>Ga0209061_1000099_pt1 | contig 293587 bp, 291 predicted proteins | sample Coa_R1_10_FD_187157 | JGI IMG/M metagenome (GOLD analysis project Ga0209061, IMG submission 187157) | Surface soil microbial communities from Centralia Pennsylvania, which are recovering from an underground coalmine fire - Coalmine... | ecosystem: Environmental > Terrestrial > Soil >... | reverse complement strand
AGCGGGCCGAGCCGGCAATCTTCGGCAAAGCAACGCGTGATTTCCACTTTCTGGCCGATCGCCAACGCATTGGGATCCGTCAGCTCGATGCGCACCAAACGCCCGCGTTCGCGTAATCGGTTGGGGTTTTGCAAATCCGCGGGCAACGCCGCGTTGATGGGAAGAATGCGCTGAATTCTGGCGTTGAAAACCTTGCCGCGCATTTTCACGCCGACCTTTTGGCCTTCGGCAATCTCCGAAAGATACGCATCGGGAACATAAGCGAGCACGAAATCCTCGCCCGTATAGATCACGGCAACGGCGCCGTTGCCGGGGGTCAGCACCTGCCCCACGGCGGCAACCTCGCTGCCGATATCGCCGCTGACACCGGCATAGAGAACCCCGTCGCCGTAGAGCGTTTTGAGGCTCTCATAGGCGGCGCCGGCCTCCCGCAGCGCGTTCTTGTTTGCCTCCAGCTCCTCGGCAAGCGATTCTTGCTCGGCCTGAAATGTCGCGGCGCGCTCGGTGGCGTTCAGCGCGGCGACGGTCATTTCCTGCAGAGAACGATTCACCACCAGCCCGCGCATACGCGCATCCGTGAGGGTTTGCAGAAAGGCCGTGGTACGCCGCGCGCTTTCCTCGGCAATCGGCAGGGTCTCGGCAACAATCCGCCGCCGCGCCTCAAGCGCGGCTATTTTAGAGATCAGCAAGGCCCTTTGGGCCGCAAGCTCGGAAAGGCTGCGGCTGAGCGTGGCGGATTGAACCACGGCAATTTTCTGCCCGCGCGCGACTTTATCGCCCGGGTGAACGAAGACCTGCGTCACCTTGCCCTCGAAGGGCGGTGCCACCGCCACGCGTTCGCGCGTCACCAGGCCCTCGGCGTGGAAAAAGAAGCCCCCGGCGGTGCTGTTCAGGTAAAGCGCCACCGCGCCGACCGAGACAAGTATCAGCGCCGTGGTAAACAGGCGACGCCGCAAGCGCTTCCAGCTGACGTGACTTGCTTGCAGCGCCTGATCGGAAGGAATAGCCGTAACACTCACAAGGGGAGCACCTTCGCACGCGCGGTTCGACCCTCGCGGGCCAGAAGAGCGTCGGCAATGCGCTCGCTCGCATCACCGCTGCCGAACGGGTTACGCCCGCTCAACAATTGGGGTTGGTCGCCGGCCGTGAGAGCGCGGACCTCGCTCACAATGCGCTGAGAGTCTGCGCCGACGAGGCGGCCGAAGCCGGCCTCGATCACCTCCGGCCGTTCGGTGGTCTCGCGCGTGATCAGGATCGGCAGGCCGAAGGTGGGCGCCTCCTCCTGCACGCCGCCGGAGTCGGTGACGACAACCCAGGCCTTGCGGAGGAGGTAAACAAAATCCGGATATTGCAAGGGCGCGAGCAGGCGCACGTTGGGCGCCCCACCCAGAATGCTCAGCACCTCTTTGCGCACTTCCGGGTTCAAATGGACCGGAAGCGCAATCAGTTTGTCGCCGTCCTCGGCAAGGCTGCGCAGCGCGCGAAGCACTTCGCGCATCGGTGCGCCGATGTTTTCGCGCCGGTGCAGCGTGGCCAGAACGAGTTTTTTCTCCGGCGGCAGGTTGGCCAGAACCGGGTCGATCGGCTGGTAGGCGCCTGCGACGCGTTTGCCGACAAAGAGCAGCGCATCCACAACCGTGTTGCCGACCACCATGATGTTCGCGTCAGGAACACCCTCGGCGCGTAGGTTTTCCGCCGCGCGGGCGGTAGGGGCAAAGTGCAGCGCGGAAGCGAGCGTGATCACGCGCCGGTTGAATTCTTCCGGCCATGGCGAGGCAAGATCGCCGGTGCGGAGCCCCGCTTCGACATGGGCAACCGGCACGCGGTTCAAAAACCCGGCGGTGGCAGCAGCTGCGGCGGTTGCCGTATCGCCTTGTACGACAATCCAGTCATAGTTGACTGTGCGCAGCACCGTTTCGATCTGTTGCATCATCAGGGCGAACTTGCCGGCTAACCCCGGCTGCGCCATGATCTCCGCACCGTTGTGGGTGACGGTAATGCCGAAGAGATCCAGCAAACCGCCCGCGAGCTCGATATGTTGCCCGGTCCAGAAAACATGGGTTTCGACATCGTGCCGTTCTCGCAACGCCCGGCAGACGGGGCCCAGTTTGATGATTTCCGGGCGGGTTCCGAATGCAATGAGAATACGGGTGGGCATTTTGGTTTATCCGTCTGCTGAATTTTTCAACGACCTGCGGCCAAGAAGTCTTCGGGCAGCTCGTGGGTCGTCTTCGACCACACGATCGGCTTGCTGGCGAACTCGGACTCGGTAAGGTAGATTTTCCAAGCCCGGAACACGGCAACCATGTTGGCAAGCAAAGCGATGGGCCAACGCACTGCCACGGCGATCGGCTCAAACGTCCCGTAAACCTGCCGACATGCCGCGACGCGCACGGTGTAGCGCAGCGCAAGCGCGAAGAGGTTGAACAAAAGCGATGCGGAAAAGATCGGCTGCAGTGCCGGGGGAACCTCGGCCGGATCGATCGTGCCGGTGATGACGAGAACGAGAAAAACAAATGCGATCGGGGGCAGGAAGTTGGTTATGATTCCCTTACGATCGCGGAAGAAGAAATAAATATCCCAGGCATCGCCGCGCCAGCCGAGCTTGTGCATCGCCTCAAAGCAGGTGCCGTAAACCCAACGGGTTTTCTGCTTGATGGAAGCGGAGAGCGTTTTCGGGAAGAACTCCCGCGTGGCGACAAAATCCAAGCCGCGCTTGGCATCCGCCGAAATTGCCGCGAATGCCGCACGGAAACCGGCACGCTTGACCTCCACGCCAAGGATGTAGTCTTCCGTGACGCATCCGCCCATCAGCACGGTTCCACGCGCGCGCAGGAAGTGTTCGACAAGCCGCTTGGTCATGCAGGTGCCGACGCCGGCGGAGGGAATCATCGCGCCGACCGCGTTGCGAACGATCATCTCGCGCGTGTGCCGTTCGGCGAATTCGTCCATATAGGTGGCGGCGACTTTCGAACGGTGCGTGGCGCGGAGCGAGAAGACCGGCACCTGGATGTAGTCGTAATCCCGCGCGTAAGCGGCATAGGTTTGGAACGTGCGCGGATCGATCACGTCTTCGCTGTCATGCAACACAACGAGTTTGGGCGCATCCGGCGCGCTGTAGACTTGGCGAAACATTTCATTGAGCATTTGGCCCTTGGAGGTCGGGCCGGGCAGCGTGTTCACGACGACCCGAACCCGATCGGGGTGCTTGGCGGCAAGTGCGAGCGCGACGTCGCGGGTTTCGGTGTCGTTTGGATAGACGCCGAGATAGAGCTTAACCTGGGGGATGGGGATCCGTGCCAGGTTGCCTTCCACCATCGGGCCGAGCACATCGGCTTCATGCCAGTTGGCGACAAAGACGGCAGTGGTGGGAATTGCCTCCGGCGCGGCAGGGCTGCGGGTGAAGGGCCTGCGGGTGATACCGAATGCCAAAAGATCGATGAAGGCATCGTCCAGGGAAGAGATGCTGATGATCAGGCTGATGCCCAGCATCAGGGCAAGCAAAGTCGTTTCATCCATGCAGGCTGGATTCCCCGGGATGGTAGGCGGCGCGATTTCGCCTAAAAGTTGTGAAAGACCATCGGTGTTTACAGATATTTAACATGTGTTAGGAAATTGTCAAGCATTGGCGCGTCTAAAAATGTCTCTTTAATGATACTTTGTCTCACAGAAGGCATAATAGCCCCAATGCGGGCGCAAGCCTCGCCGCCGCTGTCTGCAAGAAGGCTGCAGGAAGCTGGCCGGGGGCTATTGCGGGGCTGTTGCCAAGCGTGCGGAAATCCCGAAAGCTCCTGCCGATCGTCGCCTTTCGGGAGAACGAAGAATGGGCTGCAAACTGCGGCGTGCTTTCCTGGTCTTGCTCGGCGCCTTCGGCTGGAGCGCTCCCCTGGCCGCGCAGGACCAACTGCCGGCCGGCCAGGGCCGTGAAATTCTTCGGGCAGACTGCACCTTCTGCCATGATCTGAGCCGCATTACGCAAGGCGGCCACACCCGCGCGGACTGGATCATCGTCTTGCAAATGATGAAGAATGCCGGCGCCCCGTTGCGCGCCGATCAAATCGGCCCGCTGACCGATTATCTCGCGCAGAATTTCCCGGACCGCTCGCCCCCTGCGGTGACCATCCCCGGGCCGGTGCGCATTTCGATCCAGGAATGGACCGTGCCCACTCCGGGCTCGCGGCCGCATGATCCCTTGGCCGCGCATGACGGCATGATCTGGTACACTGGCCAGATGGCAAACGTCTTGGGCCGGCTTGACCCCAAGACCGGGCGGTTTACCGAGTTTCCCACGGGGACCGCGCTTGCCGGGCCGCATGGCCTTGCCGAGGACAAAGACGGCAAGATCTGGTTCACGGCAAATTTTGCCGGGGCCATCGGCAAGCTTGACCCGAACACGAAACAGCTGACGGCTTACCCGATGCCGGATGCGCGGGCGCGCGACCCGCATACGCTGGTTTTCGACCGGAACGGAAATCTTTGGTTTACCGTCCAAAACGCCAACATGGTCGGGCGGCTGGATCCGCAAACCGGCGCGATACGGCTGCGCACGCTGCCGACGCCGCACGCCAGGCCCTACGGAATCGCCCTCGATCCGCAAGGCGTTCCGTATTTTGTCGAATTCGGCGCCAACAAACTGGGCCGCATCGATCCCGTCTCGATGAGCATTGAAGAATACGCGCTGCCGAACCCGGCAAGCCGCCCGCGGCGGATTGCGATCGGCGCAGACGGCGTGATTTGGTACACCGATTATGCGCGCGGATATCTGGGCAGCTTCAACCCCAAAACCGGCCGTTTTGCCGAATGGCCCTCACCGAGCGGCACACGGGCCGCGCCTTACGGAATTGCCGTGCTCAACGGTGCGATCTGGTACAGCGAGTCCGGCGTGAAACCGAACACGCTGGTGCGCTTCGACCCGCAATCGGAACGGTTTCAGACTTGGGAAATCCCCTCCGGCGGCGGCGTCGTGCGGAATATGATGGCAACGCCGGAGGGTAGGCTGGTGCTGGCCGAAAGCGGCATCAACCGCATCGCCTTGGTGGAGGTGAAGTAAAACAACGCTCCTCGGCGCACCGCTTTCCGGCAAGGCGCATGCGTTCAAAGGCGCGTGCGCTCAACCCGAAAGCAGCGTGCGCGCGGCGGCCAAAGGGTTAAAGAGGCGCAACAAGAGCCGCACCGCACGCCCCCGCGGCGAGGTGAGCTCCGGATCGCGCGCAAGCAAGACCGCGGCATCGCGATGCGCGATATGCAATAAGCCTTCATCGCCCAGGGGTTCGGCAATGCGAAAAAGCGGCTGGCCGGATTGACGCGTGCCGAGAATTTCGCCGCCGCCGCGCAGGCGAAAATCTTCATCGGCTATGCGAAAGCCATCGTCGATATCGCGCAAAAGCCGCAACCGGTGCTCGGCCGCCTCGGTTAGACCCGCATCATGCAGCAAGAGGCAGAAACTTTCCGCATTGCCGCGCCCGACGCGTCCGCGCAATTGATGCAACTGTGCCAGGCCGAAACGTTCGGCGTGCTCGATCACCATGACATTGGCGGCCGGTACATCCACCCCGACCTCCACCACCGTCGTCGCCACCAAGAGCCGGATGCGGCCGGCGGCAAAATCCGCCAGCACCGCTTCGCGGCGGGCGGGCTCCATCTGCCCGTGGGCAAGCCCCACTTCGGTGCCGAAACGTTCGCGCAAATAGGCGTAACGGGCTTCGGCCGCCGCCACGTCGCTGGCTTCGCTTTCCGCCACCAGCGGGCAGATCCAATAGATGTTGGCGCCCGCGTGCAAGGCGCGGGCAATGGCCGCAACCACTTCCTCCAGCGCCGCCAGCGGGTGCAAGGTGGTGCGCACCGGCATCCGCCCGCTCGGTTTGCCTTGCAGACGGCTGATATCCACTTCGCCCCATTGGGTGAGAAGCAAGGTACGCGGAATGGGCGTTGCGGTCATCACCAGCACATCCGGGGCCTTTCCTTTCGCGCCGAGCAGCAGCCGTTGATAGACGCCGAAACGATGCTGCTCGTCGATCACGACCAGCCCGAGATCATGATAGCTCACCGCCTGCTGAAAGAGCGCATGCGTGCCGACAACGAGCTTGATTTCGCCGCTGGCCAGCCCCGCCAAGACGCGCCGGCGCTGCTCGCCGCGCACGGAGCTGGTCAGCAGCGCCACGGGCACGGAGGTGACGCGCTGCAGCGTGGCGAAATGCTGCCGGGCCAAGATTTCCGTGGGCGCCATCAAGGCCGCCTGCGCGCCTGCCTCGACGGCACGCAACATCGCCATCACCGCAACCCAGGTTTTGCCGCTGCCGACATCGCCTTGCAGCAAGCGCAGCATCCGCCGCGGCGCGGCAAGATCGGCGTCGATTTCGGCAAGCGCATGACGCTGCGAAGCCGTGGGAGCAAAGCCGAACGCCGCCTCTGCCTCGGCGCGCAGCCGCCCGTCGCCCAAAAGCGAGCGGCCCGCCCGCGCCCGAAGCCGCGCCCGCGAGAGGGCAAGCGCCACCTGCCCGGCAAGGAGCTCATCGTAAGCGAGGCGACGGCGCGGCGCTTCCGAGGGCCAGTCCTGCGGCTCCTGCAGCGACGCCAGCGCCTCGGCAAAGCCCATCCAGCGCTCGCGCCTGAGCAGCGCCGGATCCTGCCATTCCGGCAAAGGGGGGAGCTTGGCCAAGGCGGCGTGCATGGCCTTGCGCACCTGCCAGCGGCTGAGGCCCGCGGTGAGCGGCCAAATCGGCTCGATCGCCGGCAGCGTCTCCGCCCGCTCGGGGGGAAGCACGTAATCGGGGTGGGGAATGCTCGGCCGGCCTTGATAGCTCTCGACGCGGCCCGAAACCAGGAACCGCTTGCCCGGCGCAAAGCGTTCCCATAGCACGGGCTTGGAAAAATACACGAGTTCGGCGAAGCCCGAGGCATCGGCAACGACCACTCGCCAGGGCTGGCGCGGACGCTCCGGCGGCTCGCGGCGCACCACCTCCACCACCATGGTGGCCACGGATCCGGCGGCGAGCTCGGCGATTTTCTGCCGCTTTCTGCGATCCACATAGGATTCGGGCAGATGCAAGAGCAGATCGACCACGCGTTCCCCGCCCACCGCGCGCGCGAGCAGAGCCGCGCGGGCCTCTCCCACTCCCGGCAGGGTTGCAAGCGGTGCAAACAGGAACGCAAAAGCTTCGTGCGCCATGGGCTGACAGCCAATCACCTTCTCGCTATATGCCAGTTTGCGCATGATGGAACAAAACCGACGTCCTTCCCCTCTTTCCTTGGACGCGCGGCGGAGAAGGCTGTTGTTTCGCGCCACTCACCGCGGCATGAAGGAAACCGAACAGCTTTTCGGCGGCTTCGTGGCCGCGGAAATTGCGACATTGAGCGAGACGGATCTCGATGCCTTGGAAGCCGCGCTCGCCCTGCCCGACCCCGACCTTGTTGATTGGCTGATGGGCCGGCGCCCGATTCCCGCCGCCTGCGATGCCCCCGTTTTGCGGAGGATGCAGGCGGAAGTCCGCCGCAGGATGGGCGAGGCATGAGTCGCGCGATTACTCTCTACGGCGCCCCGGAAGGCTGGGATGCGCTTTTGCTGATTCGCCGCAGAAGCGAGCATCAGGGCTCGGTTTTGCATGTGGCGCGCGACGATGCACGCATGGCGCGGCTTGCGGAGCTGATCGGCTTTTTCGCCCCGGAGCTGGAAGTGCTGCGCTTTCCCGCCTGGGATTGCCTGCCGTATGACCGCGTCTCGCCGCATGCGGACCTCGTGGCCGAGCGCATGGCGACCTTAAGCCGCCTGTTGGAGCCATCGGCGGGCCGGCGGATTGTGCTCACCACGGTCAATGCGTTGGTGCAAAGAACGCCGCCCAGGGCGGCGCTGGCCGGGGCGGCGTTTCCGCTTGCGACGGGCGAAAGGCTCGAGCGCGAGGCGCTGGTGCGATTTTTGGAAGCGCACGGCTATGTGCGCGCGGCCACAGTGATGGAAGCCGGCGAATACGCCGTTCGCGGCGGCATTATCGACCTTTTCCCGGCGGGCGAGACGGAGCCGGTGCGGCTTGATCTCTTCGGCGACGTGCTGGAGCAGATGCACCGCTTCGATGCCGCAACCCAATTGCGCGGTGCGGCGCTTGCGCGGTTGACGTTGCGCCCGGCAGCGGAAATTCCCTTTGATGCCGAGGCCATCTCGCGCTTTCGCAGCAATTGGCGGGAATTGTTCGGCCCCGCGGCGGCTTCGGATCCGATCTATCTGGCCGTTTCCGAAGGCCACCGCGTGGCGGGGATGGAGCACTGGGCGCCGCTTTTTCATCCCGCCATGGAAACGCTCTTGGATTATCTGCCGGAAGCCTCTGTCAGCCTGGATTACCAAGCCGAGGAAGTGCTGACGACGCGGCTGGAGATGATCGCCGATCATTACGCCGCACGGCAGCTTCCCGCGCGCGAGGGCGAATTGCCCTATCGGCCGCTGCCGCCGGAGCGGCTCTATCTCGACCGCGAAGGCTGGGAGGCGATGCTCGCCCCTGCCCGGGTTTTCGCCTTAAGCCCCTTTGCGCGGGCCGAAGACGTGGCCGGGATAGAAGGCGGCGGCCGCCCCGCGCCGATTCTGACGCGGGCGGGCGCAGAGGTTTTCGCCGAGCTTCGCGCGCAGAAAGAGCGTTGGGACAAGGAAGGCCGCAAACTGCTGCTAACGGCGTTCACGCGCGGCTCGCGCGAGCGCCTGGCACTGCTTTTGCGCGAGCACGGCTTTCCTGTCGAGCTTTGCGAGGACTGGGCGGCGGCCCAAGCGCTGCAGCCCGGTGCGATCGGCTTGGTGGTGCTCGGGCTTGAGCGCGGCTTTCTTGCCGAGAATTTGGCCGTGCTCTCCGAGCAGGATGTTTTGGGCGAGCGCATCAGCCGCCCGCGGCGGAAGCAGAAACGCGCCGAGGCCTTTATTGCCGAGGCGAGCGAACTGGCCGAAGGGGACTTGGTGGTTCACCAGGACCACGGCATCGGCCGCTATGACGGGCTTACCACCCTCAAAGTAGACGGCGCGCCGCATGATTGTCTGCGCATACTCTACGACGGAGACGAAAAACTCTTTCTTCCCGTCGAGAACATTGAGATGCTCTCGCGCTTCGGGCCGGACACCGCGGGCGTGGCGCTGGACCGGCTGGGCGGGACATCCTGGCAGGCGCGCAAGGCGCGCGCCAAGCATCGCATCCGCGAAATGGCGTCCGAGCTTATTCACGTGGCCGCGCAACGGGCCATGCAAGAAGCCCCAATTCTGGAGCCGCCGGAAGGGTTGTGGGAGGAATTCTGCGCCCGTTTCCCGCATGTGGAAACCGAAGACCAGGCGCGCGCGATCAACGACGTCTTGGCGGATCTCGCGTCTGGCCGGCCGATGGATCGGCTGATATGCGGCGATGTCGGCTTCGGCAAAACCGAGGTTGCGTTGCGTGCCGCTTTTGTCGCCGCCATGGCAGGGGCGCAAGTGGCGGTGGTGGTGCCGACCACCCTGCTCGCGCGCCAGCATTTTCGCGTCTTCAGCGAACGCTTTCGCGGGTTTCCGGTGCAGATTGCGCAGCTTTCGCGCATGGTCTCGGCCAAGGAGGCAGCTGCGATCAAGCGCGGTTTGGCTGATGGCTCGGTGAATATCATTATCGGCACGCATGCCTTGCTTTCCAAAGGGATTGCCTTTGCCGATCTCGGCCTTTTGATTATCGACGAAGAGCAGCATTTCGGCGTTGCGCATAAAGAACGGCTCAAGCAAATGAAGGCCGATGTGCACGTGCTGACGCTGACCGCGACGCCCATTCCGCGCACTTTACAGCTTTCGCTCGCCGGCGTGCGGGAGATGAGCGTTATTGCCACGCCGCCGGTGGATCGGCTCGCGGTGCGCACCTTCATTATGCCGTTCGATGCCGTGGTGGTGCGGGAAGCGATTCAGCGCGAACGGTTTCGCGGCGGGCAGGTTTTCTGCGTGGTGCCGCGCATTGAAGACATTCCGCGGCTTGGCGCGCGGCTGGCCGAGATTGTTCCCGAAGCCCGCATTGCAGAAGCGCATGGGCGCCTTTCCTCGCGCGAGCTCGAGCGCGTGATGACGGAGTTTGGCGACCACCGCTACGATCTTTTGCTCTGTACCAATATCGTGGAAAGCGGGCTTGATATGCCCTCGGTCAATACGCTGATTGTGCATCGGGCCGATCTCTTCGGCCTTGCGGATCTTTATCAGTTACGCGGGCGGATCGGCCGCGGCAAGCAGCGCGGTTATGCGTATCTGACTTGGCCGCAAAACCACAAGCTTTCGCCCGCGGCGGCACGGCGGCTTGAAGTGATGCAAACGCTCGACAGCCTTGGGGCGGGCTTCACGCTGGCCAGCCATGATTTGGACATTCGCGGCGCCGGCAACCTTTTGGGAGAGGAACAATCCGGCCATATCCGCGAGGTAGGGATCGAGCTTTATCAGCAAATGTTAGAGGATGCGGTGGCCGAGCTTCGCGCCGAACGCGGGCGGAAAGCGGAGGATCGGGAATGGACGCCGGTGATCAATCTCGGCCTGCCGGTGCTGATTCCCGAGGACTATGTGAGCGACTTGCCGGTTCGGCTTGGACTGTATCGGCGCATCGCGGCGCTTTCTTCCGATGCCGAAACCGAGGCGATGGCGGCGGAGCTGGTGGATCGTTTCGGCACTCTGCCGCAAGAGGTGGAAAACCTTTTGCAAGTGGTGCGATTGAAGCGCGCGTGTCGGGCGGCGGGCGTGGAGCGGCTGGAGGCCGGCCCCAAGGGAATGGTGCTCAGCTTTCGGGGTAATAGCTTTGCCAATCCCGCAGGGCTGGTGGCTTGGCTTGCGGCAAAGCGTGACAGCGTGCGGCTGCGGCCCGACCACAAACTCGCCATTGTCCAGGAACTTCCGCCGCAAGCCAGGATCCGCGCCGCGCATGCGGTGTTGGCCGAGCTCACCCGCCTTCGCGAGCAAGCGGCGGCGGCCTAAGCGGAGGCGACACGCCGAGCCGGTAAGAGGAATAGGCTCGTGCGCCTTTTGTGCAAGCGCGGATCGTCGTATAAGGCCGAGAGGGGTGACGAACAAAACAATTGGAGGATAGGTCCGTGTCGAGCCGTCTTGAGGGTAAGGTCGCCCTGGTGACCGGGGTCAGCCATGATGGGCAAGTCGGCCAAGCGGTGGCCAAAGCGCTGGCAGCAAACGGCGCGATGCTCGCAATCTCTGCGCGCACGGCAAGCAACGTGGAAGCGCGCGCGAAAGAACTGCGCGAGGCCGGCGCGCGCGTGCTGGCTCAAGCCGCATCCTTAACCGATGAAAATCAAGTGCGGCAGCTGGTGGAACGCGTTCTTTCCGAATACAAACGCATTGATATTTTGGTCAATCTGGCCGGCGGCCTGACGCGCTATAAGCCCGCGGTCGAGCACACGCTGGAGGATTGGACCACGGAGCTGAACAACAATCTGCTTTCGGCTTTTCTCACCTCGCGCGCCGTCTTTCCCGCCATGAAGGAGGCCGGGGGCGGCGTTATTCTGAACTTCGCGCGGGCGGGGCTGCCGCAAGCCAACATGGTGGCCTACAATTGCGCGAAGGCCGGCGTTGAAGCCCTGACGCGCACTCTGGCGCTGGAAGGAAGAGATGCCGGAATCCGTGTGAATGCCGTCGCACCCGGCCTGGTGGATACCGCCTCGAACATCGCCGCCATGAAGCCGAAAGATCTCAAGCGCTGGGTCAAACGCGAAGACATTGCGGAAGCGGTGGTGTTTCTGGCCTCTCCGGCCGCGGCGGGAATTACGGGCCAAATTATTGCGGTGACGGGTTGGGGAATATAGCGCGGCGCGATTCAAGCTCCCGGCTTGCATCTTTCGCCCTCTTAAGGCGATGATCGCACCGCAACGCCGCTTCAGGACGCTTTGAGATGACGAATTCCGTCGCGCCCCGGTCTCTGCCGCGCCCCGCTATGTGGATTCCGCTCCTGCTGTTTTTCGGCATCAGTGTGGGCGGCCTCTATTACGTGAAATGGGCGCCGTATTACGCCAGAGCCTTTCACGCCGCCGCGCAGCATAGCATCGGCGCTTCCATCCTGAGCGGCACCCGGGCCGCCGCAAGCCCCCTTAGCTGGCAGGCGGGTGTTGCGTATTCGGTGGCCTACCTGAAAGCGGTCTGGCAAGCGCTGCTGCTGGGCCTGGCGCTGGCCGCAGGGGCGGAGACGCTGCTTCCGCGCGCGATGCTGACGCGGATTTTCTCGGGTCGGGCGGCATCGCTTCGCGCGGCCCTCCTCGGCGTGCCCTCGATGATGTGCACGTGCTGCGCAGCACCCATCGCCGTCGGCCTGATGGAGTGCGAAACCAGCCCCGCCGCCGCTTTGATCTATTGGCTTGCAAACCCCGTTCTGAATCCGGCGACCCTGGTTTTCATCGGTTTCGTTCTGGGCTGGCAGTGGATGGCATTGCGGCTTGTGCTCGGCGTGGCGCTTGTCTTTGCGCTCGGCCACTGGGCGGCGCGCTGGGTTCCGCAGGCTGCGACGCGGGCACTGCAGCCGCCGGCCCCGGCGGCATCCCCGCCGGGTGCGCCGGAGCGGCATTTTCTTCTCGCCTGGGGTGCGGCCTTTCTGCGCCTGGCGGTGCGTCTGATACCGGAATACGCGGTGCTGGTGTTTGCCCTCGGCATGCTCCGCGCCTGGCTTTTCCCGGAGATGACGCCGGAGATCGGCCATGCTCCGTGGCTTGCCCCGGCGCTTGCGGCGGCCGGCACTTTGTTTGTGATCCCGACCGCAGGCGAAGTGCCGATTATCCAGGTGCTTCAGCATTTCGGGCTTGGCGCCCCCGGCGCCGCCGCGCTTTTGATGACGCTGCCGAGCGTGAGCCTACCCTCGCTTGCGATGCTCGGCCGCGCTTTTCCCTGGCGCGTGGTTGCGGCGCTCGGCTTCGGCACCTTTCTCTTCGGCCTTCTAGCGGCGGGGCTGGCGGCGCTTTTGCCTTGGTAAAGGCGCGCGAAGTCGAAAGCCCGCGGCGCCGGCATTCAGCGCGGCGGCGGGGGCGGAGGCGGAGCGAACACTGCGGAGGGTCCGATGGCGGTCAACTGGTTCGGTGAAGGGCCTAACGCCTGCACCTCCATCACCCTTCCATAGGGCGTGCTCAAGACAAAACCCTGCGCGGCGATTTGCCGGCCGGGCTGGAGCAGCCCAGCCATTTGCCAAGCGATATGGGGCGGCATTTTGATTTCCGTGCCGTCTTGCAAAAGGGCGCCGTTGAGATCGCCTCTCGGCCCATAGATGGGCTGTTGCACAACGCTTGTTACCATGGCGGCCTGCGCGCCGGGTGCCGGCACGCCCGGCGGCAGAGGCGGTGGCCTTGTTCCCGGAGGCGGCGGGCCCTGATCCACGACGGTCTGGCCCGTGCGGAGATCCGTCAAGGTGTATGCCTCAATCATGTTGACCGAGCCGATACGCCAGCCCTGTGCCTGCACCTGATCGCCGATCCGCACCGCGGCGCCGAGCTGATCGGTCAGGTGCGGGGGTGTATGGACCTCGGTGCCGTCCGCCAGCAGCACGCCTTCGAGCTCTCCACGCGGCGTGAGCAAGAAATGCGAGACAATGCCCGAGGCGGTGCTGGGTTGGGTCTGGCCAAATCCCGGCGGGGGCGGCGGTGCGCCCCAGGCAGGAGGCGGCGGCGGTGGTTGCGCGGACGCGAGCCTTGCCAGACCCAGCGCCACCGCACCCATGCCGATGCGCCAAAGCGATGTTCTTGAGAGAAAACGGAGAGGCATTGCGTCTTTCTCCTTTCGCGGAAGCCACGCAGGCTACTCAGCAAACGGCGTGCCAGGTCTTTGTGCTCGGATTTTCCAAGACTTTCGGCGCGTCGGCGTGAGGGAGCGTTGGAAGAACAGACAGGTCTTTGTCCGGATTCCGGACAGCGGGCGAGAAGAGCGCGGGAAAACGCTCGAGAGGAAGGCTACCGTACGCGGCGCAGCGAGGGTTCAAGAACCCGGCGGCAAAACCGACGCCTCGCGAAATTCCGGAGCGCCTGACGTGACCGGGTTTCGTGTGCTTCCGTTATACGCCCAGATACATTTTCATAATGGCCGGATCCGCTTTGAGCGCGGCGGCGGCTCCCTGCCAAACCACGTGCCCGTTGTTCAAGATATACACGCGGTCGGCAAAACTCAGCACGGCCACGACGTTCTGCTCCACCACCAGCATGGTGCGTCCTTGCGCCGCCAATTCACGGCTGACGCGAACCAAATCGCGCACGATCATCGGGGCCAAGCCCTCGAAAGGTTCATCCAGTAGGATCATGCGCGGGTTGCGGATTAGCGCGCGCGCAATGGCCAGCATCTGCTGTTCGCCGCCGGAGAGCTGGCGCCCGCCGGATCGGCGCCGCTCTTTGAGCCGGGGGAAAAATTGGTAAATCTCCTCCAGGCTCCAGGGTTTTGCCGCCGTCAGCGCGGCAAGACGCAAGTTTTCCTCAACCGTCAGCTCGCCGAAGATAGCGCGCTCTTCCGGCACGAGCTGCAGCCCGAGCCGTGCGATCTCGTAGGGCGGTAGTTCGTGAATCGGTTGGCCGGCAAAACGAATGGCGCCTCGTTTCGGGTTCAAAACCCCCATAATCGTGCGCAAGGTCGTGGTCTTGCCCGCACCGTTACGGCCAAGCAATGCAACCACTTCGTTTTCCTCGATACTCATGGAGACGTCGAACAGGATATGACTATCACCGTAGAAGGCATTGACGTGATCGAGCTCAAGCAAGCTCATGCGTGTGCATCCCTCCGAGATAGGCATCCTGGACTCGTTGATCGTTCTGAATTTCTTCGGGCGAACCCTCGGCAAGCAGCCTGCCTTCATAGAGAACGGTGATCCGCTCGGCAAGTTCGAAGATCGCATCCATATCGTGTTCGACAATCACCAACGTGCGGTTTCGGCTGATATTGCGAATCAGGGCGCGCGTGGCGGTGCGCTCGGCCGGGCTCATTCCGGCCAGCGGTTCATCAAGCAAGAGCACATTCGGCCCGGAGGCAAGTGCCAGGCCGATTTCCAGCCGTCGCTTTTCGCCGTAAGGCAAGACATGCACCGGAACATCGGCGCGATGGCGCAGTCCGATTGTTTCCATCACCGCAATAATCTGCTCTTCGACATCGGCCAATGCGTCCGCACGCCTGAGGATATCGGCGCGGAATGTTCCGCGCCGGCGCGCCAACGCGGCAATGCGCAGATTCTCCGCAACCGACATTTCGAGAAAGAGCTGGTTGAGCTGATTGCTCTTGCCGATGCCGAGTTGAACCGTGCGGGTGATGCCAAGCCCGGTGATGCGCCGGCCGAAAAGCAATACCTCGCCGGCTGTCGGCGGAATTTCATCGGCTAGCATTTTGAAGAGCGTGGTTTTTCCGGCGCCGTTCGGACCGATCACCGCATGAATGGAACCCGTTCGCACGGAAAACGAAACATCTTCGACCGCGTGCAGCCCCCCGTAGTTTTTGGAAAGCCCGTTGGCCTGCAGAGCCGGCGCCTCGGGGTTTGCGCGCAGCAGCGGCGCGGCGAGCGGCAACGCCCTCGGCACGGGGGGAATCTCGGCGGCAAGCCCGCCTTCTTCGGGCACGTTTGCGGCCGCCCTCGCTTCCCTGCGGCGCGCAATCAGCCAGCGAATTTCGCCCGCAATACCGCGCCGGAAGGCGATCACCAGCACCACGAAGACGAGCCCGAGCAGCAGTTTCCACAATGCGCCGACGGCGGCGATGAGCTGCAAATTATCGCGCAAATATAACCAGATCGAGGCGCCCACCAGCGGGCCGATCAATGTGCCGACACCGCCGATAACGGTTTGCACCACAAGATCACCCGACGTGCTGAGCGCAAAGGCATCCGGCGGCATATAGCTTTGAAAGACGCCGAGCAGCCCTCCGGCAAGCCCGGCATAAAGCGCGGCAATCACGAAGACGGCAAGCTTGTAGACGGGCACCGCATGCCCGAGCATCCCCGCGCGCGTCATATTGGCTTTGATCGCCTGCAGGATCAGCCCGAAGGGGGAATGCAAAATACGTCGCGCCAAGACAAAGCCGACGAAAAAGATCAGCGCCAGCAGCCAATACATCGGCCAGCCCGCGGTGATGCGAAAACTGCCCAAACGCGGCACCGGCACGCCCGGCAAGCCGTTTTCGCCCCCCGTGAACGCGGAAAGCGGGGAGTTTTCAAGGAAAAACGACATCTGCCCGAAGGCCAGGGTGATCATGGCAAAGTAAATGCCGATCCGCCGCACGGCCAGCCAACCCACGAGCAAGCCGAAAACGCCGGCGCAGAGGGTGCCGATCAGAAGCGAAATCCAGACGCTGCTGAGGATGTTGTTCACCAGCAAATAGGCGGTGACAAAGCCGCCGGTGCCGAAAAAGGCCGCCTGCCCGAACGAGAGCAAGCCGGTGGCACCGAACAAAAGATCAAAACCCAGGCCCAAAATCCCGATAATCAGCACACGCTGCAGCAAATCGAAGGTCGCGCCGAGATGCGGCAGCACGAACGGAACCACCAGCAGGGTTGCCGCAAGCCAGATTTCGGGTAGAAAAGAAGCGCGCGCGCGATTCATACCCGCCCCTCCGAACCGAACAAACCTTGCGGACGGAGAATCAGCAAGAGCGCCATGACCGCGTAGAGCATCACCTCGGAGTAAGCGGAATTGAACGCGCTGGTAATGCTGATGATTTCGCCCGCAATCAGCCCGCCCAAGACGGCGCCGGGAAATGAGCCGAGGCCGCCGATGACGATCACCACAAACGCTTCCACCAAAAAGCTATCGCCGATATCCGGGGTTACCGCGACGACCGGAGCATACAGCATGCCGGCAACCCCGGCCGCCATCACCCCGAGTGCGAACACCAAGAGAAACGCGCGGCGCACATTGATGCCGAGCAGGCCCACCATGCGCGCATCCTCGATGCCCGCGCGCACGACAAGGCCGATGGAGGTACGATAGAGCACCCCGTAGAGAAGCGCGAGCATGGCCGCGACGATGCCGATCAATTCCAGCCGGTAGGTGGGATAGACGAGAAAACCGAGTCGAGTCGCGCCCTGCCCCCAAACCGGCGGGGCAACGTGTTGCGTATCCGGGCCGAAGATAGCGCGCACAGCCTCCGTAATGACGATGCCGGCGCCGAAGGTGGCGAGGATTTGGTCTTCCGGCGGGCGGTTGTAAAACCATCGGATTAAGACACGTTCCAACACAGCCCCGACGACAAACATGAAGACGGCGCCGGCCGCAATTCCGATCAGGAACGAGCCGGTTCGGCTGAAAATCAAAAAAAACGTATAGGCACCCAGCATGAAGAGCGCGCCGTGCGCGAAATTCAAAACGCCGAGGGTGCCCAGGATAATCGTCAGCCCGCTGGCGACCAAAGCAAGCAGGATGCCGAGTGCCAGCCCATTGAAGGCTTGGGAAAGCAAAAGGGAAAGGTTAGGCATGTTGTCCTTATCACCCGCAAAGGCTCTATCATCGGCAGAGAAATGACACGGACGCAAGATCTCCGGCAAGGGAAGGTTCAACGGTTTTGCAACGCGCACGCTGCCCCGGGGCGGCTCTTGCGAAGCCGTGAGGCTCGCGTAGAATGGCGCGGTTCCGTGATTGGCCGAAGGAATGCGTTCACAGGCTACATATGTTAAGGAGGGGACGGATGAAGGGAAGCCGACAGCCGGCGCTAACACGCCGGAGCATGCTGCAACTCGGTTCAGGCTTGACGGCGGGGGCGGTCCTTTCCGGGCTGCCGCGGTTTGCGCTTGCCGATAACACGCCGATAGGAACCTGGCCGGACGGCGTTTCCGGCGATACGGTTTTTATCGGCATCAGCGTACCGCGTACCGGCACCTATGCCCAGCAAGGCGAAGACGAGTTAAAAGGTTTTGAGCTGGCGATCGAACACATCAATCAAGGCCATCCTCTCATCCGGGCGATGGCCCCGAAAGTCACGCAGGGATTGTTGGGCAAGAAAGTCATTTACGGGGTGGCGGATTCGCAAGCCAACCCGAACGTCGCCGTGCAGAACTGTGCCAAGTTCGTCGCCGACAACAAGGCGATGTTGCTTGTCGGCTCGTGCTCCAGCGCGGAGGCCGTCGCCAAAAACAAATTCGCCCAGCGCGAGAAGGTGATTTATCTCCCCGGCGTCAGTGGATCTAACGATACCACCGGCAAGGATTGCGTCCGCTACGGTTTTCGGACCTGTTTTTACGGGCAAACCTCTTCGGCAGCGCTCGCTCCGGTTTTGATTAAACAATTCGGGCGCAACAAAAAGATTGCTTTCCTGACGCCCGACTATACCTATGGCCACACGGTTCGCGCCTCGATGCAGGAATATCTGAGCAAGGGCGGCTGGACCGTCGTCACCAACCAGATCTGCCCGCTCGGCGCCGCCGATTACAGCAGCTATCTGCTGAATATCGCCAACAGCGGCGCGGATATTTTTATCAACATCAACTGGGGCAACGATGCCGTTCAATCCATCAAGCAGGCGAACGGTTTCGGTATCCTCAAGCAAATGCCGCTTGTGGTCGCCTACTCGGTGCCTTTCCTGGCGCGCGAAGTAGGGCCGGAACTGACCCAAGGCGTTTACACCGCCACGGATTTCTGGTGGACGATCGGCGACAAATATCCGCTTGCCAAAATGTTTGTCGATGAATTTTACAAGAAACACAAATACATGCCGGAATGGAGCGCGGAAGCCGGCTATCTGCAACTGGCCTGCTGGGCGCGCATGGTTTCCGAAGCCGGCACGTTCCGTCCCGTCGAAGTGATTAAGACCTATGAAAAGGGCGAGCACTTCAACTCGCTGGTCGGTGATGTCTGGTTCCGTCCGCAGGATCATCAACTGGTGCGGCCGGTGATCATTCAGCGCGGCAAGAAGCCGCAAGATATGAAAACCCCGGAAGACTATTGGGATGTGATCGAAATTCTTCCCGGCGAGGGGCTGATGCAGGCGCCGGACGCCTTCGGTTGCAAACTCGGCCCCTATACCTGAGCAAAGAGGCAAAGAAGACGAAACGATTGCGATGGGTTTCGCACCCGAGGGGTGCTGCGGAACCCATCGCGTCGTTTGCGTCTGCCCTTTGCGCTTCCGAGCAGGCGGGCGCGCGCCGTGTGACGCGGCCCCGCTCAGCTGCCGGGTTACGCCGCCGGGCTGGCTGCCGGGCGCGCGGGCTGTTGCTCGAAACCGCGCAACGGGTATCCGTCGGGGTCCTTGCCGCGCACGCGCCGCCACCAAACCTGCAGCGTGGGCAGGTTGATGGTGATGATGAAGAGCTTTCTTAAAACGCCGGGCGGACAACCGAGCGGCTGCACGCCGTGCCACGAATGCTCCGTTCTTTGAAAGAGCAGGCTGCGATTGTCTCGCGCCGGCAGGGACGCCGCGACGTCCAACTGCTCGAACCCCGGCGCGGAATGCGCTTTGAAGCGGCCTTTGTCGTCCAGAATAAGAATGTTTCCGCTCCAGTTTAAATCCCAATCTTCTTCCGTATTGAAATAGAAAATTTGGGTGCCGAGTTTGCGTTTGGCATCGCAATGCGGGGAAACCGAGCAGCCCGCCCAGGCATAGTACCATTCCAACGTAAGGATGAATTTTTCATCAGCGGAAAGGTGAAACATACGGCGGATAAATGATTGATAGAAATCATCGTGGAGTTCGGCGATGAATTCCCGCCAAGGCCCGCTGAGTTGCAGCGAGGGGTGATAATGCAAAATGGCCCGATCGTGGCTCTTCTGGCCGTATCCCCGTTTCACGCCGACCATTTTTTCGAACTGGGAAATATCGGGCAGGGTTCGGCGCAATTCCGCAAATCCTTGGTCGGTGAACGGATGGACGATATCGACCCATGGATAGGGTTTCCGGTTTGAAAACTTTTCCGAGGAAAGTGCGGCGAAAGTTTTTTGATCGAGATAGCGCATTCTCTCCCGCCTCCCTGCCGATTGCCGGCAGCGCTTGCTGGTTCCGAAAGCTCCTGCGGGACAAGACGATAGTATCCGGCCAAAGCGCGAATATTGATTTAGATCAAACGCGGCCCTCAGCCGACCCGAGGCTGAGGCCTTCTGCCAGGGCATGCCTTAGCCGTAGTGGATGTTGGGAAGAACCTGAGCGGGGGAAAGCCCTGCAAAGGTAATGGTGGTGCCGTCGGACAGCTTGAGCGAGGTGGCGCCGGCACTGCCCGTTACCACGGCCGAGTTGGGCGCATAGCCGAACAAGTTCAGCGAATCCACGCCCGGCTTGAAGCCCGCGATCAGATCCTTGCCGCCGGCGGCGCCGTTGATGACGGCATAGACATCGGCGCCGGTGCCGCCCCAAATTGTTGCGGCGCCCGACTGCAGCACCACCGTATCGGTGGCCAGCAGCGGGTTCTGCAAGATGGCGAGCATCGCCTCGCCGCCGGTAAAGAGCGTGGAGTTGCCCGTGCCGGAAAATGCCGTGGCTTGCCCGGAGGCCGCTCCGACAAAGACTTGATCGCCCGACCCCCCCACCAAGGTGGAAGAGCCGCCCCCCGCCACCACGGTGGTATTGCCCGCACCTCCGCCGAGGGTCTCGCGGCCGCTGCCGCCGAAGAGGATATCCTGCCCGAGCCCGCCCCACATGGCGTCATCGCCGGTGCTGCCCACGAGCGTCGCCGCCCCGCTATTGCCGCCCACCAGTGTGTCCGTTCCCGAAGCCGCGCCGAAGACCGTGCAATTGCCCGCCGCTGCAAACACGAGGTCATCAGGGGTCGCGGCCAGCATGGTGGATTGCGCCGCGCCGCCGGCGACCAGCGTATCCGCGCCGCCGGCACTGCCCAAGACGGTGGTGGCGCCGCCGGTGGCTACCAAAACGTTCCTCCCGCCGCTGCCCCCTTCGATCAGCCCGCCGCCACCGCCGCCGAAGACCGTCGATGCTCCGGCGCTGCCCAAAAACGTGAGCGTCGTCGCGGCGCCGGCCACCACCTCTACGTTGGTCGTTATTGCCCCGATCGTGTCGGCGCTGCCGGCGGCGACAACCGTGCCGCTGAACGCAATGCTCGGCATAACGACATCGCCGGACAGTGATATTGTGGAGCCCCCCATAACTTGGCCCAAGACCGAAAGCGTGGTGCCCGGGGTGGCGCTGAAGGTTGCCGCACCGGCCAAGGCGACCGGAGTGGTGAAGGTGGCGTTCGTGCTGCCGCTGCTGAGCGTGCCACCTGCGGCAATGCTGACCGTTCCATTCTGGTTGAGCGGAGGCGGCGGGTCGGTGCCCGTATTCGTGCCCGTGGCGATCGTATTGGGCGGAGCCGGTGTGGGAGCCGAACCGATGCTTTGGGTAAACGCGATATCCGTTCCGCCCGCCCCGTCTGCAGAGAGAACGACCGTGGGGGTGGACGCAAGCAGATTGGCGAGAGGAAACTGCACCGATCGGTATCGTTGCAGCAAAGACAGCACGGCGCTGCCGCTGTCGGTTCCGGTAGGCGGAAGGAAAATGCCTACAAGATCAAGGGTGGCGCCCGGGATCACGTTGCTGATGGTGCCGGAAAAGCCCGACACATTCGCCAACGCAACCACGGGGTTCGCCCCGCCGGAGCCGGCAAAGGCGATGGTTTCGCGGCTCGCCACACTGCCGCCGAGGAACAGGCTGCCGCCCGCCCCCACCTCAATCAGGCCCGAACCCGAAGCCGGGGCGGAAAGGGGACCGGAAACCGCAAAATTTGCGCCGTTGACTAGGATTACCCCGGCATTCGTCAGCGTGCCGACGGCGCTTGTGCCTTGGGCGGTGATCGTTCCGTAATTGGCAAGGCTTGGAACGATAAGGCCGCCTGTGACGTTCCCGTCGCTCTCGTTGAAGATGGTGCTTGCGGAAAGGCTGAGCACCGGCGCCGTAGCCGGGCCGGTGATGGTGCCGTGATTGATCAGGGTCACGCCGCTGCCCCCGATCGGTCCCTGAGCAGTGCTTTCGAGCAGCGCTCCGGGCGCGAGGATGATCTCGCCGGGGCTGAGAGTGCTGATTTGCGAAATCGTGCCGCTGAGCGTGTTTGGCCCGGAGGTGGTCAAGAAGAGCTCGGTGGCGGCGGTGCCGTCCGCAAGCAGAGCGAATTGCTGGCCACCGAAGTTGCCGTTCAGCCAAAGCGAGGCGGTCGACCCGCCGCTGGCCACGGTGAGCATGCCGTTGGCGCCCACCGTGGCGCTTGCCCCGCTGGCGTAGGTCAGCCCCTCCAAAACCACCGCATCGCCGGGGGTAAACCCGAACAGCGTGACATCCGGCCCGGAAGCGGCCGGGATGGAGAGCACGCCGGAGTTTGTGGCAAAGGTGATGCCGGTGCCGGGGTCAATGGAGCCGCCGAGCGGCACCGTGAGGTTTCCGCCGGCCCCGATCACGACCGGGCCGGTGGAGAGCAAGGCATCGGTGGTGAGCGTGCCGTCATCGACCAGGTGTTTGGTCGTGATGCCGGTGAGCGTCCAGTTCGCGCCGGCATCCAAAATCACGAGGCCGACGCTCCCAAGCCCGCTGTATTGGGAGAGCTCCCCATTCAGCGTGCCGCTTTGCGTGCCTGCCGTAAGCTCCAAAGTGCCGGCGCCGTAGCGGTCATAAACGCCGCCCGAAAGCACGGCACCCGGATCGATGACGGCACGGCCGCCGCCCGCGCCGAAGGCGACCGCCGCGGCGTAAGCGCCGGACGCGGCGATGGTCCCCCCGGCAACGGCGGTGAGAGTGGCGTTGACAGATTGCAGATAAACGCCGGTAGAAGCGCTGCCGTCGACGCGGATCACCCCCCCGTTGACGAGGGTATCGGCGCCGCGCAACGCAACACCGACGTCTCCGGCGCCGGTCGCGCTGATCACGCCGTAGTTGAAAAGGGTTTGGACCAAACCGGCGGGAGCGAGAACCGAGGGGCTGGTCTGGATCGGGTTGTTCGTCCAGGTCCCGCCGATATCCAAGGTGACGCCGATAGTGCCCGAACCCGCAATGGCGCGACCGCTCATGAGCAACTCTCGTTAACCAAGAGCACGACACCCCAACACCGTGGCGTTGGTTGTGTTACCCGATCATGCCCGCAAGGCGCGATCTGTTAACTATTTATACACTATATACGGGATGGAAATGCAATAGGAAAAACGCGCAATTGTCGGCCTGCGTGCGGCCACGCGCACCCTGTTGCCAAGCGCGGGTAAGCTTGCCGCGGATTCGGCCGAGCCCGGCAAGCTTCGGGGAAGCGGGCGAACACGCCCGCTTCAGAAATTGTGAAGGAGTTGGCCGGTTTGCGTTAGCTAGCGTAGATGCTGGACAAGACCTGGCTGGGGGAGAGCCCGGCAAAGATGATGGTGGTCTTGTCGGAAAGCACCACGCTGGTGTAGCCTCCGGCGTAATTCACTGAATTCACTGGAGCGGAATTGTAGCCGAAGAGATTGACCATATCCGTCCCCGGCTTGAAGCCTTCAATCAAAGTATTGCCCCCGGCTGCGCCGTTGATGACGTCGTAGACATCGACCCCTGCCCCGCCCCAAATGACGGCATTGCCGGATTGCAAGACGACGGTGTCGGTGGTGCCTGGCTGGTTTTGCAGCACCGCGAGCATGTCTTCCCCGCCGGTAAACAACACGGAATTGCCGGTGCCCGAAAACACTGTAGCTTGGCCCGACCCCGCCCCGACAAAGACCTGATCGCCCGAGCCGCCGACCAAGGTGGAAGAGCCGGTTCCGGCAACTACGATGGTGTTGCCCGCACCTCCGCCGAGGGTCTCGTTCCCGGTGCCGCCGAACAGGATATCCTGCCCGAGCCCGCCCCACATCGCGTCATTGCCGGTGCTGCCCACGAGCGTTGCCGCCCCGGTGTTACCGCCCACGAGCGTGTCGCTTCCCGAAGCGGTTCCGAACACGGTGGAGTTACCCGCCGCGGCGAACACCAGGTCGTTGTTGGTGGCGGCCAACATGCACGTCCCGCCGCCGGCCACGAGCGTGTCCGACCCGCCGGCCCCACCCAAGACCGTGGTAGAGCCGCCTGTCGCCACCAAAACGTTGTAGCCGCCGCTGCCACCTCCGATCAGCCCGCCGGCGCCGCCCCCGAACACCGTAGCCGCGCCGACACCGCCCAAAAACGTCAGTGCCGTTGTGGTGCCGCCCACGATCAACACATTGCTCGAGACCGCACCGATAGTGTCGGCATCCCCAACCGCAAAAATAGTGCCCGTGTTGCCGAAGCTCGGGCTGTTCACAAAGCCGAATTTCGGTGCATCCACTTCGCCGAAAAGATCAACGGTTTCGTATCCCCAAACCGTATCGACGGCCGTAATCGTGGTGCCCGGAGCAGCCGTAATGTTTCCGGGTGCCGAGAACGAGATGGCGTTGATCAGGGTCGCATCCTGGCCGTCATCGCTCACATCTCCGCCCGGAGTAACGGTAATTGGGCCCGTAAGGGTGGAGAGCGAGACCAGAGTGCCGTCGATCGCAAGCGTGCCGCTGTTTTTCGGCAAGGTTACCCCCGGGCCGAGACTTCCGGGGGTGAGAACGATGCTGGCTCCCGCCGTGCCCTCGCTGGTGAAGGTCAACGTGGCATTTCCCAGCTCATTGAGCACCGCATTGACCTGGGATTGTGAGAGACCGATGTCTGTCAAGTTGGAAACGATCTCACTCGCATAGGAACCGACGAGCTGGCTGCCCGACACCGTATAAGCTTGCCCCACCGGGGCGTAGGTGTTCCCCGGTACGGTGATGGAAAAACCCTGCAGTACATCGCTCAAGACGCTAAACGCGGAGAACGTCTGCCCGTTCATCACAAGCCCGTAGTGATCCGGCAGCCCACTCAAGCTCAGCGTGCCGGACCCGCTGGTGATGGCAAGATCGACCCCGACGCCGCTCGGATCACTCGTGAATGCAAAAGTATCTTGCGCAAGCGCCGTGGATAGACCCTGGGAGAGGCCGATGTTCAGCTGCGAAAACAGGGAGACCAGTGCTGTGCCGGAAACCGTGGATCCGGCCAGAAGCTGCTCGATGCCGCTGAAGAAGGGCAGCGAGACGTCAAGCGTATCGCCCTGCCCGAAGCCGGTGATCGTCCCCTGGAAATCTCCGCCCGGCGCCTTCACCACCCCGCCCGGGCCGGTAAAGGCGATGGTCTCTCCGCTGGCTACGCTGCCCTGCAGCACCAATGTTCCGCCGGAGCCGACATCAATGACGCCGGGGGCAGGCGCACCCACATTGCCTGTAATCGTGACCGGCGCATCCACCACCATTGTGCCCGCATTCTCCAGCGTGCCGATTTGGGCGGCGTTGGTGGCCGTGATCATCCCATAATTGCTGACGGATCCCACTACCACAGTGTTGCCGACCGCCGCGGGCGCGCCGAGCGTGGGAGAGTAAGGTTCGATGAGCAGGGTGCCGGTATTGCTGACGTTCACCAAGGAGGGGTAAGAAACAGAGATGGGCACCTGAAGGCCGACGGTGGCGCCGTTGAGTACCGTTATGGAACTGTACTGCCCGACATGAACGGTGGCGGAATTGGTAATGGTTGTGATACTCATGGCGCCTCCTACCCAGAGTTTTTTAACAGGCCGATTCCCAAAAAATTTTATACGTTGTAGTGCCCGATAAGAAGACAAAAAAAGGCTAACTAATCGTTAATCTATCATAAAATAATGCCATGAGCTCAACAATCCAAACCTGGGAACAATCCGAGAACGGAAACGAATGATGCAGCGTAACGAAATTCCGCCCATCCAAAAAAAACTTCATAAATCATTCGCTTCTAATAATGCTGCAATATCAGGATAAATGCATATGCGTATCGAGCTGATCGTCAACGGCACGGCACGCGAAGTTTCCGCGCCGCCGAACACGCCGTTACTCGACGTCTTGCGCAATACGCTCAACCTGAAAGGCACACGCTTCGGCTGCGGCCTTGCGCAATGCGGCGCCTGCATGGTGTTGGTGGACGGCGAACCGGTCTACGCGTGCATGCGTGAGATCGGCACTCTCGCCGGCGCGCAGATCACCACCGTGGAAGCGCTGGATGGGCATCCGCTCCGCGCCGCCTTTCTGGCCGAGCAGGCCGGCCAATGCGGCTATTGTCTGTCCGGCATCCTGATGAGCGCCAAAGCTCTTTTGGATCGCAACCCATCGCCAAGCCGAGCGGACATCGTGGCCGCGCTGGACCGCCACCTTTGCCGCTGCGGCACGCAATGGCGGATCATCCGCGCGGTGGAACGCGCCGCTTCCCTATTGCGCGAGAAGGCCGTGCCATGAGCGCTTCCAACCTGCCGCTTTCCTTTGTCAACAACCCCAGCCCCGCGCGCTGGTTCCGCTTCGACCCCGACCGCACCGTGCATCTCGCGGTGGGCAAAGTGGAAATCGGGCAGGGTATTCTCACCGCGTTGATGCAAATCGCCGCCGAGGAGCTGGACGTTCCCCTTGCGGCGATCCGGATCCTGGCCGGCGATACCGACGCCGCACCGGATGAAGGAACCACCTCGTCCTCGCTTTCGATCGAAGTGGGCGGCGCCTCGCTGCGGTTGATGGCCGCCGAGGTGCGGGCGCGCATGCTGGAGCGGGCAGCCCAGCGCCTGAATTGCGCGGCCTCCGAGCTTACCGTGGTGGACGGAGCTGTTTATCGCAACGGCGCGCCCACCGGGCAGGATTATTGGAGCCTAGCGCCCGATGTGGACCTGCTGCGCCCGGCCGACGGCCGCACCGCGCCGAAGCCGCCCTCGGCCTATCGCGTGGTGGGGCAAAGCGTGCCAAGGCTTGACTTGCCGGCGAAAATCTCCGGCGCGGCCTTCATCCACGACATGGTGCGCCCGAACATGCTGCACGCGCGCATTCTGCGCCAACCCGCGCGCGGGGCGCGCCTCGCCGCGCTCGATGAAACCGCGATCCGCCGCGCCGCGGGGGGCGAGCTGCAGGTTTTCCGGCTCGGCAATTTCGTCGCCCTGCTCAGCCCGGATGAAACCGTGGCCGAGCGCGCCGGCGCCGCTGCGCCCCTGCATGCGCGCTGGGAGAATGTGCGGCGGCTGACGCCCGCGCAACAGGAGGCAGCCCTCCTGCTCGGCCAGCCCTCGGAGGATCGGCTGATCGGGGATCCGCCGCAGCCCGTCTCGGGCGAGGTGGTGGAGGCCCGCTATACCCGCCCCTATCTGGCGCACGCCGCGATTGCGCCCTCTTGCGCACTGGCCGAAAGCCGCGGCGGGCATCTCTCCGTCTGGTCGCATACGCAGGCTGTCTATCCGCTGCGAGCTTCCCTCGCGCGGGTGCTCAACCGGCGGGTGGAGACGATCAGCGTGCATCACGTCCAGGGCGCCGGCTGCTATGGCCATAACGGCGCCGACGATGTGGCGCTCGACGCCGCCTTGATCGCAGAAGCGATGCCCGATCATTGCATCCGGGTGCAATGGCGGCGCGAGGAGGAGTTCGGCTTCGAGCCGCTCGGCAGCGCCATGGTGATTGCAGTGCGCGCGGTGCTGGATGCATCCGGCAAGCCGATCGATTGGACGCAGGAAATCTGGTCCGGCACGCATGTGGCCCGCCCCGCGATGGGCGGAAACATGCTGGCGCACGAGGCGTTGCCCACGCCCCCGCCCGAGCCCCGCCCGACCGACCCGCCGGAAGCCGCCGGCGGCGGCGGCACGCGCAACGCCATTCCGCATTACGCGATTCCGGCGCGGCGCATTCTGCATCATTTGGTGCCGGGCACGCCGGTGCGCACCTCGGCCCTGCGGGGCTTGGGCGCATTGCCCAATGTGTTTGCCATCGAGAGCTTCATGGACGAGCTCGCGCTGCGCATCGGGGCCGATCCGCTCGCCTTTCGGCTCGAAATGCTTGCGGAAAAGCCGCGCGCCGCGCGGGTGCTGGCGCGGGCGGCGGAGATGGCCGGCTGGAGCCGCCGCGGTCCAGGCGGAAACGGACACGGCATGGGAATTGGGTTTGCGCAGTATAAAAACCGCTCCGCCTATGCCGCCGTGGTGGCGGAAGTGGAAGTGGAGCGCGCAGTGCGCCTGCGCCGGCTGTGGTGTGCGGCGGATGCCGGGTTGGTGGTGAACCCGGACGGTGCGCGCAATCAGCTCGAAGGCGGCATGCTGCAAGCGGCAAGCTTTGTCTTGAAAGAGCAAGTCACCTTCGGCGAAACCGGGGTGAGCTCGCTGGATTGGCAGAGCTACCCGATTTTGCGTTTTTCCGAAGTGCCCGAGATTGCGTGTGAACTCATCGAGGCGCGAGAAGAGCCTGCGCTCGGCGTGGGGGAATGCGCTTTGGGCCCCACCGCGGCCGCGATCGGCAATGCGGTGGCGCATGCGCTGGGCGTGCGCATCCGCGACCTGCCGTTCACGCGCGAGCGGATTGCTTCAGCGCTGCTGCGGCTTTGACCCGCATCGACGGCGCAAAGGTGCGCTTGGGGCTTGTTGGTTCCAGGATGGTCATTTTATGCGCGTCGCAAAGAGGTGAATACAACCGATCAAGAGGCGGGTTTAATCGTCATCGCCGAAGCCCCAGCCGTCGTCACCGCCGAAGCCCCACCCGCCGTCGTCATCGTCATCGCCGAAACCCCATCCGTAACCGCCGTAGCCGGCATAACCGGGCGGCCCGAAGACCGGGCTTATTCCAGCGTCTGTCGTGACAAAACAGCCGGCCAGAGGAAGCGCAAGAATGCCGAGCAGAATGACGGGGCGGAGACGCAACAGCGTTTTCTTGCCTGAAGACTTTGCAAACGCGAAGCGAAGCATGTCGATCCTCCTCCCATCCATCCCGCCGGACAAAGGCGGCGCATAGCGATGCTTCCTTAGCAAATTTGCGAGCAAATTTGCGGCGACGTCATTTTAAAATTTAAAATAGAATGCAAGAGAAAGCGACGGCGGGTGCGTCTGTTCTTCAGCCCCGGAAGCCTGCGCGTGATCGGCGGATGGGTGGTCGGGTTAGACGCGGAGAACTTGATCAGCGAGATCGGGCTTGCCGTAGCCCGCGGACTGACGGCACGCGATTTGGCCGAATTCCCCGGCCAGCATCCGATGGCCAGCGAGGCGATTGCCAAAGCCGCGCGCTCTCTGTTCTAACGTTTTGCGTAACCCCTGCCGAAGACAGGATGCGGGGGCGGTAACGTTCGTGCCGCGCGCCGCCCGGATTTCGCACCGCAACCCGACATAGCCTGCATCTTCGCTGCGAACACAAACGGCGAGTTGGGCTTGCATCGTAAGGCTGCTCAGGCTATATAAATTTCGCTTGGGGATGGAGTCCCCCCAAACTGCCGAATCCGGCTGATGACTCCTATCGTCCACACCTACGATAGGAGGCCTTATGTGATCCTATTCACCTTAGATCGCTGTCTTGCATGTTCTCGGTCACGAGGGCAAGCCGGCGCGCAGAACCGATCTTTTGCAGCACGAATCCCATGAATTTCGAAAGCATACTCTTTCGAGACGGGGCGGAGCGCGCCCGCAGCGAAAAACAAACGCAAGCGCCGGATTATTTTGTCGATCTCAATATCGATCAGATCATCGCCGCGCTTATAAGCAGCAAAAGCGATTACAACTTGCTACCGTTTTTTTACGCACCGTTGCACGATGTCGATTCCGTCCATTTCCGCCACGAAGTGATGCACGATTTGGAAAATCCGCGCTTACTTCATGCCGTCAAGGCGTTCGCCCAAAGCATGCAGACGGTGCGCGCACATCTTTCCGAGCTTGAAAAACGCTATTATGAACATCAGAACGAACGGTGGTTTTTGGATGCGGTCGATCTCTACTGCGATGCCGTCGGCCGCCTTGCCGAGGATTTGCGCGCGGAGCACTGCCGATCCCGCGGTTTTCAGGCTTTTCGGGACTATTTGGCCGACTACGTCGCCTCCCCCCGCTTCACCGCGCTGATTGCAGAAGCGAAGCGGCTGAAGGCGGAACTTGCTGCCATCCGCTACAGTATTTTCATTTACGGCTCGCACGTCGAAGTGCATCATTATGCCGACAACCCGGATTACGGCGCGGAGATTGCGGCGACATTTGAACGTTTTCGGCAAGGCGCCGCCCAAGGCTACGCGTTCCGATTCTTCGATTCGACGGAGATGGATCAGGTCGAAGCCAAAATTCTCGACGGTGTGGCTTATCTGCACAAAGAAACCTTTGAAAGCCTAAAAAATTTTCGCGCAAACAACGCTGATTTTCTTGATCAGACCCTTGTTGCCTTCGATCGAGAGATACAATTTTATATAGCTTATTTGGACTATATCGCGCCGCTGAAAGACGCCGGACTCGCATTTTGTTACCCGCATCTCAGCATTTCGGACAAAGAGGTTTATGACGAAGCAGGTTTCGATCTTGCCCTCGCCGGTAAGCTTGTTCCGAAAGGCATCGTTCCGGTTTGCAACGATTTTTATTTGAAAGACCCCGAGCGCATCATTGTTGTTTCCGGCCCGAACCAGGGCGGTAAAACCACATTTGCGCGCACCTTCGGCCAGTTGCACTATCTCGCGGGCCTAGGCCTGCCGGTCCCGGGCCGCCATGCGCAGCTATACCTCCCGGACAGAATTTTCACGCATTTCGAAAGGGAGGAGAAAATGACGAACCGACGGGGAAAGCTCGAGGATGATCTCGTCCGGATTCATGAGATTCTCGAAGCGGCAACGCCCCGAAGTCTGATTATCATCAACGAGATTTTCGCTTCTGCCGCATTTCAGGATGCTCTTTTTCTTAGCAAAAAAATCGCGACAAAAATCACGGAGCTTGACACGTTGTGCGTTTGGGTCACGTTTATCGACGAAATCGCATCCTTAAGTCGGAAAACGGTTAGCATGGTCAGCACCGTGGTGCCGAATAACCCCGCGCAACGGACCTTCAAGATTCTTCGCAGACCCGCCGATGGCCTCGCTTATGCCATGTCGATTGCGGAAAAACACCGGCTTACGTATCACATGATCTTGGAACGCACACGCCGTGAAAGCACATCTGCTTTACCGCAACCGGGACTTTGACTGGAGCTGGGCGCTTCAGGCGGCAGCGGAGCGCGAAGCGGCCCGCACCGGCCGGCGCTATCAACAAAGCCAGGATTTCAACGCCAAGGAAGGTCTGCCGTGGAACGGCGAGGCGCTGGAGGCGGATTTGTCGCTCAAGACGCTGTTCCAAGCAATGGCACGCGACGATGACGTAATCTACGTCGTCGCAAAGAAGGTGATCCTGACGGGGGTAAAAAGCGATCTCGATACGATTTCTTATCGCCAGGCCATTTTGCAGGACTGCCTTGCCCAACCCGCTATCGTCCGAGAGCTCTATACGGTGGCGGGCGAAGCGGTAGACAAACAGAAGCGGCGCTATTTTGCCTCCGTATTGTCCCGCTACCCGGATGCGGTATTGCGCGACGCCATCGAAACCATGGGAATTTTTCTGGTATTCCTCCGGAAACTCAGAAAGATTGCCGATACGCACGCGGGTAAGTTTTCCTCGGAAGGATGGTCCGAGTTTTTTACGATGCTCAAACGGGATCTGAGCGATGATTACCTTGCCCTTGTCGAAGAGCATTTGCAGGAACTCCGATTCCACCGCGGAGAGCTGATCAGCGCCAAGCTGGGCAAAGCCAATAAGGGGAGCCATTATGTTCTGCACCGCGTGGGGCATCGCAAACGGTTCTTGCGCGCGTTATGGCATGAGTTTTTTGAAAAGAAAGAGACGGTTTATAGCTTCGAGATCCACCCGCGTGACGAGGCCGGAGCCCAGGCGCTTAACCAGCTACGCAATCGGGGGATCGCCCTCGCCGCCGACGCGCTGGGCCAGGCGGCACAGCATGTGCGGGATTTCTTCGGCATGTTACGCGCTGAACTGGCTTTTTACGTCGGATGTATCAACTTACACGAAGAACTCAGGAAAAAAGGCGAGCCCATATGTCTGCCGAAGGCCGCCCCGGCTGCAGAGCGGAAATTGTCGTTTCGCGGATTGTATGATGCAGGACTTGCCCTGAGCGCCGATAGAAGAGTTATCGGCAACGATACAAATGCCGACGGAAGGGGACTTATCATCATTACCGGCCCCAATTCGGGCGGGAAATCGACCTATCTTCGCAGCGTCGGTTTGGCACAGTTAATGATGCAATGCGGCATGTTCGTCTCGGCCGAATCTTTCTCCGGCAGTCTCTGCAAAGGTATCTTCACGCATTTCCGACGCGAGGAAGATACAGAAATGGAAAGCGGAAAGTTCGAAGAAGAACTTTCCCGCATGTGCGAAATTATCGATTCTCTCGAACCGTATTCCATGGTACTCTTCAACGAGTCATTTGCCGCAACCAACGAACGTGAAGGCTCGGAAATTGCTTATCAGATCATTTCCGCTTTGCTCGTGCGCAGGGTAAGAGCGCTTTGCGTAACGCATATGTATGAGTTGGCTCACCGGTTTTATCAATCCAATACCGGAGAGATTCTCTTTTTGCGTGCCGGTCGCGCGATCGACGGCGCGCGCACCTACAAACTGAGCGAAGGAGAACCTTTGCCCACGAGCCATGGTGAAGATTTGTATCGTAAAATCTTCGCCCTCGAAAGCAAAGAATCCGGCGCCGAAGCGATGCAGGTGCAGGCAGGCAGCGCATGAAAGAAGAATAAGAATAAAGAATACGGGCGTGCGCGGTTTTATAATCGGTCCGGCCGAAATTGCGCGCGGCGGCTGATGATTTTGCCGGAGACCATAAACGCGCCCTCGCCCATATAGTGCAGCGTCTCCGGGTGCTTCGGAGAAGCGGCCACGTGCGCCTTCACTACCTCGAAGATGAAGAAATTGTAGGCCTCGACCAACCGATCGTCGTAAAGCCGGCACTCGAAATTGGCATGGCATTCGCGGATCAACGGCGCTTCGACTTTTGTTGCCGGCTCGGCCGTAAGACCGAATTTCTCGAACTTGTCGATCTCCGCGCCGGAGGTGTTGCCGATGCCCACCACCGCATCGGTCAGCCGCGTCGTCGGCACATTGATAACGCATTGGCCGCTTTTACGGATCAATTGAAAGCTGTAATTGCTCTCGGCGATGATGCATCCCACCAGCGCGGGCGTGAACTCCATAACCGTGTGCCAGCCCATGGTCATGATGTTCGCTTTGCCCTGGAAGCGAGAGGAGACCAGCACAACCGGGCCGGGTTCAAGATACCGCCGAATGCGGCTGACCGGAAAATCGCGCTTTTTGGAATACCTCAGCATGAAACCCCCGTTTTCACCACTGGCCTGGTTTTCGTTCCGAAAGCGCGTTCCGGCGAAGGAGCCAATCAAGCGGTGCTGGTGCGAAGCTGCGGCAAGCCGAGCATTTCGCGCGCTTCGGCAGGGGTGGCCGGCTCCATATCCAGCTCGCGCATAATGCGCACCGTGCGCGCCACCAGCATTTCGTTCGTGGCCAGCACGCCCTTGGTGTAATAGTTGTTGTCCTCAAGCCCGACGCGGACATGCCCGCCCATCAAGAGCGCTTGCGTGGTACCCGGAAGCTGCGCCGGGCCGATCGCCGAGAGGCACCAAATGGATTGCGGCGGCAAGAGGCGCACCATGGCTGCGAGCAGATCATGGCTGTAGGGCATGCCGCCCTGAAAATTGCGGTCGGTGCCGAGCACAATGTTGATGTAATAGGGCGGCTTGTCGTAACCCTTTTGGATCAAACGCGTAACATCCTGAATGATATGCGCGGGGTTGAAGACTTCCCATTCCGGCTTGATCCCCCGCTCCTGAAAGCGCTTGGCCATCGCTTCGCAGCGCGAGGGGGTGGTGATGACCAGAATCTCGCGCTCGCCGAAGACATCGACGGCGGTGAAACCATCAAACGTTGCCATTTCCGCGCCGGCATCCAGGCCCTTCAGCCGTTCTTCAAAATTGTTCTCGAACATGCCATCCGGGCGCGCGAGCAGCATATCGCCGGACGAGCCGCCGCCGGTGGAGTTGTTGAGAATGATATCGCAGCGCTCGCGAATCAGGGTATTGATCCGGCGATAGATTTCGGGGTTACAGGTTGCCTGGTCATCCGGCCGGCGGGCGTGCAGCGCCGCAATCGCCGCCCCTTCCTTGTAGGATTTGTAAACCGATTCGGCAATTTCCTCAGGCTGCGTCGGCAGGTTCGGGTTGGAGGCTTTGGAGGCCATCCCGCCCGTGGGCGCAACCGTTACGATCACTTTTCTTGATGCCATAGTCTCCTCCATGGTGCAGAGTGCCGATATGCCAAAATCTCTCTCGCGCCGAGCCGCCGCCGCCCAGCTTTCGAGCCCGAACGACGAGCGGGCGGAGCTCCTCTCCCCGCTGGCGGAGAGCCCAAGCTTTTTGATGCGGCTTGCGCAGTTGCGCGCATTCGATGAGTTCTATCGCCAATTCGCCGGGTTGGGCGTGACCCCGGCGGGGTTTTCCGTGTTTGCCTTGATTATCGCCAATCCGGGCGTGAGGCCGGGCGCCATTGCCGAGGAGTTGCAGGTCAAACCCTCCAACGTCGCCGCGCTGGTGAATGCGCTGGTCGCGGCCGGCTACGTGCAACGCTCCACCGATACCGCGGAGCTCCGCGCGTCTTTGCTTTACCCCACCGCCGCCGGCCGAAAAGCCTGGCAGGAAATGGAACAGGCGCATGTGCGGGTGGAGGCGCGGCTTTTGGAGCCTCTCACGCCGGCGGAGCGGAAACAGCTCGTCAATCTGTTGCGAAAGCTCCTGCATCGGTGATCGTCCGTTCCTCCCTGCCCTGCAGCGTGCCGAGCGTTCTCTGCTTGCGCACCGAACCCGGCCCGAGCTATTATTATGAAGCTTACATAAATGAAACAAGCCGGTGCTCAAGGAAATAGCGCATGAAGGACGACCCCGCCATCACCTATGAGCTGCGGGAGGGCGTGGCGTGGATCGGCCTCAACCGCCCCGAAAAGCGCAACGCCATCAATGATGCGCTCTTGGAAGCCTTGGCCGCAGCGGTGCGCCGGGCGCAAAAAGAGGCGCGGGTGCTGGTGATTTACGGGCACGGCCCGTGCTTCAGCGCCGGGCTCGACCTTGCCGAGCATCGTGCGCGCGAGCCGGCCGACGTGCTGCACCACTCACGCTCCTGGCACGCCGCCTTTTCCTTGATCCGACGCGGTAGCGCGGCAGCGATCGCGGCGCTGCACGGGGCAACCGTGGGCGGCGGCCTGGAGCTTGCTGCCGCCTGCCACATCCGGGTGGCCGATAGCACGGCCTTCTTTGCGCTGCCGGAAGGCTCGCGGGGCATTTACGTGGGGGGCGGCGCGTCGGTTTACGTCGCGCGGCTGCTCGGAACCGCGCGCATGATGGACATGATGCTCACCGGCCGCGTGCTCGATGCCGAAGCGGCGGAGCGGGCCGGACTTGTGCAATATCTGGTGCCGGAGGGTGCCCTTCGCGAGAAAGCGGCCGAACTTGCGGCGCGGGTCAAAGAGACGGCGCCGCTAACCATGCTGGGCGTGTTGCAGGCATTGCCGCGGATTCAGGATATGAGCGAGGAAGACGGGCTGTTCGTGGAAAGCATGATGGCCGCGCTTGCCCAGAGCGGGGCGGAAGCCCAAGCGCGCCTTGCAGACTTTGTGGCCAAACGGGGGGCCAAGGTGATGCGGCCTTCGCAGAACGAATAATCGATCGACGGGAGAAGGAGAAGGAAGAGCGTCGTGACACCTGCCAATGTGCGCATCATCAAAATTGAATGGGGCCATTGCGATCCGGCCGGCATTGTTTTTAACCCGCGCTTTTTCGAGTGGTTTGATGCCGCTACCACCGAGCTTTTGGCGCAGCGGCTCGGCCTTTCCAAGCCGGCGATGTTGAAGCGCTATGATATTGTCGGCATTCCGCTGGTCAGCACGCGCGCGAACTTTCTCACCCCGTGCGTCTTTGGCGATGAAGTGCGGATTGAAAGCACGCTTGTGCAATTCCGCCGCTCGAGTTTCGACGTGCAGCACCGGCTCTTCAAAGAGGACGGCACACTCGCCGTGGAAGGGTTTGAGACGCGAGTTTGGGTGGCGCATGACCCGGAACGACCGGGCGGGATCAAGGCCCGGCAAATCCCCGATGAGGTGCTGGCACGTTTCGGTATGACACGGACGGAAACATCTTAAACCCGAACCATAGGGAGGAAAACACACAATGCTGCGACGGAGAACAGTTCTGGCCGGTGCCGCTCTGGCAGCTGCCAGCGGCGCCCTGCCCGCCCCACGCACAGCGCGTGCCGCAACAAGCGGAGCGCCCGTGCGCATCGGCGTGCTCAACGACATGTCCGGGGTTTATGCCGATTATCAAGGCCCCGGCTCCGTCGTTGCTACGGAGCTCGCCGTGAAGGACTACGGCGGGCAGGTTGCCGGCGTTGCGATCGAGGTGAAATCCGGCGATCATCAAAACAAACCGGATATCGGCGCCGCCATCGCCCGCCGCTGGCTGGATCTGGACGGGATCGATATGATTTTGGACGTGCCGAATTCCGCCGTGGCCCTTGCGGTGGCAGATCTCTGCCGGCAGAAAAACAAGGTGTTCATCGGCTCCGGCGCCGGCACCGCCGCGTTGACTGGTGAGAAATGCTCGCCCAACACCGTGCACTGGACCTATGACACATGGTCGCTTGCCCATTCCATGGGCAAGGCGGTGGTGGACCGCGGCGGCAAGCGTTGGTTCCTGATTGTGGCCGATTACGTCTTCGGCCATGATTTGCAAAAGAGCGTGACGGAAGCGGTGCAGAAGGCCGGCGGGACGATTGTCGGTGCGGTGCGCCATCCGCTCGGGAACGCCGATTATTCCAGTTACCTGATCAGCGCCCAGGCCTCCGGGGCCGATGTGCTCTGCCTGGCCAATGCCGGCGGGGATACCACGACGTGCCTCAAGCAGGCCTCGGAGTTCGGGCTCAATCGCAAGATGCAGATTGCCGGGCTGGTGGTGAACATCAACATGATCGAGCCGATCGGCCTGAAGGATGCGCAAGGCTTGCTGGCCGTGATGCCGTTTTATTGGGATATGAACGCGGCCACGCGCGCGTTTGCGTATCGGTTCCAGGCGGCGCACCCGCGGCACCAAATGCCGAACGATATGCAGGCCGGCTGCTACGCGGCAACTCTGCACTACCTTAAGGCCGTGGCGAAGCTCGGCAGCGCGGAAGACGGGCGGGCCGTGGTGGCCGCCATGAAGGCCATGCCGACGGATGACCCTTTGTTCGGAAAAGGAATGATTCGCCCGGACGGCCGGACAATTCACCCCGTGTATCTCATGCAGGCGAAAAGCCTTGCCGAATCTCGGGGCAATTGGGATTTCTTCAAGCTGGTCGGGGTGGTGCCGGCGGATCAGGCCTACCGCCCGCTGAATGAGGGCCATTGCCCGTTGGTGGCGGGATAGAGCCGCAAGAAGAAAGCATGCGGAAGAAGCAAGTGCGCGGGCATGTGGTCAACCGGCCTGGTGAATCACCACGTGTCATCCGGCCGCGATGGATGGGGTTCATCCAGAGATTGGCAATTGTTGCCAAACTCGCTACCCTTTGGGGGAAATCGGTGAGATCGGACTCATGCCCACCCGGAACATCAGCCTTACGCCCGAGCAGGACGCCTTCATCGACGAAATGCTCAAAAAGGGCGAATACCGCAATGCCAGCGAGGCCGTGGGCGACGCCATCCGCGCGCTGCAACAGCGGCGGGCGCTGGATGCACTTAAGCTGGAACGCCTGCGCCGCAGCATCGATGATGGCCTCGCCGATCTCGAACGTGGCGACTACGAGGAACTCGATGACGCCGACCTTGAAGCCTGGCTTGATCGCCTCGTCAAAGCGCGCTGACCCTCCATGGCGCGCTACCGGCTCACAAGGTCGGCACGGCGCGACATCGCCTCGATCCTGCGCACGAGCGAAGAACGGCACGGCCGCGAGGCCCGCATCCGCTACGCCGCGCTCCTCCTCGCCGCGTTCCGCCGTGTCGCCGCAGACCCGGAGGGGCCTTCAACGTCTGACCGCAGCGCGTTACGGCCGGGCATCCGCAGCTTTCACATCCGGTACAGCCGGGACGAGAGCCGCGAAACCCCGGTGGCAAACCCTGTGCACGTGATTTTCTATCGCGCGGTGCAGCCGGGGCTCGTCGAAATCGTGCGCGTGTTGCACGATCGCATGGAACCGAGCCGGCATATCGGCCGAGGTCGGCAAGAAGAAGAATAGGGCTCGGATCGGTCCTGCGAATTGGAGGTTAAACACGTATTGTGCCAAATAAACAGAAGACCCCGATGCATGCCGAAATACTTTCACCACCCATGAACGGCATGCTGTTCGGAAAAGGAATGATTCGCCCGGACGGCCGGACAATTCACCCCGTTTATCTGATGCAGGCGAAAAGCCCTGCCGAATCCCGGGGCAATTGGGATTTCTTCAAGCTGGTCGGGGTAGTGCCGGCGGATCAGGCCTACCGCCCGCTGAATGAGGGCCATTGCCCGTTGGTGGCGGGATAACGGGCCTAACAAGAGGAACGCATGAGCGAAACGTCTGTTCAACACGTCGCAGTGATCGGCACCGGCTTGATCGGCGCCAGCTGGGCCAGCTGTTTTCTCGCCCGCGGGCTGGAGGTGGTGGCTTCCGACCCTGCGCCGGGCGCCGAAGCCGCGCTGCGCAACGCCGTGGCCGCACACTGGCCGGCCATGGAAATGCTGGGGCTTGCGCCCGGCGCTTCCCCGGAGCGGTTGCGCTTTGTCACCTCGCCCGAAGAAGCTGCCGCCGGCGCCCAATTTATCCAAGAAAACGCGCCCGAGCAGCTGGCGCTGAAGCGCGAGCTCTTCCGCCGACTGGATGCGGCAGCGCCGGCCGAGGCCGTCCTCGCGAGCAGCTCTTCCACCTTTATGGTCAGCGAGTTCCAGGATGCCTGCCTTCACCACCCCGAACGCGTGGTGCTGGGCCATCCGTTCAACCCGCCGCATCTGATCCCTTTGGTGGAAGTCGCGGGCGGGCGGCACAGCGCAGCCGCTGCCGTGCAGCGCGCGTGCGATTTCTACCGAGCCCTCGGCAAGCGCCCCATTCTATTGAAAAAAGAAATGCGCGGGCACGTGGCGAATAGGCTGCAAGCGGCGCTCTGGCGCGAAGCCTTCTTTTTGTTGGCGGAAGGCGTGGTGAGCGTGGCGGATCTGGACGCCGCCATTGCGCACGGCCCCGGCTTGCGCTGGGCGTTGCTCGGCCCCTTGCTCAATTTGCATCTCTCCGGCGGGCCGGGCGGGTTTGGGGCGCTCTTCGGCAAGCCGCTTTGGCGCGCGACGGAAGCGGTTTGGCAGGATCTGGGAAACGCCTCGGTGGATAACGCGCTGGCGAAACGTGTGGCGGAGGGCATCAAAGAAGAGCTCGCGCCGCATGACGAAGCCGAAGTGCTGAGCAAGCGCGACGAGGTGCTGCTCGCTTTGCTCAATCTTAAGGCGAAAGCGAAGGTTTTGCCCTAATGGCGCGGGCCGGACGGCAATGGCGGAATCGGTAACGGAATTTGCGCTTCCCCTGCATGGCGTCAGCGAACCGCGCCCGGCGTTTTCAAGCCTCTGCGCGATGTTTGCCCACGCCGTGGCCACCGTTCCCGAGGTGGTGGCGCTGCGCGAGGCAGGCGCTTCGCTGACCTACCGCGAAGAAGGCCGCGCGGTGGATGCGCTGGCGCGCAGGCTCGCCGCGTTGGCGGCGCCGGGCGAGGTGGTGGCGCTGCTGCTGCCCAACTCCATCGCTTTCCGTATCAGCTACTTCGCGGCTTTGAAGGCGCTTGCGGTGCCGGCCTTGCTCAACCCGCTTTACCGCGCCTTGGAACTGGAGCGCTTGTTGCGTGAGGTGAACCCGCGCGTGCTGTTGTGCGGGGAAACGACGCAGGCCTTGGCGCACGAGCTTGCCGCGAAGCTTGGCATCCCGGCGGTTTTGGGCTTCGGGGCGGAGCTTTCGGTTGCGGCGCTGGCCGCCGAGCCCGCGGCGCCGCTGAACCGGCGCGAGGCCGGCGCGGAAGATCTCGGTGTGCTCTTGTTCTCGGGCGGCACCACGGGCTTGCCCAAGGCCGTGCCGCAAACGCACGGGCGGCTGCTGATTGCGGTGCGCTGCGTCGATTACAGCTGGCCGACGCGGGCGCAAGGCGAAGTCTGGCTGCCGATTGCGCCGTTCACGCATGTCTATGGGTTTCTGCAGGGCCTACTAAGCCCGGTCTATTCGCGCGCCGAGGTGATTATTCCCGAACGGTTCAAGCCGGAGCGGATTGTGGAGCTGCTGGCGCGCCACCGGGTGACCGTCTTCGGCGGCGGGCCGCCGGCGGTTTATGCCGCCTTATTGAACGCTGCCAATCTTGCGGGGGCGGATTTTTCGGCCCTGCGCGTTTGCCCGGCCGGCGGAGCGCCGATGCCCGTTGAGCTTTTGCAACGCTGGCAAAACGCCACCGGATGCGTCATTCACGAAGGCTACGGGATGACGGAGATGGCGCCGATCAGCGGCACCACGGATTTAAGCGGCGTGCGCCCCGGATCGGTCGGCAAGCCGATCCCGTGCAACGAGGTGCAGATTGTAGACCTGGAGACCGGCACCCGCGTGCTGAAGGCGGGCGAGACGGGCGAGGTGCGCGTGCGCGGCCCGCATATGATGCGGGGCTATTACAATCGGCCGGAGGAAACGGCCAAGGTGCTTCGCGACGGGTTTATTTACACCGGCGATATCGGGCGCATGGATGCGGATGGTTTCCTTTACATCACCGACCGCAAGAAAGACGTGATTCTGGTGAAGGGGTTTAATGTCTTTCCGCGCGAGGTAGAGGAAGTGATTCACACCCATCCGAAAGTGGCGGCGGCAGGCGTGGTGGGCGTGCCCGATGCGCGCACCGGCGAGCGCGTGATCGCCTATGTTGTTCCGCGCCCGGAAGAAGCTCTGGATGCGGACGAACTCGCCGCCTATATCGCCGAGCGTCTGGCGGCTTACAAATGCCCCGCCGTTATTCGGATTGTTACAGCGCTGCCGATGACCGGAGCACAGAAGCTGGACCGTATAGCGCTGCGCACGCAGGCGCTTGGGGAAAAATAGCAAAAAATAACTTACTTTCGCGGCGGATCGGCGATGTGAGACGCATTCCGTGACGGAAACGATCTGGCATGCCGACGCGGATGGCGGCGAGCACAGCGCCTTCCCCATGGCGTTCTCTATGGCGGCGTGATCGCGTCTTGCTCGGAAGAATTAAGGATCGAGAAGCGAGTCCCTCGGTGCGTCGGCAAGCGTGCGCACGGGTTGCCTGCCGGTCCTGAAGATCGGCGCCGGCTTGTCCGGTCGAACAGCCGCCTGCGCCTCACGGTCTTCGGAGCCAGGTTGCCCGCGAGGCTGGATTCCTCGTGGATGGATGGTATGATAGAATTTTCCGAATACGTCTTTGTACTCAAGCACAACCTCGTCAGTATCGTCGGCAATGAAATTTAAGACCCCGATCGTAATCGACCTTTGACTTTTGGGGTCCCAGCCCTGCGAAATATTGGACTCTTCGATGGGGATCTCGATCTTCACGCTGTCACCAGGGCCGACCAGCCCGGATACGAGTACCGATTGGGTCAATCGATACGGACAATCGTCACTTCCCCCGCGCCTTTGACTGAGATAGACGTAAACATCCGTAGCAGGACCACCCCCCTTATTTTGGAGCTCTCCTTTGATTCTAATGGAAAGTCCAAAATTGGCACTCGGACGAAAAGCATTCCCAAAGGGGTGATGTAAGTCGACGCCTTGAAATGTGATGACGCAAAACGGTCGCCGATTTTCCCGATGATGCTGTTCGGCTTGCTGCGCTGCGTCCGCCGTCTCCTTCGCAAGCCGCCGGGTGACCCATGCAAGATAGTATGTGGCCCCCGCCATCACCACAGTTGCAATGGCAACAACCAAACTGATCCAATCACCGACCGTCACTCTGCGCTATCTCCGTTGGCTCACTGCACGGCCATGTTTGACGCCTGCACGATCTGCTTCTGCTCGCTCCTCTCGGTATTCCAAATAGTTTCCGCTTTCAAGAATGCTGCGCGCAGGTCGGAGACACGCTGTTTGTAGTCTTCGGGAACCTCGAAAAACCGCAAACAGGCGGCATTCAGGGCCTCATACCCGGCTGGCACGGGGGCGAAATCAGTAGCGAAACGTGCGCAGCCTTGGCTAACGCGTGCAGACTCCCGTTCCAACCGACCCAACTGGAAATCGAAAGACTGATATGAAAGTCCCATATTAATAGGCAGCAGGTTCGCTTCTATGGCGGCCTGATTGATTGCAACGGAAATCCGACTGCGCGCAACGGACGCCTGACCGCCGCCATAGATCGATTGCTTGCGGGCGAGGGCAGCACGCATGCGCTGCGTAATATCGTGGTATCGCTGTTCTACAGCCGCGAACTTTGGCAGTGCGGCGTCCGCCTTGGTGGTGAAGGCAGACAACTGCTCGGTGACCTTGCGGAGATTAACAAGCTGTACCTCTCTTATTCTTGTCTTATTCTTGCTTGCTGCTCAGCGGCTTGCTCGAGGCTTGGCCGCTGCGATAGTGGAGGCGACGTTTGCGGCCGGGTTGGCGGTCCCGCGATAGCTAACTGCAAGCAACGTCCTGGCGACAACGGCCCAAATTGCGCCGCGAGCAGGAGGCCGAAGCCCTGGCCTGGTTTCGGTCGGCCAGTGAAGCACGACCTTTCGGCATGGATTGGTATGGGCGACTCGCCCGACCCCATGCCGATGAAATAAATATCGTAGGCCGTGTCTTTGCTTCGCCGGGTAAGCCCGAAGAATCCGGGAACGTTTCGGCCACGGCAGGAATGCCGGATGACCAGTCCTTGCTGCCTCCCCTTCCGGAAGTTGCGGCATAAGGGGAGACACGCGTGCTGCCGGCCGAGGACCGTTGCAAACCGGCTCGGGCTTAGCCACAGCGAGCGAGATCGGCTTCTCCCAAGCGGTCAAGGGCGGTTGTTTCATAACCGGGCTGCCTGGGCAAAGTTCCACCTGAGCAAGGCAGGTTTTCCGGAAAGCCCGCAGTGCGGCCGCTTTGTTATCAGCGCCGAGGGCAGGAAACTCTTGGCCAATCCGCCGAAACGACCGGACGCAAAGTTTTTGCTTTCCGTGCCGGCCTACCGTGAGTTCTTCTCTCACAAGCAGGCAAAAGAACTCGAAGAAACCGCATCGCAGCCGGATCAATGATCGATGGACAGCAACGCGCCATTGAGAAGATTGGTAGCCACCGTCTGCAGATGCGCAAGCATCGCTTCTTTCGCGCCGTTGCTGTCACGCCGACGCAGCGCAAGCAGAATGGCCTCATGCTCGCGGCAATAGCGTTGTCGTCGCTCCTCGGAGAATGACCGCCGTTTCAGATCAAACCATGGCAAGCGGTTGCGAAAGATACGCACCAGATGATGCACTTCCCGAAGAAAATCGTTGCGCGCGGAAGCAAAGATGCGGTGGTGAAATTCGGCATCCCAGTGCTCGAAAGTCACCAGGTCGCGTGCGGCAACGGCAATGCGGTGGGCGTCCTGCACGGCGTTGAGTTCGCTCTCGCTCGCGCGGGCAGCGGCAAAGCCCGCCGCCGCCGGTTCGAGCAGAAGTCGAATCTCCATAATATCAGCGGGGCTTGCTCCTTCCATGCGGGCGATAGTTCCGGCAAGCGAGCTGGCATCGGCAACCGAGAGGAAGGTGCCGCGGCCGACATGCCGTGTCACCACGCCGCTGACGGCGAGGATCTCCACCGCGCGGCGGATGGTGTTACGCGCAACGCCGAATTCTGCAGCGAGATCGCGTTCGGGCGGAAGGCGCCCATGCTCCATCCACTCGCCGGACGCAATACGGTTTTTCAGCGCGACGGCAATGTCGCTGGCGAGGTGCTTCGGCATCGTGGACCGTAATTCCTCACGTCTCTCTATTTGAACCAATTGTGAACCACATACACCCTCGCGCCGATTCCCGTTCAGAGTGTAATAAGCGGAGATATTAGCGCATCAATTGGTAGAATTCCGCGTACTGTATAGCGCTTACTTTTCCCTTGCAAGAGTCGGTGAAGAAGATTAGGCGTATTGACAGAACATTCCGTCGGACTACGATTGGTTTAAATGCACGCCGGGGAAAAACCGCTGTGCAGATGGTCCAGCCGGAGGGGGGAGGCCTTGAAGATTGCTGCCTTATCATTTCTTGAAGAACGAAGCCGCGATCAGCACGGCGTCCAACCCCCGAACCTTCTTCTTTTGGATCCGCCGGCGGCGCATGCGGCGGGAAGGCTCCCCGCTATCGCCAAACGCATTTCGTTGCAACGAATGCTATCGTTAATCCCGCTGGATCGGATGACATCGGTGGCATCGATTTCCCTTACGGATGGCGACGTCTGTCGCAACGATCGCGACGGCACCGGGGGGCTTGTTAGTCCACTTATGAACCGCATGGAGGCGCTGAGGGCATGACCACTGCTGCAATCGGGCCAATCGTTGCCGAAATCGCCGGAGAGGGGTTTCCGGTAGTCATGCTGCACGGTCTCGGCGGTACCACCAACATGTATCAGCCGCAGATGCCGGCGCTCGCGTCCTATCGCGTCATCCGGCTGGATCTTCCGGGGGCCGGGCGGGCACCGCTTCCGGATTTGCCGGCGCGTATCGAGACCATCACCGATGCCGTGCGCAGCGCGCTCCACGGCCTTGGTGTCGTGCGCGCGCATTTCGTCGGGCATTCGATGGGCACGCTGATCTGCCAACGTCTGGCGGCAGAGAATCCCGGGCTGGTTGCTTCCTTGGTATTGTTCGGTGCGCTCGCCGAACCCTCAGATGCGATGCGGGAAGGGCTTCGCAACCGCGCGCGGCTTGCGCGCTCCGGCGGCATCGCGGATATCGCCGATCAGATTATCGCCGGCGCACTTTCGTCCCACACACGGGAGCATCTACCGGCGGCCGTTGCTTTCGTTCGCGAATCGGTGATGCGCCAGAATCCGGAGGGTTATGCCTGGAATTGCGAGGCGCTGGCGAAAGCAACAGCGGTCGATCCGCGGCGGATTGGTGCGCCGGCGGCGCTGATCACCGGGGATGCGGATGCGGTCAGTCCTCCGCATGTCGCCCGCGCGCTCGCCGATGCCATGCGCGGCGCACAGCTCTCCATCGTCGATCGGTGCGGGCATTGGGCGCCGATCGAAGCGTCACAAGAAAGTAGTAGGCGAATACTCGATTTTTTCCACCGCGTCGAACGCGAAGACAGCGGTGGCCGTCGCCAATTCGGGAGGTAATCATGGCGAACGATACATGGAACGGCACGAATTCGGGAGGCATATTGTTCACCAATGTGCGTATTCTCGATGCAACCGGCGAGTACCCTTACACCGGCGAGGTGCTTGTCCAAGACGGGCGCATCAAGCAGATCACGCGCGGCACCGCGCGTTTCGGTTTGACCGGCGCCGGCAGCACCTCTGCGGCGTATGGCGGCGTCACCGTGATTGACGGTGCAGGCGCCACGCTCATGCCGGGGCTGATCGATGCCCACCTCCATCTCTCTTGGAACAACGCACCGGGCATTGATCCGATTCAGATGATGGAGCCGGAAGAACATATGCTGGTCACGATGGAAATGGCCAAGCTGGTGCTTGATGCCGGCTTCACCGGCGGGCGCGGCGCTGCCGCGGCGAAACCCCGGCTCGATGTCGTTGCCAAGCGTTTCATCAACGAAGGGCGCTTCCCGGGCCCGCGTTATCTTGCCGCAGGGCCGGAGATCACCACCGTCGGCGGGCTCGGCGACGCAATGCCCTCGCATATTCCGCATCCGGGTCTCAATCTCGGCATCGTGGTTTCGGGACCGGAAGAAATTCGCCGCACCGTGCGAACCCTCATCAAATACGGCGTGGATACCATCAAGCTCAATCTCTCCGGAGAATCGCTGACCGGCATGGGGGCCGAGGAAACCCCGATGGCCGAGGAAGAGGTGGCGATGGCGGTGCAGGAGGCGCGCCGGCGCGGCAAAACCCTGGCCGCACATGCCCGATCCTCGGGCTCGATCAAGCAATGCGTCCGTCATGGAATCGAAATTATTTACCACGCCTCGTTTCTCGATGAAGAAGCGCTGGACATGCTGGAGGCGAACAAAGACCGGCACTTTGTCGCGCCGGGGATCGCGTGGCTCATCAATACCGCCCGGCACGCCGCAGAATGGGGCATCAAGCCGGGCTCGCGGATTGCTATGGAATATGAACGCGAACTTGAAGCCTGCGTCGAGAGCATGAAAAAATTGCATCGCCGCGGTGTTCGCATCTGCATCGGCGGCGATTACGGCTTTGCCTGGACGCCGCAAGGCACCAACGCCAAGGACATTCAGACTTTCGTCGAAATGCTCGGCTTCTCGCCGATGGAGGCGATTCAGGCGGCGACGAAGTACGGCGGTGAAATCATGGGAATGGCCAACGAGCTCGGCATGGTAAAGGAGGGTTATCTCGCCGATCTTTTGCTGGTCGATGGCGATCCGCTTGCCGATGTACGCATCCTGCAGGACAAAAACCGGATCCTCGCGATCATGAAAGACGGCAAATTCCACAAGGCGCCGCGCATGAACGAGCAGCGCCGGCGGTTGGTCGCGTGAGTCTAACCGGAGAAACCGGCGCCGAGATGCTGGCCGGCGGCGGGTTCAGCCGCCGGCACGTCTGGATTTTGGCCGCGCTGGTTGGTGCCGCCGTAGTTGCTTGGTTGATTTTCGCGATCTGGCCGGCTTGGCTCTCTGCCGCGCTCATCTCGAAGAGGGCTTTCTTCAGTGCCGTCTTGAACGGGCTCACCCTCTCCGGCCTCTATTTCCTGGTCGCGAGCGGCTTCACCTTGGTCTTCGGGTTGATGCGCAACGTCAATCTCGCGCATGGCTCGCTTTACCTGCTCGGCGCCTATATCGGCTACGAGGTTACGAACCGGACGGGATATTGGCTGTTCGGCGTTGCGGCCGGGTTTGCGGTGTTGGCGGTGATCGGCGTCGCCATGCAGGTTTTCGTCTTCCGTCACCTCGAGGGTGATGATCTCCGCCAGACCTTGGTGACGCTCGGCATTTCCATCGTCGCGGCGGACCTCATGCTCGCGGTCTGGACCGGCACGACCTATCAGATCCCGATACCAAGCTGGCTTGACGGCGCCGTCACATTGCCGATCGTTACCGCAGTGCGCGCGAACGGCGAGCTGATATTCCTGCGCTACACATTTTTTCGACTCGTTGTTCTTGCAACGGCGATCGTTATCGGCATCGGGTTGTGGTTCATGCTCAATCGCACGCGCGTCGGCATGATGATTCGCGCGGGTGTCGACGATCGGGCGATGCTTTCGGCCTCCGGCATCAATGTACATGCCGTTTTTGCGATTGTCTTTGCGGTTGGCGCCGGGCTTGCCGGTATCGCCGGCGTGATCGGCGGCTCGGTGCTCTCGGTCGCGCCGGGCGAGGATGTGCGCTATCTGCTTGCCTCGCTCGTGGTGGTTATCGTCGGCGGCATGGGTTCGATCACCGGCGCTGCCATCGGCGCGCTGCTCATCGGTCTCGCCGAGCAGATCGGCCTGGTCTATTTTCCCACCTACGGCGTGGTGCTGACTTTCGTCATCATGGTCGCGGTGCTGGCGCTTCGGCCGCAGGGCATCATGGGGCGTTTGTGATGTCCGAATTGCTTACTGCCGCGCGGCCGCGTCTGGACGGGACTTTTCTTGAGCGGATCGGTCTCGGCAATATCGCGCTTGTTATATTTCTTGTTATCTATCCGGCGGTTGCTTCCGAATTTTTTATCGTCCAGATCGGAGCCTATTCGTTGATCTGGGGAATGTTGGCGCTGTCTTTGATGATTCTCGCCGGTTACGGCGGAATGGTCAGCATGGCGCAAATCTCGATTGCCGGAGTGGCCGGCTACACGGTTGCGATTTTCGGCATGAACCACACGGGGGTGCATGGTTTCGGCTGGCCGTTCTGGATTCTGGTGCCGTTTGCGGTGCTGCTTGCGGCGCTCGTTGCGGGTTTGATCGGGTTAATCTCCAACCGCACCGAAGGCATCTATACCATCATGATCACGCTCGCCGTCGCCACCGGATTTTTCTATTTCACCCAGCAGAACTACGCACTTTTCAACGGGCATTCGGGGTTCGCCGGCATCGATGCGCCGAAATTTTGGGGCATCAATTGGCGTGCCCCGGTCCCCTTCTATTATCTTTGCCTCGGCTGCGCCGTGCTCTCGTATGCCGCTGTTCTCTACGCGTCACGTTCCGCCTACGGGCTTACTTTGCAGGCGGTGCGCGACAATGCCCGCCGTATGCGCGCCCTCGGCTACGACGTGACCCGGCACAAAGTGGTGGCCTATTTCTATTCCGGCTTGATCGCAGGCATGGGCGGCGTGTTGCTGGTCTGGTTCAACGGTCGCATCTCGCCGGGAACCATCGATGTAAGCGCCGCGATCAATGTCTTGGTCATCGCCGTCATCGGCGGCATGCGTCATCCGATCGGGCCGTTTCTCGGCGCGGTCGTTGTCGTGCTGATTCAAACCTTTGCCATCGATGTCGTCGGAGCCGAACGCTACAACACGCTCATCGGTCTTGTTTTTCTGCTGATCGTCTTCGCTTCTCCGGACGGGATTCTCGGATTGTGGGAAAAGGCAAAATTACGTGCGCCTCGGGAACAGGTTTTCAGCTGGATCCGTTGCGGGCGGGGGTGATGTCCATAACCAACAGAAGGAAGAGAAACATATGAGGAGTAAAATAAATTACGCGCTGGCATTGGCCGGCATGCTGATGGCGCCCGCGATGGCGTCTGCTCAGGACACGATGAAAATCGGCGTTCTGGCGACGTTTGAGGGCGCGTTCACGGTCCTCGGAGAGGACGGAATGCGCGGTGCGATGACCGCCGTCGATGAATTCCACGGCATGGTGGGCGGCAAGAAAATCGAAATCATCAAGGGTTCATCGGACGCCTCTCCGGACAGTGCGGTACGGGCGGCGCGCAAGCTCGTCGAGCAGGATGGGGTCAAGGTCTTGGTCGGACCGCTCTCGGGCGATGAAGGCCTGGCAATCAAAGATTACGCCAAGACCAAGCCCGATGTCACCTTCCTGAACGGCTCCTCGGCCGCTCAGGATACCACCTTGCGCGATCCGGCCCCCAATTTTTTCCGCTTTTCCACGGATGGCGCACAGTGGATGGCGGGCCTCGGCAATTACGTTTACAAGGAGAAGGGTTATAAGCGTGTTGCGACGGTCGCCGAGGATTATTCCTTCCCCTACACGCAGGTTTTCGGCTTCATGGCGGAGTTTTGCAAAGCCGGCGGCCATGTGCCCGCGAAAGCATGGGTGCCGATTGGAACCAAGGATTATTCCTCCGTCATCGCGGCAATCCCGGAAGATGTCGATGCGATCTACGTCGCGCTGGGCGGAGCGGATGCCGTCAATTTTCTCACCCAATACGAGCAGGCGGGCGGCAAGGCGCCGTTGATCGGCGGCTCCATCACCGTCGATCAGACGGTGTTGACCTCGAAAGGAAAGATTCATGACGTGCTGATCGGAACGCCGTCGGCCGGCCCCACTGCCGACAGCAATCCAAGCCCGGAATGGAAGGCTTTCGTTGCGGCCTATAAAAAGCAACCCGGCGCGTTCCCGGTGCCGTCGCTCTTTGCCCATGCCTACTATGTCAATATGAAAGCGGCGCTGCTCGGGCTTCAGCAGGTGGGAGACGACGTCTCCGACGGCGGCGCCAAATTGCGCGCGGCACTTTCGAAGCTCGTCTTTGAGACACCGACCGGGAAAGTCTCCCTCGATGAAAACCGCAATGCCATCGCCGACATCTTTCTGACCGAGGTCGTGAAGCTGCCCGATGGCACGCTCTTCAACAAACTCATCAAGGTGACGCCGCAGGTCAATCAGACTCTCGGCATTCCGCGTGATGAGTTCCTCAAGCTCGGCAAGGTCGGGCGCGACAACCCGTCCTGCCCGTGAGCTGATTGGACCGCGAGGCGACCGCCAATGTCCGAAACTTCCGTCGCAGACCGTCTCTACGGCGCCGGCGCGCCGGCGTTGGAGCTCGACGGCGTAACGCGTCATTTCGGTGCATTGGCGGCGCTTTCCGGGGTTACCATGCGAATCTCGGCGGGCGAGCGACGTGCGATTTTAGGCTCGAACGGCGCCGGCAAAACGACGTTGTTCAACGCCGTCACAGGAGAGTTTCCGCTTACCGCCGGGCGCATTCGTTTCTTCGGCGAAGATATTTCCGAGCTGCCGACGCAGGAACGGATCCGCCGCGGCCTTCGGCGCACGTATCAGATTTCGCAGCTTTTCGGCAGGTTGACCGTCCTCGACAGCGTCTTTCTTGCGTGCCGCGGGGTATCCGGTCGGCGCTTCTCTCTGCGCCGCCCGGATGCGAGCGATGTCAGCATGATGCAGGCCCGCTCGATCATCACCGCAGTGCATCTGGATGATGAGAGCGATCGGCTGGTTTCCACCCTAAGCCACGGTCAGCAGCGCCAGCTTGAGATCGCGCTTGCTCTTGCGGGCGCGCCTCGCCTCATTTTATTCGACGAGCCGGCCGCCGGTCTGTCGCCGAGCGAACGCCGCGATCTCGTCGCAATCCTCAGCGCGCTGCCCAAGCATATCGGGTATATCATTATTGAGCACGATCTCGACGTCGCACTGCGCGTCGCTGATTATGTTTCGATCATGCACAACGGGCGTTTGTTTAAAGAAGGCACGCCCGAGCAAATCGAGAATGATCCGGAGGTGCAAGATATCTATCTCGGCCACAAGCATCACTGAGCGCGCGGCGAAGTCTTCGCGCCCGGCGCCGGCGGCGCTGAAAATCGAAGACCTGCAGGTCTATTACGGCGAAAGCCACGCGATTCAGGGCGTGTCGCTGACACTGGAGCGCGGCATCCTCTCGGTGGTCGGCCGCAACGGTATGGGCAAGACCACGCTCTGCAACACCATCGTCGGGCTCAAAGAGGCGCGCGCCGGCAGCATTCGCGTCTATGGCCGGGAGATCTTGAATCGGGATCCGCACGAGATCCATCGCCTCGGCGTCGGTTATGTGCCGCAGGGGCGGCGCTGTTGGCCCAGCCTCTCCGTCGATGAACATTTGCGGCTGGTCGCAAACAAGCGACGCGATGCGATCTGGACGGTAGAGCGCATCTATCAAACTTTTCCGCGTCTGGCCGAGCGGCGCAACAATCTGGGCACACAACTCTCCGGCGGCGAGCAGCAAATGTTGGCAATCGCCCGCGCGTTGCTCGGCGATCCGAAGCTGCTGGTAATGGACGAGCCGACAGAAGGCTTGGCACCGAACATTGTCGCGCAGGTCGAGCAGTTGCTGATTTCGCTCGGCGAAGCCGAAGAGATGGCAATCCTGGTGATTGAGCAGAATATCGGCGTCGCCACCACAGTCTCGGATCACGTTGCGATCATGGTCAATGGTCGCATCAATCGTATTGTGGAATCGCACGTGCTGGCCGCTGATCGCGGCTTGCAGCAGCGGCTGCTCGGTGTGGGTCGCCACGGCGAGGAGGAACCGCCGACCCTCGCCGAGGATGCCGAGGATACCAAAGAGCTTGCCGTCGTCTATCGGATTGAGCGCGTAGCTACCAACGGAGTGATGGAGGATTCGGCGCAAGCAGGCAGCTTTCGGCCGGTGACCACTTTACCCAATCGCTGGCGGGTCACTCTGGGCCGGGCGGTTCTCAATGCGGCGGAGAGACAGGATAAAAACACGAACGCGGCAGCGGCGGCTGTTTTTGCGCTGCCGAGGAGCGAGCGTATCGGCCGCACCGCACTCGTTGTCGGCACCTACGATACCAAGGGCAAGGAATTGAACTACATTGCCGAACGGCTGAAAGCCCTCGGCATTCCCACGCGGCGGGTTGATCTCTCCACCTCCGGCAAGCCGACGCGGGCCGATGTGCCGGCGCTGCAGGTTGCAAGCTTCCATCCGCTCGGCGCGGGCGCGGTGATGTCGGGTGATCGTGGCGCCTCCGTCACCGCGATGGCCGAGGCCTTCGCGCGCTGGATCGTGCACCAGCACGACATCGGCGGCATTATCTCGGCGGGCGGCTCTGGCGGTACGACTCTTGCCACCGCTGGCATGCGCGCGCTTCCTGTCGGTGTGCCCAAAATCATGGTCTCGACGGTCGCCGCCGGCGATGTCGCGCGATATGTCGGCGGCACCGACATCATGATGTTTCATTCCGTCGCAGATGTGCAGGGACTGAATGCGATCACCGAACAGGTGCTGGGCAATGCCGCCCATGCGCTTGCCGGGATGATCGCACAATTGCCGACCGCCGAAGCGCGAGAGGCCAAGCGCAAGCACGCAAAACCGGCGCTAGGGATCACCATGTTCGGCGTGACCACGCCGCTTGTGCAGGCGGTGTCGCGGGCACTCGAGCAGGATTACGATTGTCTCGTTTTTCACGCGACCGGCATTGGCGGGCGGGCGATGGAAAGGCTTGCCGACTCGCGCCTGCTGGTTGCCATGCTCGATCTCACAACCACCGAAGTCGCCGACATGATCGTCGGCGGCGTCTTTCCCGCCGATCAAGATCGTTTCGGTGCCGCAATTCGCACGCAGATGCCCTATGTCGGCTCGGTCGGGGCGCTCGATATGGTCAATTTCGGCCCTCGCGAGACGGTGCCGGAGAAATTCCGCGGCCGCAAATTCGTCGTTCATAATCCGAATGTGACCTTGATGCGCACCACGCGGGACGAGAACCGCGCATTCGGGGAATGGATCGGTGCGCGACTCAACCAAATGAATGGCCCAGTGCGGTTTCTGCTGCCGGAGGGCGGTGTCTCCATGCTGGACGCGCCGGGGCAGCCTTTCTACGATCCCGAGGCGGACGCGGCGCTTTTCGAGGCCATCGAAAAAACGGTGCGTCCCACGCCGTCGCGGCGCGTTGAACGCGTCCGTGGAAATATCAACGATCCGGTATTTGCCGAAGCCGTGATCGCCGCGTTTCGAGCGATCGCACCAAAGCTGCAAAGGAGGGCATAAATGCCGCGCTTTTCGCGCTCCGCCTTGCTGGAGAAATTGCAAGACATGAAGCGTCGACGGGTGCCGATCGTCGGCGGCGGCGCCGGGACCGGATTGTCCGCAAAATGTGAAGAGGCGGGAGGGATCGATCTGATCGTGATTTATAATTCCGGCCGCTATCGCATGGCCGGACGCGGTTCGCTTTCGGGCCTGCTCGCCTATGGCAATGCCAACGAAATCGTGCGCGAAATGGCGCGCGAGATTTTGCCCGTGGTGACCAAAACCCCGGTGCTTGCCGGTGTCAACGGTACCGATCCGTTCTGCCTGTTCGACGTTTTTCTCGATGAACTCAAGGCGATGGGCATCGCCGGGGTGCAGAATTTCCCCACCGTCGGGCTGATCGACGGGAAGTTCCGCGCCAATCTCGAAGAGACCGGCATGTCTTTCGGCCTGGAGGTCGATCTCATTCGACTTGCCCACGAGAAAGATCTTCTGACGACACCCTATATCTTCTGCGCCGACGAGGCGGCGGCGATGGCGCGTGCCGGCGCCGACATAATCGTCTGTCATATGGGGCTCACCACCGGCGGAACCATCGGCGCCGACACGGCGATCACCCTCGATCGCGTGCCGGCGCTGGTCGATGAATGGGCGGACGCGGCGCTCAAAGTGAACCGGGACGTGATTATCCTTGTGCATGGCGGTCCGGTCGCGGAACCGCAGGATGCATCCTACGTTCTCAAGAACGCAATGCACTGTCATGGGTTTTATGGCGCATCGTCGATGGAGCGACTCCCGACGGAACGCGCGTTGACCGAACAGACACGAAAATTCAAGTCGATCGCCTTCGACTGATCGTTACGGAAAGGCAAGAGAAAATGGCCGTACAAACTTTTGGCAATATTCTCCTCTGGCTCATCATCGCCGCGATTGCGGTCGTTGTCGCCGTCTATGTCCTGCGCTGGCTCTACCGGCGCTCGACGAAGGAAATCGCGTTCGTCCGCACCGGCTTCCTCGGGGAAAAGGTGGTGATCAGCGGCGGCGCCTTCGTCATCCCGGTGCTGCACGAGATCACGCCCGTCAACATGAACGTGATGCGGATCGAGGTGCGCCGCGATCAGCACTCGGCTTTGATTACCAAGAACCGGATGCGCGTTGATTTGACTGCGGAATTTTTCGTCCGCGTCGGCGCGGCGCCGCAATTCGTGGCTGCCGCGGCACAGACGCTTGGCCGGCGCACTCTCGAGCCCGAGAGTCTGCGCGAAATTCTCGAGGGCAAGTTCGCAGCCGCGATGCGAACGGTTGCCGCTCGTATGACTTTGGAGGAGATGCACGAGCGCCGCGGCGAATATGCCGAAGCGGTGCATCAATTGGCATCCCAGGCGCTTGCCGTCAACGGGCTTGAGCTGGAAACCGTCGCGATCGTCGATCTTGATCAGACCAGCCTCGAGTATTTCGACCCGTCAAATGCTTTTGACGCCGAAGGTCTCACGCAGCTCACCGAATCGATCGAGCTTCGCCGGCGCATGCGAAACGAGATCGAACAGCGCACCTTGGTCGATATCCGCAATCAGAATCTCGACACCCAACGCAAGTTGTTGGAGATCGATCGCGACGCCGAATACGCCCGCCTGGAACAGGAACACGAGGTGGAGGCCCGCCGTGCGGCGCAGCGTGCCGCGCTCGCCCGGGAGCGCGCGGCGCGCGACCAGGAAGCCGAGGAGGCGCAGCTCCTCGCGCGCCAGGCGGTGGAGATGGCGCGGCTTGCGCAGGAGCGCGCTCTCACCGAGGCGCGTATCCGCACCGAAGAAGAGGCGCAGCGCCGTGAGATTGCCCGCCGTCGGGCACTCGACGAAGCGGAACTGAAAATGCGCGAGCTGACCGAACGCGAACAGATCGCGCTCGGGTTCGAATTGGAAAAGGCGCGGATCGAACGAGAGCGTGCCCAAAGCGAACTGGAGATCGCGCGCAGGCGTGCACTCGAAATCGTCGAACTCGAGCGCCAGATCGCCATCGCCGAGAAAACGCTCGAACTCACACGCGCCGAAGCCGAGAAACGCCGGGCCGAAATCATCGCCAATCAAACGATCGAGGCCGAGCGTATCCAGCAGGAACGCGCCATTGACGAAGTGCGGCTCGGGCGTGAGCGGCATTTGAACAGTTTGCAAATCAGCAATCGCCAGGCCTTGGAGGAGGCCGAAATCGCCGCCGCCGAAGAGATCGAGCGAACGCGCATTGCGACCGAGCGCGGCCTTGAGGAAGCCAGGCTGGTCAAGAATCGCGACCTGCGCCAGCTTGCGATCGATTGCGAGGTCAAGGTCGAATTGGCCGAGATCCAGAAGGCGATCGAACTTGCGCGCAGGACCGAGGAGCGTTCGGCGGCCTTAGTCGCGGCCGAAGCCGCACGGGCCGAAGCGGTGGCGGCCGAGGAGCGGACAATCACCGTGCGCGAACGCGAAGTTGCCGAACGGCGCAAACTCATGGAGCTCATTGCCACGGAACGCGAAGTGCAACAGGAGGCATTGCGCGTGATCGCGGCGGCCGAGGCCGAGATGCAAGCCGCCCGCAGCCTTGCCGAGGCCCGCAAGGTCACCGCCGCGGCCGAGGCGGAAGCCGAAAAGACCCGCGTGGCGGCAGCAGCCCAACGCTACGAGATCGAGGCCGAAGGTCAGCGCCTGATCAATGAGGCGGAAAATCTCCTGAGCAGCGAGGCGCGGGCCGGACGGCTGCGCGACAAGTTGCTCGACCGTCTCGAGGGGATCGTGCGCGAGAGCGTCAAGCCGTTGGAAAAAATCGACGGCATCAAAATCCTTCATGTCGACGGCTTAAACGGCGGTGGCCGCGCCGGGGGTTCGCGCAACGTCACCGACGAGGTGATCGATTCAGCGCTGCGGTATCGTGTCCAAGCGCCGATGATCGACAATCTGATGAAGGAGATCGGCATCGAGGGAGGCTCGCTCGGGCGGCTCACCGATGTGCTCCGCGACGCGAAGGATATATCGAGTCTAACGCGCGACAAGACGCAGCTCGGAAAGGACGGGCTCAAGCACGACGAGCGCGAGGATGAGCGCGAGCGCGACCGGTGACCGCCGACGCATCGAGAACCTCATGACCAAAGTCTATGTCTCTGCCGTCATCCCCGCCCCGGCGGGCGAGGTCTGGCGGGTCGTGCGGAATTTCAACGCGCTTCCCGACTGGACGCCGTTCGTTGTCGAAAGCCGCATCGAACACAACGCCCCGCCGGATCAGATCGGCTGCATCCGCAATTTCCGCCTCCGCGACGGCGGCGTCATCCGCGAGCGGCTGCTGGCACTTTCGGACTACGATCTCTCTTGCACCTATACCATTCTGGAAAGCCCGATGGGGGTGCGGAACTATATCGCCAAACTTTCGCTGAGCCCGGTGACCGACGGCGACATGACCTTCGCCGAGTGGGAAGCGGAGTTCGAATGCCCGCCCGAGCGTGAAGCCGCGCTCGTCCGGCAGATCGGCGTCGGTGTTTTCCAGGCGGCGTTCGATGCGCTCAAGCAGCGTTTCGGCCGCTGAGCAAGGCCGATGGTGCTGGTCCGGCAAAGCACAATCATCGCCGCGCCGATCGAGAGGGTTTGGCATGTCCTCCGCGATTTCAACGGTCATGACCGCTGGCATCCGGCGGTCTCGACCAGTACCATCGAGGATGGCGTGCCGGCTGACGCGATCGGTGCGGTTCGGCGCTTTCGCCTCGCGGCCGGCGGGGTTTTGCGCGAACAATTGCTCTCGCTCTCGGATGCCGAATATCAGCTGAGCTATTGTCTTCTCGAAGCGCCGGTGCCGCTGATGGGCTATGTCGCCGGCATGCGGCTTAAGCCGGTGACCGACAGCAATGCGACCTTCTGGGAATGGTGGTCCGAATTCGAGCCGCCCCCAGGCTGGCATGACGAACTCGTGCGCCTGGTGCGCGATGAGATCCAGCGCGCCGGCTTTGCCGCCATTCGCGCGTATCTCGGCAAAGCGGCCGGCGGCGTTGCCGCGGCGGAGACACGATCGGCGCCCTCGGCCGGCGTTTCCGCGGCCACCGAGAGAGGCCCGATGGTTGAGCAACTGCCGCACCGCCAAGCCTCCGCCTTGGGTGGCGAGCTACGCACCAAGGCGATCGTCGTCGAGCGCTATGGCGGGCCGGAGGTGTTACGTCTGCGCGAGCTCGCCCTGCCGCCCCCGGCAAGGGGAGAGGTTCGCGTGCGGCACACCGCGATCGGCATCAACTTCATCGATATCTATTGCCGCACCGGCTATTTCTCTTTGCTGAGGCCGCCCGGCGTGCCGGGGATGGAGGCTGCCGGGGTCATCGAGACCGTCGGGGAGGGCGTTGCCGATCTTCGCCCCGGCGATCGCGTCGCCTATGCCTGTCCGCCCGTCGGCGCCTATAGCGAACGGCGCAACATGGCAGCGGATCTGCTGATCCGTCTCCCGGACGATATTCCCGATGAGCTCGCTGCCGCAGTCATGCTCAAGGGGATTACGGCGAGTTTTCTGCTTCACGACGTGCATGCGCTGCGGCCGGGTGAGCGAGCGCTGATTCATGCCGCTGCCGGCGGGGTCGGGCAGTTTCTAGTGCAATGGGCGCGGCATCTCGGGGCGACGGTCTTCGCCACCGTCTCCAACGCGGAGAAAGCGCAGCTGGTGGCGCGGCTTGGCGCCGATCACGTCATTCTCTACACGCAAGAGGATTTTGCCGAGTCGATCTCACGGCTGACTGCGGGGCAGGGCGTCGATGTCGTCTATGACGCGGTCGGCGCCGATACCTTCGCGGGCTCGATCGCCGCACTCGCCCCGCGTGGGCATCTCGTCAGCTTCGGCCAGGCTTCCGGCCCGATCGGCCCGCAGGACGTCGGCGCGCTCGCAGCCAAATCGGTGACCCTCTCTCGGCCGAATTACGGACATTACACCGACACGCCGGCCCGATTGGCGCCGCATGTCGCGCGTCTGTTCGCGGCACTTCGCGAGGGGATTTTGACGCCCGCCGCACCGCGCCGCTACCCGCTTGCCGACGCCGAGGCAGCCCACCGCGACCTCGAATCTCGTCGCACCAGCGGGGCGTTGATCCTGATCCCTTAATGCTTTGAACCAAAACGGCAGATTGCGCAGCCGGCACCGCTCATGGCTCCCCGCGCCGGAAGCCGAGCCGCAAAACGCAAGCGTTCATCCATCACGGAGCTCTTTTTCCACGGCATCGACATTTTCCCTCCGCGATCGCAGGGGAAAAAAGTGTCAACCATGTGTCCGGACTGGACATTTGTGATGTTATGGTCGGAGCGGCGGGATTTGAACCCACGACCCCCAGTCCCCCAGACTGATGCGCTACCAGGCTGCGCTACGCTCCGGACCTTCTCCTCCTCTAGCAGGGCCGCGGCGGCGCCGCAACGCACCTGTTACGGCCCCGCGGCCGCTTCCAGCCCTATAGGCGAAGACGCCCGCGCAAGGCCTCCAGCTCCGCCAGCACCTCTTGCAAAAGCGTGCGCAGCTTTCGGTTTTCCTCCCGGAGCGCCTGCAGCGCCGCCTCAGCACCGCCGCCCCCGCCACCGCCCCCGCGGCCTGCGCCCGCCGCACGGCGCGAAGACGGAGCCCCGCGGAACGCCAACCCGGGCATGGGAAGCTGCGGCTCGGAGATCTCCTCCACCTCTTGAGCGGTAGCGGCCCGCTCTTCCGGCGGGGGTTGAGGAATATCATCGGCCAGGCGGCCGCCGCCCTCGCGCAACAAACGTTGCACGCCTTTGATGGTATAGCCTTGAATATAAAGCAGATCCGAGATGCGTCGGAGAAGAACGATATCGTCCGGGCGATAATAGCGCCGCCCGCCGCCGCGTTTCAGCGGCTTGACTTGCGGGAACTTGGTCTCCCAAAACCGCAGAACGTGCTGGGGAATATGCAGTTCATCGGCCACCTCGCTGATGGTGCGGAAGGCCTCGGGCGCTTTGCGAAGCTTGTTGTGCGTGCTGGGTTCTTCCCCCTCTTTTGCCGCCTCGGGTTCTCCAGGTTCGGCAAAAGACGGATTGTCTCCGTTCATTCACTCTCTCCGGCCGTTTCGACAAGCTTGCTCACTCTCGCTTTCAATACCTGGCTTGGTCGAAATACCAACACGCGGCGCGGCAATATGGGCACTTCCACCCCGGTTTTGGGGTTGCGGCCCACGCGCCGGCCCTTTTGGCGCACCGAAAATGTTCCAAAACCGCTGATTTTAACGGAATCCCCGCTCTCCAGAGCTTGGGCGATACGCTCCAGGATCATCTCCAAAAGCGCCGCCGACTCATTGCGGGAGAGCCCAACCTCTGTATAAATCACCTCGGCGAGGTGCGTCCGCGTCACCGTTTGCATAAAGCAAGCCTAAGCAGTCGCAACGGTTCCGTCAATAAAATCAAAAAGGATCAGGGGCTTGCCGTTTTGATTGTGCCTCCTGCGGCAAGTCTCGCGCCAAGCGGCTAAAGCCGCACCAAAGCCGAGCCCCAAGTCAGCCCGCCGCCCAGCGCTTCCATCAAGACCAGATCGCCGCTGCGAATGCGCCCGTCCCCCACCGCTTCGGCCAATGCCAGCGGAATGGAGGCAGCGGAGGTATTGGCGTGGCGATCGACGGTCACCACCACCTGCTCGGGCCGCAGCGCAATTTTGCGCCGCATCGCCTCGATAATCCGCATATTGGCCTGATGGGGAACAAGCCAGTCCACCTGCCCGCGATCCAGGCCGTTGGCAAGCAGCGCCTCATCGACCGCCTCGGCCAATCGCACCACGGCATGGCGAAAGACCTCGCGCCCGTTCATCACCAAAGTGCCGGGCCGATCGCGCCGGCCGACCGCGCCATCGACATACAAAATATCGCCGAGCTCGCCTTGGGAATGCAGGTGCGTGGAAAGAACCCCGCGGTCGGTCCCTAGCCCCTCGCCCTTGCCCGCGCGGAGATAGACCGCGCCCGCGCCGTCACCGAAGAGAACCGCGGTGCTGCGGTCCGACCAATCGAGGATGCGGGAATAAACCTCGCTGCCGATCACCAAGGCACTCCGCGCGGTGCCGGCGCGCAGCATCGCATCGGCAACCGCAAGCGCATAAATGAAGCCGGAGCAGGCGGCCGAAACGTCGAAAGCGAAGCCTCGCTTCATCCCGAGCAGGGCCTGCACCCTCACCGCGGTGGCCGGAAATGCCTGATCGGGGGTGGTGGTGGCCAGCACGATGGCATCCACGTCGTCGACCCCAGCACCTGCCTCCCGCAGCGCTGAGCGGGCTGCCGCCGCACCCATGAAAGCCGCGGTTTCCTCGGGCGCGGCGATATGGCGTTGGCGGATTCCCGTCCGCTCCTGGATCCAGGCATCGGAAGTGTCGAGCTGCTTTGCCAGCTCGTCGTTGGTGACGACGCGCGCCGGCAGGTAGCCGCCCGCGCCGATGATTTGGGAACGGATCACCATCTGAGGCTCGTCAGCCGGCAGAAGCCAGGCGGCGCGCTTCGTCGCTATCCCGGCGCAGCGCCGCGCTGATCGGGCCAACCATGCGCACGAGCCCGTCGCGGATTCGCTCATTGAAGCGGTGCACAATCATATCCATGGCGACATCGACGGCGTAAGCGAAGCCCTCGGCATCGGTCCCGCCGTGCGACTTGACCACGACGCCGTCCAGCCCGACCATCACGGCACCGTTGTAGCGACGCGGATCCAACCACTCGCGCAAATGCTCCAAACGGCCGCGCGCCAGAAGATAGGCGAGCCGCCCGAGCAGACTGGAAGAAAATACCTGACGCAAAAGCGCGTTCATCAAACGCACTGCCCCCTCTGCGGTCTTGAGTGCCACATTGCCGGTAAAGCCGTCGGTGACAATAACATCGGTCGTGCCCGCGGCGATATCGTGACCTTCCACAAAACCGGCAAATTGCGAGCCGATCGGGCTTTCCTTCAGCACGTCGGCCGCTTGGCGAATGCGCTCGTCACCCTTCTGTTCTTCCGAGCCCACATTCAGCAAGCCGATGGAAGGTGCGGTCAGGCCGAGCACGGTGCGCGCAAACACGTCGCCCATCACCGCGAATTCCACCAGATTGCGCGCATCGCAGGTGAGGTTCGCGCCGAGATCGAGCATCACCACATCGCCGCGCGCGGAAGGGGTAATTCCGGCAATGGCGGGGCGGTCGATCCCGGGTAGCGTCTTGATCACGATTTTGGCCAAAGCAAGCAACGCCCCGGTATTGCCGGCCGAGACCACGCCCGCGGCCTCACCGGCCGCCACCGCATCAATCGCGATGCGCATGGAGGCGTTGCGATTGCGCAAGGCTGCGATCGGCTTCATATCGTTGCTGATCGCATCAGGCGTGTGGCGAATCGTGCAGGTCTCCGCCGCGCGTTTGTAACGGCGGAGCAAGGGCGTCAGCTTGGCTTCATCGCCCACAAGCAGAAAGCGTGCCGCGGGGTGGCGCTCGGCGGCGATATTCAGGCCGGCCACCACCATACCGGGCGCGTGGTCTCCGCCCATGGCGTCCACCGCCAAGGTGACCACGCCGCTCATCGGGCACGCCCCCGAAGAAGCGGGATCGTTGCAGAAGCTTCGCGCAAGATCAGAGGCGGACGGTGCCTTTCAAGCCCTTGTCCGCGGCGATCACCTCGCGCCCGTCGTAGTAACCGCAATGCGGGCAGACATGGTGCGGCCGTTTCGTTTCGCCGCAGTTGGGGCATTCGGCATAAGGCTCTGCCCTGAGCGCCTCGTGACTGCGGCGCATCCCGCGCCGAGAGGGAGAGGTTTTCTTCTTGGGAACCGCCATAGCCGCGCAAGCCTCCAATCTCTGTGCCGCCGCGGTGGCCGATAATATCCGCGACGGTCGTTGGCAGAATCGACACCGAGCTGGCGCCTCTAGCAGACGCCCCGCGCCGCTGCAAGAGCAACGGGCCGAATCCGCGCCCAGCGCGCATCCCCTCGGTTAATGGCTGCGTTGCCATCGTGCCAACACAGCAAAAGGCGAAGCGGCCGAGCGGCGGTTCTCGTCGTCATCATCCGCCTCCTCGGGCAGCGGCGCAAAGGGCGCGTGCGGGTAGGGATCCAGCGCCAGGGCAAGCTGCTCGGCGGCCGCTTCGCCAAGATCGATCACGCCCTGCTCGTAGGGAATTTCATCAATCGAGAACGGGTCCGGGTCGTTTTTCTCGCTGCCCGCGGGCACGAACTCCACCCGAAAGCTTTCGCGGACCTCGCTGTCGAAAGCCTCAAGCGTCACCACGCAAATCTGCTGCACGCGGGCCAAAAGCTCCCCCTCCGCCAAAACGACCCCGTCGGATCCAGGTTCCAGCCGGAAATCGCAAACGAAGCTGTAGATTTGCGGAATCCGCATGCGCGCGGCAAGAGCCATGCACTCTTGCGGTGAAGCCTCAAGATGCAGCGTCTGCCCTTCCTCGGGAAGCGAAGCGGCAGTGAACGGGCGCGAAAGTTCCGGAACCATTATCGGCCGCCCTCGGGAATCGGTTCCAGGAACCGGACCACGCCCGCGGCAAATTGCTCCAGTGCCTGGCGGGCCAAATGCGCATCCTGTTCGGCGGTAAAGGCGGCGAGCGATGACGCATGCGGCGAGTCCGCCCCACGCCAGACATTGCGCTGCAATGCCCGGGCAAGCTCCGAGAGATCGCCGTTCTTGAGAGCCGCCTCATAGGCCAGGGCGCGGCCGTGCAAAGCTTCCCACATTTTGCGGACTCGCTTGCCCACGGAGAGATCTCCCACCCCCATCTCGCGTAAAGTTGTATCCATATCATGAAACATGGCATCAAACACCGCCTGCGCCAATGCGGGACCGGGTTCGGGAGCACGATAAAGGCGGCGAATCAGCAGGGAAACAAACACACAGAGCACGTCGAAACGCCCGTCTAAAGTATCGGGAACGCCCCAATCGCGGAAAAAAACCGGATTGCGCGCCGCAGTAGCTGCCTCCCGGTAAAGCGCAAAGCCCGCAGATTGATGCCGCGAACGACGCCAACGTGCAAGCATCGGCTCAGCCTTCTTCCGCACCCGCTCGCGCGCGCCCGCTCGCCGCGCCGCAAGCGGCGTTGAGAAATCGGGCCGGTTCATGACAGGCAGAGTCTCGCATCGGGAGGTTTCAAATGGTATATAAGAAGGAAAGGATGGTGGAACGCAAAGCCTTTGGCCGGAGGGCGGGCGATGGGGTCCGGCTTTGCGTGGAAGGGCTGCGGCGAAAGGATGATCGGCAAAGTGCATTGCGCCTCTCGAATGGCATCGGTTTTCGTTCTCTCCTCGGCGCTTTTGGCCGCCGGGTGCAGTGTGCTCAGTCCCCCCACGGTGACGCACGGCAACGCCGTCGATACCGAAGATTTGCACGAGCTCATCCCCGGTATTTCCACACGCGCCGACGTCACTGCCCTGCTCGGCTCTCCTTCCGCAAAAGTCAGTTTCGATGACAACGAATGGATTTATATCAGCCAGGTTGTTCAGACGCGGATAGCGCAAACGCCGGCCGTGCGCAACCAACAGGTTGTGCTTGTGCGCTTTGACGACAAGGGCGTGCTGCGCGAAATCCGCCGACTCGGTCCGGAAGATGCAAGGCCCCTGCAGATGACCTCACGCACCACCCCAACCCCCGGAGAACATGCCGGCGTCTTCCAGCAAATTATCGGCAATGTCGGTGCGTTCAATCCGTTCGGCGGCTTCGGCGGGATGAACGAAAACACCTCCGGCATCGGCCCGCCGACGATGGCGCCATGAGCCGGGTGCTCGCCGATCTTGTGAAAGCGACAGTTTCCTCAAAGGAGCTCTTCCCGGCTGATCCGGACAGGCATTCCCGGATCGGCAAAACGGACACCGCATTCCGCCACACATTCTGCATCATGTAAAGGTAAGTTTGTTATGGATGATCTCAAAGACAGGCCGCAAGACATTAATCTTTACAGATTTTTTCACGCCAGCGTTCGGGAGACCGACCCCGAGGTTTACGCCGCCCTGCAAGGCGAACTGAGGCGCCAGAATGACGGCATCGAGCTGATCGCCAGCGAAAACGTCGTCTCCTCCGCCGTCCTGGAAGCCCAAGGAAGCGTGCTGACCAACAAATACGCCGAGGGTTATCCGGGGCGGCGCTATTACGGCGGTTGCGGTGAGGTCGACCGCGTGGAAGAGCTTGCCATCGCACGCGCCCGCGCCCTGTTTCGGTGCAACTTCGCCAATGTGCAGCCGCATTCCGGTTCGCAGGCGAACCAAACGGTGTTTCTCGCTTTGCTGCAACCCGGTGATACCATTCTCGGCATGAGCCTCGCCGCCGGCGGGCATTTAACGCACGGCGCCCCGGTCAATCTCTCCGGCAAATGGTTCCGTGCCGTCCATTACGGGGTGCGGCGGGAAGACGCGCTGTTGGATTATGACGAGCTGGAGCGGCTGGCACATGCCGAGAAACCCAAGCTGATTATTGCCGGCGGCTCCGCCTATCCCCGCTTTATCGACTTCGCGCGCATTCGCCAAATAGCCGATGCGGTGGGTGCGTGGTTCATGGTCGATATGGCGCATTTCGCCGGGCTGGTTGCCGCCGGGCTGTTTCCGAGCCCCTTCCCCCATGCGCACGTGGTGACGACGACAACCCATAAGACCTTGCGGGGACCGCGCGGGGGGATGGTGCTCACCGATGATCCGGAGCTCGCCAAGAAAATCAACTCGGCTCTTTTCCCGGGGCTGCAAGGCGGGCCGCTGATGCATGTCATTGCCGCGAAAGCGGTGGCTTTTGGCGAAGCCTTAAGGCCCGAGTTTCACGCCTATCAGCGCGCGGTGGTGGAGAACGCCAAAGTGCTGGCCAAGACCTTGCAAGAGCAAGGCCTGGCCATTGTCACGGGCGGCACCGATTGCCATCTTCTGCTGGTTGATTTGCGGCCCAAGCGCTTAACCGGCAAGGCCGCAGAGGCCAGTTTGGAACGTGCCCGCATCACCACGAACAAAAACGCCATTCCGTTTGACCCGGAAAAGCCCACCGTCACCTCCGGCATTCGGCTCGGAACCCCCGCCGCCACCACGCGCGGCTTCCGCACCGAGGAATTTGCCATGGTCGGCCGGATGATCGGCGAGGTCTTGGATGGGCTCGCACGCTCGAACGACGGCAGCAACACCGTTGTCGAACAGGCCGTGGCCGAGCGGGTCTTAGCGCTTTGCGCCCGTTTTCCCCTGTATCCCAAAGCGTAAAGGAGGGCCATGCGCTGCCCGTTTTGCGGCCATGAAGACACCCAGGTGAAGGACAGCCGCCCCGCGGAAGATGGGGCGGCGATCCGCCGACGGCGGTTTTGTCCGAGCTGTGCGCAGCGTTTCACCACGGTGGAACGCGTGCAACTCCGCGAGCTGACGGTTATCAAAGCCGATGGCCGGCGCGTGCCGTTTGATCGCGACAAGCTGGCGCGTTCGGTCCGGATCGCACTGCGCAAACGCCCGGTGCAAGAGGAGCAAATCGAGCGGATGGTTAACGGCATCGTGCGCCAACTCGAAGCCGGCGGGGAAGCCGAGGTGAGCAGCAAGGAAATCGGGGAATTGGTCATGGAATCGCTGAAAGCGGTGGATGAAGTCGCTTACGTCCGCTTTGCCAGCGTTTACCGGAATTTCCGCGAAGCCAAGGATTTTGAAGCATTTCTTGATTCCCTCGGTCGCCCGGCCGAGGAATCCGCCCGCTAGGTCGCATGCACCCTGACGAAGAGCACATGAAAGCCGCCTTGGCTTTGGCGGAGCGCGGCCTCGGAGAGACTTGGCCCAACCCTTCGGTGGGGTGCGTCGTGGTCAAGGACGGCCGGGTTCTCGGCCGGGGTTGGACCGGGGTCGGAGGGCGACCGCACGCGGAGACGCAAGCCCTTGCCGCTGCCGGCGCGGCGGCCCGGGGCAGCACGGTCTATGTGACCTTGGAGCCTTGCGCCCATTTCGGCCAAACGCCTCCTTGCACCGAGGCGCTGATCGCTGCCGGGGTGAGCCGGGTCGTCATCGGCGCCGCCGATCCGGACCCGCGGGTGAACGGGGAAGGCGTGGCGCAGCTCCGCCGGGCCGGCATCGAGGTCGCCGAAGGCATTTTGCAAAGCCAAGCCGAAGCCGTCGCCGCCGGGTTTCTTATGCGCCTTCGCACTGGCCGCCCCTTGGTGACGCTCAAGCTTGCCTCCACGCTGGACGGGCAAATCGCCACCGGCGCCGGGGAAAGCCGGTGGATTACCTCTGAAGCGGCGCGACGGGCCGCCCATGCGCTGCGGGGACGGCACGATGCCGTTCTGGTCGGCGCCGGAACGGTGGTGGCCGACGATCCGGAATTGACCTGTCGGTTGCCGCACTTTCGGCAGCGGCCGATCGTGCGGGTGGTGGCCGATTCGCATCTGCGCATTCCCCTCACGACGCGGATTTTCGCCAGCGCGGCAGAGATCCCCACCTGGCTCTGGGTCGCCGAAGGGGCCGATCCGCTGCGCCTGCGTGCCGTCGCGGAGCTCGGTGTGAAGCTGATGCACCTGCCGCTTGCCTCCCACGGCGTCGATCTTCAGGAAGGTCTCCGCGCTTTGGCCAAGGAGGGGATCACAAGCGTTTTGGTGGAAGGCGGCGCGCAGATTGCGGCAGCGTTCTTGAAACAGAAACTTGTGGACCGGCTGGTATGGTTTCACGCGCCTGCCGTCATGGGCGGAGACGGATGGCCGGCTGTGGAAGCTCTGGGGTTTGACGGGCTGGAGGAAATGCCGCGTTTCGTGCGCCAAAGCGTGCAGGTCTGTGGTCCCGATCTCATGAGCGAATTTTCGGTGCACTAAAGCAATGTTTACCGGCATCATCACCGCACTCGGCACCGTGCGGGAAGTCATTCCGCCCGCAGCGGGGCAGGATATGCGCCTGGTCATCGCCGCCCCGTGGCCCGATACGGCGGCCATCCCGCTCGGCGCTTCGATCGCCTGCTCGGGCTGTTGCCTAACCGTCATCGAGGTAGGCAGCGACTGGTTTGCCGTGCAAGCTTCGGCGGAAACGCTTGCCCGCACCACGCTCGGCCGCTGGAAAGCCGGCACGCGCGTCAATCTCGAACGTGCACTGAAGCTTGGTGACGAATTGGGCGGGCATCTCGTCTCGGGCCATGTCGATGGCACGGGCGAAGCGCTCGCGGCAGAACGAGACCGCCAATCCACGCGCTGGCGCTTCCGCGCCCCGCAAGCACTTGCCCGGTTCATTGCCGAGAAGGGCAGCATTGCGGTGGACGGGGTCTCATTGACGGTCAATGCGGTTGAAGGCGCGGAGTTCGGCGTCACAATTATTCCGCATACCGAGGCGGTCACCACCTTCGGCTTGTTGCAGCCGGGGGATGCGGTAAATCTGGAGATCGACATGCTGGCGCGTTATGTCGCGCGGCTTGCGGAGTTCCGATGACAGACGTGCTCAATCTTTCAAGCTATTGCAACTACATCTCTTCCACCGAGGAGATTGTGGCGGAAGCGCGCGCGGGCCGCATGTTCATCCTCATCGATGATGAGACCCGCGAAAATGAGGGCGACCTTGTGGTGCCCGCGCAATATGCCACGCCCGACGTGATCAATTTCATGGCGCGATATGCGCGCGGGTTGATATGCCTTGCGCTCACCCAACACCGAGTGGAAGAGCTCGGCCTCCCTTTAATGAGCCAGTCCAACGCCTCGCGCCATCAAACGGCCTTCACCGTTTCGATCGAAGCGCGCGAAGGCGTCACCACGGGTATTTCCGCGGCGGACCGCGCCCATACCATAGCCGTTGCCATCAATCCCGAAAAAGGAAAGAACGATATTGTCACCCCCGGCCATGTCTTTCCGCTTGTGGCGCGGGAAGGGGGAACATTGGTGCGGGCGGGCCATACCGAAGCCGCCGTCGATATCGCACGCCTTGCCGGGCTCTACCCCGCCGGGGTGATCTGCGAGATCATGAATGACGACGGCACCATGGCGCGTCTGCCCGATCTCGTGGCATTCGCTCAGCGTCATGATTTGAAGCTTGGCACCATCGCGGATCTGATTGCCTATCGCCGCCGCACGGAAAAACTGATCCGCCGGGTGGAAACGGGCCGGTTCCATCACCCCACCACCGGAGAGTGGCAACTCATTATCTATGCCACAACGGTCGAGTATGCGGAGCATTTGGCGTTGGTGAAGGGCGACGTGGCCTCGGGCGGCCCGGTATTGGTGCGGATGCATGCGGTGGACCTGCTTGATGACCTGCTCGGCGGGCCGCATGCATCGAGCTTGCATGGCGCCATGCGCTTGATTGCGGAAGCCGGACGCGGCGCGGTGGTGTTGCTGCGCGAGCGGCGTCCCACGGCGCTTTCGGAACGTGTCCGGTTGCTTGCCAGCGCCTCCCGCCCGCAAACCGAGTTGCGCCATTACGGGATCGGCGCGCAAATCCTGCTGGATCTCGGCATTCGCGATATGATTTTGCTTTCTAACACACCCCCGCGCACGATTATCGGGTTAGAGGGATACGGCTTGAACATCATCGCCCATCGCCCGATCCCTCTGGGTGCGACCGAAGTCACCAAACCATGAGCACCGAAGATGCGCCCCCCCTCGTCGTGCCGCGCATTGCCGGGGCGCCTCCGCGCATTCTGATTGTGCGCGCGCCCTATTACCGCGCCGTTGTAGACGGCCTGACCGAAGGCGCCGTTCGGGTTTTGGAGGAGGCGCAAGCTGTTTACGAAACTGCCGATGTGGCCGGCGCGTTCGAGCTGCCGCAGGCAATCCGCCTCGCCCTTCGCGGCAACCGCCGGTTTGACGGCTTCATTGCACTCGGTTGCGTGGTGCGTGGGGAAACCAGCCATTACGAACATATTTGCCGCGAAGCCATGGCCGGCCTGATGCAGGTTGCGCTGACGTTCGGCATCGCCCTCGGCTCCGGGCTCCTGACCGTGGAGACCTTGGCCCAAGCCGAGGCTCGCGCGCAGGCAACGGGCGCCAACAAGGGGGCGGAAGCCGCCGCCGCCTGCCTCCGCCAGATTGATTTCGCACGTAGGTTTGGCGCGCTGTGAGCAAAACCACAGAAACCGCCGGGGCTTCCAAACCCATCCGCCCGCGCACCGCCGCGCGGGTTGCCGCCGTTCAGGCGCTCTTTCAGGCCGAGCTTGCGGGGGTTCCGGCCGAATCCGTCATTGCGGAATTCTTGCGCTATCGGTTGCGGGAGATGCCGGCTGCGGAAGCTTGGCACGAAGGCTGTGTGCCGATGGCGGATGCCCGGCTTTTTCAGCGCATCGTGCAGGAAGCGCTTTCGCGTCTTCCCGAGTTGGACGGCAAGATCAAGCCCTGGTTGCCGGCCGATTGGCCCTGGCACCGGCTTGACCCGGTCCTGCGGGCCTTGCTCAGGGCCGCAGCGGCAGAGCTTGCCATGGCGGACGGGCCGCCGGTGAAAGTGGTGATCAACGAATATCTCGACGTGGCACACGGTTTTTTTCAAGGCGACGAGCCGGGCCTTGCCAACGCGGTCCTGGAGCGGGTGGCCCGCAGCCTTCGCCCGGATGAAATTCTTCCGCACCCGATAGAAAAATGAGCGCCGCACCGCTTCCCGCCGAATTCGCGCGCATTGCCCGCTACTTCGCGCCCTTGGCCGGCCCGGGGGGGCTTGCGCTTGCCGATGATGCCGCCTTGCTCCGCCCGCGGAGCGGCCATGAGCTTGTCCTTTCCCTAGATACCCTGGTTGCCGGGGTGCATTTTCTGCCCCAGGACCCCCCGGACCAGGTGGCCAAGAAGCTGCTGCGCGTGAACCTTTCCGATTTGGCCGCAAAAGGCGCAAGGCCGGTCGGTTATTTGCTCTCGGTCTCGGTACCGCGGGATCTGCCGGAGGAATGGTTTGCACATTTCAGCAACGGTCTCGCCGAAGACCAAGCCCGCTACGGCCTGGCGTTGCTGGGCGGCGATACCACCTCCACCCCGGGCCCGATTTCCCTTTCTTTGACGATTTTGGGCGAAGTGCCGGAAGGGCAGATGGTGCGCCGCACGGGCGCGGAAGCCGGCGATGAGATCTACGTCACCGGCACAATCGGAGATGCCGCCCTTGGCCTTGCCGTGCTTCAGGGCCGGCTTGCGGATCCGTCCGGAACATTGGTCGCGCGCTACCGGCTGCCCGAACCTCGGCTCGGCATGAAGCTTTGGGGCACGGCGCATGCCGCGATCGATATTTCCGACGGGCTTTTGCAAGATCTCGGCCATCTTTGCCGTGCGGCGGGGCTCGGCGCGGAGATCGAGGCCGCCCGGGTGCCGCTTTCCCTTGCCGCCCGCAAGGCGGTGGACGCCAACCCGGATTGGCTGGCAACTTGCCTCACCGGCGGGGATGATTACGAACTCGCGCTGGCCGTGCCGGAACGGAACGGCGCAAAACTCGCCGCTGACGCCCAAAAGGCCAACGTGCCGGTCACCCGGATCGGGCATTTCGTTGCGGGCCCGCCGCAAGTCACGGTGCGCGATGCCGCGGGTGCGGCGCTGGTTTTTGCACGCGGCGGCTGGAGCCATTTCTAAGTTGCTCGGCGCAAACAATGCGCCACAATGTTCTTATGAACACGGGGATTTTGCCATGACGCTCGGAAGTTTCCCTACCACACGGATGCGGCGAAACCGCTTTGATGCCTGGACACGGAGGCTTGTCGCCGAAAATCGCCTCTCCGTCGATGACCTCATCTGGCCCGTGTTCATTATGGAAGGGCAGAACCGCACCATGGCGGTGGAATCCATGCCGGGGGTTGAGCGCGTCACGCTTGATCGCCTCGCCTCCTATGTTGCCCCTGCGGTGGAGGCCGGTATTCCCGCTCTGGCGCTGTTTCCGGTAACCCCGCCCGAGAAAAAGGACGCCGAAGGCACCGAGGCCACCAACCCCGATAATTTGATGTGCCGCGCCGCGCGCCTTCTCAAGCGGGAATTTCCGCATCTCGGCCTGGTCGGCGATGTCGCGCTGGATCCTTACACCACCCATGGGCATGACGGCGTGCTGCGCGAGGGCTATGTCGCCAACGACGAAACGCTGGAAGTGCTGACGCGGCAAGCCGTGGTGCAGGCGGCGGCGGGAATCGACATCATCGCGCCCTCCGATATGATGGACGGGCGCGTCGGTGCCATTCGCGCGGCGCTCGATCGCGAAGGGCTGATTCATACGCGCATCATGAGTTACGCGGCGAAATACGCCTCCGCTTTTTACGGCCCGTTTCGCGATGCCGTGGGATCCTCGGGCGCGCTCAAAGGCGATAAAAAAACCTACCAGATGGATCCGGCGAACTCCGATGAAGCACTGCGCGAAGTCGCGCTCGATATCGCGGAAGGGGCCGATATGGTGATGGTCAAACCCGGCATGCCGTATCTCGATATCGTGCGGCGCGTGAAAGATCGTTTCGGTATGCCGACATTTGTCTATCAGGTCTCGGGCGAATACGCGATGATCATGGCCGCGGTCCGCAACGGCTGGCTCGATCGCGAGCGTGCCATGCTGGAAAGCCTGCTGGCATTCAAACGCGCCGGAGCGAACGGCGTGCTGACCTATTTCGCGGCAGAAGCCGCGGCTTTGCTGCGAGGAAAGTAACGAGAAAAGTCATGCGTGCCGATCTCGGACTTCGGGTTGCGATTGTGCCCGTCACGCCTTTCCAACAAAACTGCGCGGTAATCTGGAATCCGCGCAATATGCTCGGCGCGGTGGTGGATCCCGGCGGCGATGTCGAGGACATTCTCGGTGCCATCGATCATGCGGGGATAACCGTCGAACGCATTTTCCTCACGCATGGGCATCTCGATCACGCGGGCGGGGCTTCCGCCTTGCAGCGGGCATTGCGCGAACGGCTCGGTGATGAAACCGCCGTGCCCATTATCGGCCCGGATCGGCGCGATGCGTTTCTGCTTTCTTCCATTTCCGAGCAAGCCGGCCGGTTCGGCATAAGCGGTTTGGAAAATGCCACGCCGGACCAGTGGCTGACCGAAGGAGAGGAAGTGGATATCGCCGGCGAGAAATTCTCCGTCATCCACTGCCCAGGCCACACGCCGGGCCATGTCGTGTTCTACAATGCCAAAGCCGGCTTTGCGATCGTGGGGGATGTGCTGTTTTATCGCTCGATCGGGCGGACGGATTTTCCTTACGGAGATCACGAGGCTCTTCTGCGCGCCATTCATGAGAAGCTCTTGCCGCTCGGCGATGATGTGCATTTCATTTGCGGCCACGGCCCGGGCTCGCGATTCGGCGATGAACGCCGGCACAATCCGTTTTTGCGTTAGAATTTCCGGCGCTCCGGATGCGCGCGCCCGTTTACTTTGCAGCTTATGGAACGCTGATGACGGGCGAGCGCAATCCGCTGCCGGATTGGGTTCGCGCGCGGCTTAGGCCTCGCGGGCATTGTCTCATTCCCGGCCGTCTTTATGTTCTCGCCGACGGCGCTTACCCGGGGCTTTATTACACGCCGGAAGATCCATCGCACACCGTCCTCGCCGAGTTGTTGGAAATTCAGGGCACGGCGCCGCAGGTATCGGAGGTTCTCCACGCGTTGGATCGTTACGAAGGCAGCGGCGAATATCTGCGCCGGCTTTTGCCGGTCAAGCAAATAACGGTTGCGGAACGTCATATCCCTTTCGCCGCGCTTGAAGACGATCGAACCCGGCGCGCCTGGGTTTATATTTTGCGCTGCCGGCCGGCTCGCTGCGCAAAAGAAATCCCTTCAGGCGCGTGGAAGGAATATCTCCAAAGCGCCCATACCGCACAAGCGCGAAACGCGCGCTAGAGCACGCCGCGCAGGAATTGGGTGCGTTGTTTCCCTCCCGAGACGATCAAGCTGTGATCGGAGGAAGCAAGCGCAAACCGCACGCCCTGCTTGATATAAACTTTGGCCCACTCATTGTCGTAAACCCCGCCCATGCCGAGAAACTTGCCGTGCTTGCGGCAGGCTTCGCCGACTTTGGCATAAGCCTGTTGCACGCGCTCATGGCCGATTTGGCCGGGGATGCCCATCTCCGCCGTAAGATCCGAAGTGCCGAACATCAAGACGTCGATCCCGGCAACGGCCGCGATGGACTCCGCGTTTTCCACCGCCTCGGGGGTTTCGATCATGGCGACGATCAGAATTTCGCGGTTGATTTCCGCCTGCGCCGTGCCGGCATCGGGCGGCTCGTAGGCATAGAGCGCGGACGGCCCGCCCCAGCTCCGATGGCCTTGCGGCGGATAGTGAAACGCCTCTGCCACGCGGCGGGCCTGTTCCGCAGTGTTGACATGCGGCACGACAATGCCTTGGGCGCCGTTATCCAATGCGCGCGTGCCCTCGTCCAAGGCGTCGTGGCAGATGCGCACAATCGGGGTAATGCCGGTGGCCAATGCCGCAAGGCAGATCTGGCTTGCTTGATCCACCGAAAAAGCCCCGTGCTCGGTATCGATAAAGAGCCAGTCGAATCCGCCGGCTTTCGCAAGCTGGGCGGTGGCGACCGTGCGCAGATGGTGCATGCCCAAACCAAGGACAAGCCCGCCTTCACGTAAGCGGCGGAGGGCATGGTTCGGTATGATCGGCATGGCTTTCCTCCCCTTTTGCAAAGTCTTCCAAAGTGTTCCAAACGGCAACGCCGCCCAGCGCACCACGCCGGATTTGCTGCGTCAAGTCGCGCCCGCGGGCCAAGCTCTCGCGGTCTTTAAACCGGGAGCAAGATGGTGGCGCGGGTACCGCCTTCGGGGCGATTGGACAAGATAATTTCACCCCCGTGTTCGCGCACCACGTCCCGGGCAATGGTCAGCCCCAGGCCGACCCCGCCGGTTTCGCGGTTGCGGGAATCTTCGCCGCGGCGAAACGGTTCAAAAAGGCTCTCGATATCTCCGGGCGGCAAACCCGGCCCGTCATCGTCGATTTCCAGGCGCACTTGCGGGTTTTCCCCCGAGGGGGGATGCAAGACCACGCGCGCTCCGCCGCCATAGGCCGCGGCGTTTGTCACCAAATTCGCCACCGCCCGCTTCAGCGCGACCGAGCGGGCATGCACGGTGAAATGGCTCGGCCCTTCGTAGCGAAGGTTGTCGGCGAGTTCGGGCTTGGAGTCTCCCACTTCGTCCAAGACGGTGCGCACCAACTCGGCCAGATCGATGGGCGCCAGCGGCTCCCGGCTTGCCGCGGTGCGGCCGAACGCCATGGTGGCCTGCACCATCGTTTCCAATTCATCGAGATCCGCAAGGATTTTGCTGCGAAGTTCATCATCGGCAATGAACTCCGCCCGCAGCCGGAGCCTGGTGATGGGCGTGCGCAAATCATGACCGATGGCAGCCAGAAGAAAGGTGCGGTCCTGCACGAAGCGGCGCAACCGCTCCGCCATTTGGTTGAAAGCCGCGGCAGCGCGGGCAAGCTCGGTCGGGCCGTTTTCCGGCAGCGGCGGCGCATGCAGATCCCTTCCCAAATGGCTCGCAGCCTCGGCAAGCGTTGCCACAGGCGCAATGAGCCGGCGCACCGTCCAGAAAATCACGCCGCCCGCGATTACCGTCATCACCACGAAAGCAATCAGGAAGCCCGGCGCATACCACGGTCGGGGGCTTGGGATCGTTGCGGTGATGTCGAGCCACTGCCCTTGCGGCAAACGCAGCCCGATCATCATCCGGCCCTCTTGCAGGCTTCCGAGCAGCGAGACCTCGCTCGGCCGCAATTCGTGCGGCATCGGTACCAATGCCATATTCAGGCGGATCACCCGCTGTTCCTCGAGAGGGCTGATCAAGAGCGATGCGGGCGGCTTATCGGAAAGCTGCGCGGAAAAGCCTGCCGGCATCTTCAGAATGCGTAAAAGTTCTGCCCGTTGCTCGGCCGGGGTTTTCGCAACCGTGATGTAAAGCTCCATCACGCGCAAGGCGAGATGACGGCCTTGCTCAAAGCGTTGCAGGCGAATGCGATCCAGCGCGGTGATGGTAAATCCCGCGATCTGCACTAAGGCGAGCACCGCAAGCAGAGTTGCCGTGGTACGCGCGACCAAACTTTGTGGCCAAAGCCGCAGCTTCATCCCCGTTCTACGGTTGCCGCCAGCACATAGCCGCCGCCGCGCACCGTCTTAATCAGTTGCGCGCTGCGGCCGTCGTCTTCCAACTTGCGTCGAAGCCGGCTAATCGCCACGTCGATCGCGCGGTCAAACGGCCCCGCTTGGCGCCCGCGAAGCAAATCCAGCAGCATATCGCGTGTTAATACCCGGTTTGGCCGCTCTGCAAAAGCCAGCATGAGGTCGAATTCACCCGCCGTCAGCGGAACCTCCACACCGGAGGGGTTGAGCAGCCGACGCCGCGCCGGTTCCAGCGTCCAGCCGGCAAAGCGCAAGACTTGCGCGCGCTGGCCGCGCGGCTCCGCAGCCTCGCTCACCCGTCGCAGCACGGCGCGAATTCTAGCCAAAAGCTCCCGCGGGTTGAAAGGCTTGGCCACGTAATCGTCGGCACCGAGCTCGAGGCCCACGATGCGGTCGGTCTCCTCACCCATGGCCGTGAGCATAACGATCGGCACGGCGGATTCGCTCCGCAGCCAACGCGCAAAGTCGAGTCCGCTCTCGCCCGGCAGCATCAGATCCAAAACCACCAGATGATAATGGCCCTGGGTCCAAAGTCGCCTTGCCTCGCGCGCATCCCGCGCCGTGGTGACACGCATTTGATGCAGTTGCAGAAACCGCGCGAGAAGATCGCGAATTTCGCGATCGTCATCGACCACCAAGATATGAGGGGTTTGTTCCATAAACTTGTAAAATGGAGAATAATGAAGCCCTCGGGCAAGAGTTGTTGCTTTCTGTTGCATTTTGTCAAAGCGCGCTTGCACTCAAGCAATCCTTCCCTGGCAGGCTTGCAGGTCTTCAAGCCAGACCATGGAGGTCAGCATGCGTAAAGTGATCTTCGCCACACTTTTGGCAAGCGTTCTCGGCGCCGGAACAATCGGCACGATCCATTTTGCTTTGGCCAATGATCCCGACGCCGATACCGGCCAAGCCGGTACACGGAGCGAGGTTGAGGAACACGCGCTCGGAAAGGAGCGATGGGAAGGCCGAGAAGCCATGGGCATGCATCGCTTCTTGCCCATGCATCGCTTCTTCCACATGATGCGCACCTTCTCGCTGTTCGCCCCGGTGGAAGATCGTGCGCTCACAACGGCGGATGTGCAGAAAATCGCCGAGGCGCTGCTGCTTTGGCACGGCAATCACACTTGGAAAGTGGCAGACGTGAAGGAAGAGAGCAATCACTCTATCAGCTTTGCCTATACCACGGCAGACGGCAGCGTGATTGCACGGTTTGAGGTTGACCGGAAAACCGGGGAATTTCATCGCATAGGCTGACGGGCGAAAAATTTTCCGCTAACCTCGGGGTGTGAAATACCCCCGCCCACCCAAGGCGGCACGCGCGGCGATCGCTGCGCTTGCCGCCCAAGACCCTGATTTCGGCACGATCGAGACCCTAGCCGGCCCGTTGCCTTGGCGGACGCGGCCGGCCGGGTTCCCGGGGCTTTTGCAAACCATTGTCGGCCAGCAGATCAGCAACCAAGCCGCTGCCGCGATCTGGCGGCGGCTTGCGGCGATTCCCGGTGCGCTGGAGCCTGCTTCGTTCTTGGCCCTTGCCGATGAAACGCTGCGCGCGGCAGGGCTCTCCCGCCCGAAGATCGGCCATGCGCGCGCGGTTGCAGAAGCCTTTGCCTCAGGCCGGCTTTCGGACTCGGCGCTTGCCGAAATGACCGATGACGCCGCAATTGCCGCCATCGCTTCGATCCGCGGGCTCGGGCGGTGGAGTGCGGAAATTTATCTCTTGTTCTCGCTGCAGCGGCCGGATGTCTTCCCCGCGGCCGATCTCGGCTTGGCTTCGGCCGCTGCGGTTCTGAAGAAGCTCGATACGCGGCCGACCCCCGCAAATCTGCTGGCTATGGCCGAGCACTGGCGGCCCTGGCGCAGTTTTGCGGCGCGGTTGTTATGGCATTTCTGGCGCTACCACACCGGCCGGCCAGCCATGGACGAGCTCATGCCGGCATGATGCGATGCATGGAAAAGGAGCAATTTCATGAGTGAACCCAGTATTTTGCGTGCCCGCGAGGGCGATATCGCCATTGTCACCTTCAATCGGCCGCGGGTGCGAAATGCGTTTAACCTTTCGATGTGGCGAGAATTGCGCGCCACGATGGAAGAACTCTCGGCCGACGAGTCTTTGCGTTGCGTGGTCCTGCGCGGTGCCGGCGGCCATTTCTCCGCGGGGGCCGATATCGGAGCTTTTGCGCAAGAGCGCGGCACGCGGGAAAAAGAAGATATTTACGCCGAGGTTCTGCGCGAGAGCATGCAATCCATCCGGCTTTGCCTTCATCCGGTGGTGGCAGCCTTGCAAGGGAGTGCCATCGGCGGCGGCGCCGGTATTGCCACGATGTGCGATTTCCGGGTTGGCGGTCACAACCTTCGCTTCGGCATTACGGCACGCAATCTCGGGATTTGGTACCCGTATTCCTCGATCGACGTGCTCGTGCAAATGGTCGGCACGGCGGTTACTGCGGAAATTCTGATCGAAGGCCGTATTTTCAACGGCCAGGAAGCCTATGAGAAAGGTTTGCTCTCGCGGCTCGTCGCCGATGATCAGGTGGAAGGCGAGGCACTGGCTTTGGCCGCGCGGATTGCCAGCGGCAGCCCGCTCTCCGCGCGGTTTCACAAGCAGGCGTTGCGCAAACTGCGCGGCAGCTTACCCATCACCCCGGAAGAAGAGCGCGCAGCCCACGGCTTTGTGGAAACCGAGGATTTTCACAACGCCGTGCGCGCTTTCCTCGCCAAACAAACCCCGAAATTTCAGGGCCGATAGAGGGTCAGCCCGCGCGTTTCACAACCAAGCGGCTCAGTGCCGTCGCCAGTGCGATTTTCACCGCCTCGGCCGGCAGGAACGGCAGCAAGCCGTGGGTCAGCGCGGCGCGCGGGCCGATCAAGATGCCGAGCCAGGAGAGGCCGCAGGCGAACAAGACCGCTTCAGCCCCCAGCATGACGAGAAGCGCAGTAGCCAAGCTGCGCATCGCGCCGCGCCGTGCGCCGAAGCCTACGATCGCCGCAGCCGGAAGAAAGCCCACGAGGTAGCCGGCGGTGGGGCCGACGAAATAAAGCGGCCCGCCGCCGCCGGCAAAGACCGGAAGCCCGGCAAAGCCGGCCAAAAGGTAAGCAAAAACCGATGCCACCCCGCCTTCCGGCCCGGCGGTGGCGCCAAGCATCAGCACCACAAAGGTCTGCATGGTCATCGGCACCGGCCAAAACGGGATCTCCAGACGCGCGGAGGCGGCGAGCAGCGCCGCACCGAGCACGGCGATTCCGCCGAGGCGAATGATGGACGAAGAACGGGCAACGGCACGGGAAGCGGAAGGCAGGTAGGGCATGTTCATCCTTTCGAACAGAATTTCTGAAAGCCTATAGTGTCTTGGTTTTCCATTTTTCCTCTCCGCTCCGCAAGCCCATGTCGGGTTACTTCACGCGAACGGATTGCACGGCTTCCTCAAGCTCTTGGAAAAGCGGCATATGCTCGCTCGGAGCCATCTTCCGCCCGGTTTCGATGCTCACCTGCGGCGCATTGCCGTGCAGATGGGCAACCAAAACGGCGCGAATGACCTCGTAGTATTTCGCTTCTTCTTGTACCACTCTTTGAATCCGCGTGGCCGTGGGTCCGACGAGGCCGTAAGACAGCAATACACCCATAAAGGTGCCCACCAGCGCACTGCCGATCATCTGCCCTAGGACCGCCGGCGGATCGTTGATATGCGCCATAGTTTTCACAACGCCCAGCACCGCGGCAACAATTCCGAGCGCGGGCAGCGCATCCGCAACGTTTTGCAAAGCATGCGCACCGTGCAGATCTTCTTGGAGTTTTTTCTTAAGCTCGCGCGCCATGACATCTTCGATCTGATTGGGATCGTCCGCGTTCATTCCCACCATTCTCAGGTAGTCGCAAATCAGCAAGGTGGCGAAGCGGTTGGCGAGAATTTTCGGGTATTTTTGAAACGCCTCGCTGTCCTCGGGGGCTTCGATATGCGGCTCGATGGCCATATTGCCTTTGCTGTTGGCAAGACGAAGAAAGAAAAAAAGAAGGCTCAGAAGGTCGATGTAATCCTGCTTTTTAAAGCTTGCCCCTTTGAGAACTTTTGCCAGACCTGCCAGCGTCGTCTTTATGCCGTGAAGCGAATCCGCCATAATGAGCGTGCCGATGGCGGCCCCGCCCACGGTAAGGAATTCAAACGGTAAGGCTTCGATCAGGACGGAAATCGCGCCCCCGGAAATGGCGTAGGTTCCGAAGACACACAGAAGCAGAAAGGCAAAGCCGCCGAGCGTCAGCATGGAAGCGAAGCTACCCTTGCGTCGTGTTTACCTTGCTGTGCGGAATGCTTCCGAGAGAAGGCGCCGGGGGTTGCGGCGCAAGAATCGCGCGCGGGGAGGACGGGTCTTTGCGCGGGGCTTGCCGCAGCAGCACAATGGCAATTCTGCGATTGGCCGCCGCCAGCGGGTCGGCCGGAAGCAAAAGGTCACGGTCGGCATGGCCGATGACCGTGCGAAACCGGGCTTCGGGGATCCCCTCTTGCTGCAAAATCCGGCGGGTTGCGTTGGCGCGCTCCGTGGAAAGCTCCCAATTGGTTTTCTCCCCGCCGCGATAGGGCGCCGCATCCGTATAGCCCGCAACCGATATTTCTTCCGGCAGATGCTGCAAAATAGGGCTGATTTTCCGCAGAAGCTGCAGCGCTCTTCGGTTCGGCTGCGAATCGCCCATGGCGAACATCGGCTGTTTTTCTTCGTCCAAAATCTGAATGCGCAAGCCTTCGGGGGTTTCATCGATGGCCAATTGGCGGCTGAGCTCGGCAAGTTCCGGATCATTTCGAACGGCTTGCCGAATTTGTTCCGCCGCGTTGCGAAAAGCCGTTTCCTCCCGCTGGGCAGCGCTCTCGGCCTGCTGCGCCTTCCGCTCCGGCGCTTGGTTTTTTTCCGGGGCAGACTTTTCTGCCATCACGGCGGCGGGCGGAAGCGTAATCACCGCTGCACCCGCCCCGTTAGGATTGATGGTGGTGTGGGCATTGCCGCTGGTATGATCGGCAGGGCCGGAGGCATCCGTTTCCACGGCCACTTCATCACCCGGGGCGTGCGGCGGGTGCGGATCGGCCGGGGTATCCGAATCGTTATCATCGGGATCGGGAATGGCTTCCGCATGGCCGCGGATCACGCGCGCAGAACCTTCATCGGAGACGAAGGCGCCGGCCTCAAACGGGGTTCTGCCGCCGAAAGGCTTGCCCGAACCCGACATTTGATGGGCAAAAATATTCGCGCGGCTGAAATAATCGGCAAGCCCGCGCCGCTGCGCCTCGGTGGTGGCGTTGATCAGCCACATCAGTAGGAAGAACGCCATCATGGCAGTGACGAAGTCGGCATAGGCGACCTTCCACTGCCCGCCGTGGTGGGCGCTTTCCTCGGCTTCCTCCTTGCGGATGACGACCGGCCGCTCGTTGGTGTTGTGATTGCCGCGTCTGCTCATCTGCCGGTCCTGCACTCCTTGCTGCCGGCAGAGACTGACAGGCTTTGCTTAATCTCTCGCTAAACGGTCTGACGATTTGCCGAGCCGAAACGGCGCGGATCGAGCCGCGGCAGCGCCTCCGCCGCCGCGCCGGGGTCCCGCTCGGTAATCAGGTCCGCAACCAACCGGCCGGCCGCCGGGGAGGTTTGAATGCCGCAGCCGCCTTGGCCGACGCACCAGAAGAACCCCTCCACCGCCCCGTCCCAGCCGATGGCAAAGCTCCGGTCGGGCGTGAAGGTCCGCAAGCCCGCCCAAGCCCGCTCCACCCTTTGCACGTTAATGGCCAGCGCCTCTTGCATGCGGTGGATCCCCAACGCAATGTCGTATTCCTCGGGCTGGACGTCGTGCGGAGGCACCGGCGTTTCATCCGCCGGCGTGACCATCAGGCGGGTTCTGGCTTCCGGCCTGACATACCAGTTATGAGCAACGTCATGGACAACAGGCCAGTCCGCAACGTGCCAGGGGGCAGGATTGATAATCACGCCCGTGCGCCGACACGGCTGCAGTCCGAGCTTTGCCGCGCCGGCCATTTCCGCCACTACGTCTCCCCACGCGCCGGCGGCATTCACCACGATCGGGGCTTGAAAACGTGCTTGCGGGGTTTCCGTCTCGATCAGCCATTGCCCGCCGCTTCTGCGAAAGCCCACGACGCGGCTGGAAAGCGCAAGCACGGCCCCGCGCGCGCAGGCTTGGCGGAGAAATCCCTGATGAAGGGCGGCGACATCGATATCGAAAGCGTGCTCTTCCAGCGCAGCGGCCACGATATAGTCGGCGCGCAGAGCGGGAACCATGGCGCGCGCTTCCGCCACCGAAGCCTCGCGAAGCCCTTCCCCTTCCGCCAGCATTTGGGCAAGCTCCCGCTCCTGCCCCGTGCGCGCCACGAACAAGATCGCACGCGGCGAAACCAGGGGTTGCTCGGCGAAGCCGTCGGGCGGGTTGACCAGAAATGCGCGGGAAAGACGAGTTAGGACCCGGGCATCCGGGGGCCCGTAGTTCTGAATCCACATAGCGGCCGAACGGCCCGTGGTGTGGTAACCCGCGATCGCTTCCGCCTCCAGGACGGCAACCCGCCGATCGGCGGCCAAAGCTGCGGCGGCCGAGGCCCCGGCGATCCCGGCGCCAACCACCACGACATCAAAGCGATAGGTTTCCATCGATCCGGAAGTTTCCGAGAGTTCCCGGCCGTTCGCAAGAGCGGCTGAAGCGGGTCTGCACAGCCAATCGGGGCCTTTCGAGTTGTGGTCATAGAAAGCGGGCTTTGCAAGACGCACCCCTGCACCGGAGGCTTGCTCAACCCTCCCGCCACGCTAGAAAAGCTTTTGGGCATATCACACGGGGGCGTTGCCATGCCGGTTTCCTCTGCGGCCGATGGATACCAAAAACTCGGGGCTCTTTGAGCAATGTCCGAAGCCGCCTATCCGCCGCCCGTCGAATTTTCGGTGCGGCTGACGCCGCCCGATCTTGACCCGTGGATTGCCGGCAATTGCGGCGTGAGCGGCTTTCTGACGCGAGAAAGCGGGCGTCCCGGACCGCATGTCGCGTTGGTCTCGCTGATCCATGGCAATGAATATGCCGGCGCGATTGTGCTGGATGCGCTGCTTCGCAAGGATTTCCGGCCCTTGCGCGGTCAGTTGACCTTTGCTTTTGCCAATCTTGCGGCGTTCGCCCGCTTTGATCCCAAGCAGCCGGCCGCTTCGCGCTATGTGGACGAAGACTTAAACCGTGTCTGGGATGAGGCCGTGTTGGAAGGCCCGCGACGCAGCTGCGAGCTCGACCGTGCGCGGGAGATGCGCCGGATTTTCGACACGGTCGATTTCCTGCTTGATCTCCATTCGATGCTTTGGCCGTCCGAGCCGCTGATTTTGTGCAATAACACGGAAAAAGCGCGCGAGCTTGCGCTGGCGATTGCCGAGCCTCCGCTCGTCGTGGTGGATCCCGGCCATGCGAACGGTCGGCGGCTGATTGATTATGCGCGCTTCCGCACCCCCCATTCGGCGGCAGCGGCGAATTTGATCGAAGCCGGCCAGCATTGGCAGCAACAAACGGTGAGCATCACCTTCGCAGCGGTTGCGAAGTTTTTGCGCATCACCGGGCTTGCTGCGATGGACGACCCAATCCTGCCCCGGCCCCCGGCAGAGCCCCGGCCGCCGCGGCTCGCAGAGGTCACCGCGCATATCGTTGCCCTCACCGATGCTTTTCGCTTTGTCGAACCCTTTGAAGGCGGAAGAATCGTGCCCGATGAAGGCACGCTGATCGCCTGGGATGGAGAGGCGGAAATTCGCACCCCATACGACAATTGTCTGCTGGTGATGCCGAGCCTTCTGCCGCGTCGCGGGCACACCGCCGTTCGTCTGGCCCGGTTTGTGTCGCAATAAAAAAGAAGAGAGGGTCGGCCTCTGCGGCCGACCCTCTTTATTCGTTTCAGAGCAATCCCGGGTTCGTTATATCAGACGATATGGATCTGGTTGGGATTGAGAGACGTGATGCCCTGGAACGTAATCTTGGTGTTGTCGTTGAGCGTCAGCACCAGTGAGCCGTTGACAACCTGCTGATTGACGATCGGCGAGTTGCCATAGCCGAAGAGATTGAGCGCATCGGCATTGTCCCAGTTCTGGATGAGGTCCGTGCCTCCCGTCATGCCCTTGATGAAGTCAAACTGATCGGCTCCCATACCGCCAGCCATCGTCGCCGCGCCGGAGCTCGCCACCATGGTGTCCGCGCCGCTGCCGGCCACCATCGAATCGGCACCGGCGCCGGCAAAGTAGAGATTGTTGCCCGAGGCTCCGGCGCCTTGCAGGGTGACGTTGCCGCTTCCAGCAATGAATTGGTTCCCGTTATTGGAGCCGAAGAGCCATACCTGACCGCCGTTGGAGGCAAAGAACGTGGCACCCGGGCTGCTCGCCTGGCTGACCACGATGCTCGTGCTGCTTTGCGCGTCGAACAGCAAACTGCCGCTGTGTTGGAACATCGTATTGTTGCCGGAACCGCCGAAGATCGTGGCGGGGCCAGACCCGCCGACGATGGTGCTTGCGGTCATACCCGAGGCGACGAACAGCGTGCTCGAGCTGTTATTGAGGAAGTAAAGCCCGCCCGAAGCAGCGGCGGAAATTGTCTCGGCGCCGGGGCCGGCAGAGACCGTATCGGCCCCACCGGTATTCTGAACAAGCAGATTCCCCGATCCGCCGAAAACGAAGGCACCAGGCGCAGTCAAGGAAACGGTATCGTTGCCGCTTCCCGCAACGATTGTATCGGCCGAAGCGGATTGAACGGTGTCCGATCCGGTATCCAGGAACAGTAACGCGTTGTCTCCGGTTTTGATGAGAACATTGGCCGAGCCGGCAGCGACTGTAGATGTTCCAGCCCCCTCCAGATCGATGAACCAGTTCCCGCCGGAGCTGGTGGGGCCGGTAATCAGGTTATTGCCGTCGCCCCCGATAATCGTGCCTGATTCTCCGGCGGCCGTGTAGTAAGTGAAGCTTGCCGGGCCGCCGATAACGCTTTCCCCCGTTTGCCCCGCAGCCCCCTGGATGGTCAACTGGTAGGATGCCGCGTCAATAATTCCTTTGTAGCCGCCGGGAACGGTAACGGGATTCATATCCCCGGGAAACACAATTTCCCCAAGCTTGCCGGAGGGAACAGTGGGCGTGGAAGCCCCCGCATAATTCTGAACAAAGAGATTCCCGCTACCGAACGCAGAGTAGATCGTCTGCAGTAAGGAGGTAGCGACGTTTGCGCTGGCCGTTTTCGAATAAAAGATATCGATTGTTGTTCCAGAGACCCCAGGAACCGTGACAATCGGCATGACTTTCGCTCCCCTTCCTCGGTAGGGAAGTGTTAACCGATGCCATCGGAAAAGGCAATAAAGTTTTCATCGCTTAGACGTTCGGCAATGATCAAAACTTCGTGAACAACCACCGCGCCGGATCCGGGTTAGATTCCGCCCATATTCCGCTAAGTCTTTGAATAGACAAAAAACTCCTATCCGCCGGCCGGGGCGACCGGATTCACGGAAGCGATTTTTGCGATATTATTGCGGAGTTTCCGCGACGGCAGGTCGGAGCCAGCGCCTCTCTACGGCCGGTGAGAATCGGGAAAAACAGGCTGCTCGCCCTGCCTTCTTGGGCTTAACGATTGCCCCTCAGGCGCACGACCCGATTCTGTTCGCTTCACCGATAGGCAGCGCTTTACAAACCCTGAATCTGAGCGGCGGTGAACGGGTTGACGCCCTGAAGGGTAATCGTGGTCTGGTCGGACAGCGTCAGCACCAGTGAACCCCCGATCTCCTGCGACGATATAATCGAGGAATTCCCATAGCCGAACAAAGACAGCTGATCGGAGGGGTTGTAATTTTCAATCACGACAGAGCCCCCCGCCGCGCCGTTGATAAAAACGAACTGGTCGCGGCCCGCCCCGCCCACCATGGTTGCATCACCGGTGCCGGCGACCAGCGTGTCGTTGCCGCTGCCTGCCACCAGCACATCGGCCCCGGTTCCGGCGAAATAAACATTGGCGCCCGAGGCCCCGGAGCCTTGCAGCGTGACGTTTCCCGGGCCGGCAATAAAGGTATTGCCGTCATTACTGCCCCACAACGCCACCGAGCCGCCGTAAGAGGCAAAAATCTCCGCCCCCGGAGAGTTGGGATTGCTGATAATATTACTGAAACTGCTCTCTGCGTCGTAAAGCAGTGCGCCGCTTCCCTGGAACATCACTTGGTTGTCGCCGTTGCCGGCATAAACCGTGGTATTCCCCGCACCCCCGACAATAGTCCCCGCGGAAGATTGGAGATTCACCACCAGGTTCTCGTCGTTGCCGAAAATCAGATTGCTGCCGCTGCCGCCGAAGACCGTGGCGTTCCCCGCCCCACCGACGATGGTGTTCGCATACGCGCCGATCCCCGCAAAAATCAGGTTGGGGCTGTTGTTGAGGAAATACAGGCCGCCCGAAGCCCCGGCGAAAATCGTCTCCGCCCCGGAGCCTGCGGAAAGCGTGTCCGCCCCGCCGGCATTGACCAACAAGGCGCTGCCGGAGCCGGCAAACACCCAAGACTGGGACGCCGCGGTGGCCACGGTTTCGGCCCCCGACCCGCCGACGATGGTATCCGCCCCGGATGAAAACACCGTATCCTGCCCGGACCCGAGAAAGAGCAGGTTCCGCCCGTTCGCGCTCAGGATCTCGTCGTTCGCGGAACCGCCGAAAAGCGTGGTGGACCCAAGCCCTTGCAAATCCAAATACCAGCTGCCGCCGTTGCTGGTCGGGCTGGCAATGAGGTTATTGCCATCCCCTCCGATAATCGTGCCCGAGCCTCCGTCGGTGTAGAAGGTCAGATCCGAAGAGCCGGCAAACACGCTTTCATTCGCCTCAGCGCTGCCCGCCACGGTGACCGGGTTTGCCGGCGATGCATCGACAATGAACGCATAACCCGCAGGGGCGGCGACGTTCGAAATACTCCCGTCAATCACCAGCTCGCCGAGCGTGCCGGCGGGCGGCGGGGGCGTGTTGCCGGAGGCGATTTGTTGGAACAGGGGTTCGTTGCGAAGCGCGAGATAGACGTTTTGCCGCAATGCGATCGCGGCCTGCGTGCTCTCCGCCGTCTGATACGGGATGGTGATGGTTGCACCGGAGATGCCGGGCAGTGTGACCGGGGCCATCGCTTGAGGCGGTCAGGAGGCGAAAGCAGGGTCCCGGTCTCAGCCGCCGCGGTTTCCGCTGCGGCAGGCCTCCGGCCGAAGCCCGAAGCCCCGCTCCGGAATCCGTGGAACAAACCGGATTTCCGGCGGCCGAGAATGAATCACGTCAACCGTCAGCCATTGGTTTTTCGTCGCTCTGCTCATTTTTCAGCATCCTGCGAGACTTTTTCCCGCACCCGATTAAGTCCTCGCAAGTTCTCTTGCGCACAAACCCAAGAAAAATCTTAAAATTTACTTGAGAAATACTTTCTCTATACCCAGTGCGGCAAAGCATAGGAGAGAATTATTAATGCTTGGTAAAATGCCGGGCAGATCGCCGAAGAAAGCATGGCAGGGCCGCGCAAAGGGCCTGACAAACCCCCCAATTCGCGTCAAAATACCGCGCTTCACCCCACGCTGAGGGGACAGGCAGCAGAGCCGTTTCGCAAAGAGAGCTAAATCATGACCGCTATTGCCATCTCACGGACGACAAAACCCAAAACACCGCCGCCCGAAGACGAGCTTCAATTCGGCAAGGTCTTCACCGACCATATGTTCCTTATGGAATACCATGAAGGGCGCGGCTGGCATGATCCGAGAATCGAGCCCTATCACAATTTCAGCTTCGACCCGGCCACCTGCGTGTTCCACTATGCCCAGGCCGTCTTTGACGGCCTGAAAGCCTTTCGCGGCAAAGACGGGGTGATTCGCCTCTTCCGCCCCGAGGCCCATGCCGCGCGCTTCAACCGCTCCTGTGCGCGCATGTGCATCCCCGAGCTCGATCCGGCGCTTGTGGTCGAATCCATCCGCACCCTGGTGGCGGTGGACCAGCACTGGGTTCCGCGCAAACCGGGCACCGCGCTCTATATCCGCCCCACGGTGATCGCAACCGAGACCTTTCTCGGCGTGCACCCCTCGGCGAGCTATCTCTATTACGTTATTCTTTCCCCCGTCGGCGCCTATTACCGCGAGGGGATGAACCCGGTCAAAATCCTGGCCACGCACGAATATGTCCGCGCGGTGCCGGGCGGCACCGGCGCCGTCAAAGCCGCCGGCAACTACGCGGCAAGCCTCTATGCCGCCGAAGAGGCCGCGCGCAAAGGCTACACCCAGGTGCTTTGGCTGGACGGGGTCAACCACCGCTTCCTCGATGAAGTGGGGACCATGAACATCATGCTGCGCATCGGCGATGAAGTCATCACCCCGCCGCTGAACGGCGCCATCCTTCCCGGAATCACGCGCGATTCCGTGCTCACCCTGCTGCGGGAGTGGGGAATTCCGGCCTCGGAGCGCCCGATCGCGCTCGACGAAGTCTTCGCCGCGCACGAACAAGGAAAGCTGCGCGAGATGTGGGGCACCGGCACCGCGGCGGTGATTTCCCCCGTCGGCGAACTCGGCTACAAGGACCGGCGCATCGTGATCAACGAAGGTCGCATCGGGCCGCTCACGCAGAAGCTTTATGATGCGATCATCGGCATTCAATACGGCACGGCGCCGGATCCGCACGGCTGGACCCAGCCGTTGCCGACCGAAGCCTTCGCCGCGGTCTGAGGGGAAAGATGGACGACGCCGCGCTTTGCTACACGCCCGCCGTGGTGCTGGCGCGCGAGATTCGCAGCAAACGGCTTTCCCCGCTGGAATTGACGGAAGCCGTGCTGCGGCGCATCGAAGCCTTAAACCCGAAGATCAACGCCTTCGCCGCTTTTCTGCCCGAGGCGGCGCGGGATGCCGCCAAGGCCGCCGAGGCAAAGCTTGCCGCGGGAGAGCCGCTTGGCCCGCTCCACGGCATCCCGATCACCATCAAGGATCTCACCTGGACGGCCGGAATACCGACCGAATACGGCTCTCATCTCCGGGCGGGGTTTGTCCCGCCGGAAGACGCCCCGCTGGTTGCGCGGCTCAAAGCCGCCGGGGCGATTGTCTTGGGCAAGACCACGACGCCCGAATTCGGTTGGTGCGGCCTAAGCCGCAGCCCGCGGAGCGGAATCACCCACAACCCCTGGCGGCTCGGATTGAACGCCGGCGGCTCTTCGGCCGGCGCCGCGGCCGCGGCTGCTTGCGGATTCGGCCCGCTCCACCACGGCAGCGACGGCGCCGGTTCCATTCGCATGCCGGCGCATTTCTGCGGCGTGGCCGGCCTTAAGCCCACCTATGGGCGGGTTCCGAACTGGCCGCTTTCCAACAACGATTACACCACCCACAACGGCCCGATCGCCCGAACGGTCGCGGATCTCGCGCTTATGCTGGAAGTCATGGCCGGGCCGCATCCCTGGGATCATTCCAGCGCCGAAGCGCCGCCCCTGCCCTACACGGCCGAGCTCGGCCGCGGCGTGCGGAATCGGCGGATCGCCTTCAGCCCGGATCTTGGCCACGCCCGCGTGGATCCGGAAGTCGCCGAGCGCGTGCGCCAGGCCGCCGCGGTGTTTGCGACGGATCTCGGCGCGCATGTCGAGGAAGTCGTGCCCTCTTGGGGCGCGGAAGGGCCGGAGCTGATCCGCTTCTTCTGGCCGGCGCATTTGGCAATTCACGCCCCGCAGCTCGCAGCCTGGCAGACACGAATGGATCCGGGGCTTGTGGCCTGCATCCGCGCGGCGGAGCCCTTCGGTTTGCTCGATTATCTGCGCATGCGCGAACGCAAATATCACTACATCAACGCCATAAGCCGGTTTTTCGAGGACTGGGATTTCCTGCTCACGCCTGCCGTTTCGGTCCCCGCCTTTCCGCCCGAACGCATCCGGCCCGCCGACTGGCCCGAACATGCCTGGGATTGGATCGCTTGGGCGGAATTTTCCTACCCGTTCAACTTCGCCGGCAACCCTGCGATTTCCGTGCCTTGCGGATGGACGCGCGAGGGCTTGCCCATCGGGCTGCAAATCGTGGGCCGGCGGTTTGACGATTTGGGCGTGCTCCAGGCCGCAGCCGCCTTCGAGGCAGCCCGGCCCTGGGCCGATCGTCGTCCGCCGCTTCTTTAGCCGAAGGTGAGGTCCGAAAGGTAACCGGCGGCGACCACCAATTTCGGCAGCGCAAGCCCGGCATGTGCAAATTCCGCCAGCGCCGCCTTTGCCCGCATCGCCTGCACGCCGGCGCTTTCCACCCACGCTTTCGCCGCGGCCTCGCCCGTGCCGGCGCGAAGCAGCGCATTTGCCGTGGCTCTTCGCAGTGCGGCAAGAATCCCGATCAAGGTTCGGTCCAAAGCCAGCCGTTCCACATAGTCGACCGTTGTAAGTTCCGCACCGGCGGCAAGCGCCGCGTTGATGCCGAACCAGTCTTCCAAAGCGAAATAGGTCGCCGCAACATCGGCAAGCTTGCGCCCGGTCGCTTGCGCAATAACGACGATATCGGGCGCTCTGCGCAAGAGTGCAATCCGCACCAAGCGCTGCGCAAGCTCGACCGGAACGCCTTCGGCACGATAGCGCTCCTCCCGCGCCGCCATTTCCGCTCGATACGGCTCCGGCACGATTTGCAGAAACACCGGCGCGGCGGCGTCAATTCCCTCCCGAAAACGCTGCAACACCGCGGAAAGATTTTCTTTATGCAGATTACCGTTCTGCACAAGCCAGACCATCTGCTCGCGAAGGGCGTTTTGCAGATCCGCATAAAGGCGAAGCTGCGCCTCTCCGCGGATGCGCCCGTCCAACGCATCGATCTCCCGAACCAGCTCTCCGATATCGAACAAATTCCAGGCCGTAGCAAAAGCAGCGGCGGCCAACACCGCATCGCCCCCCGCTTCATCCGCGATGCGCGGCAGGATCGTCGGCCCGGCATGGTTGATCATCGCGTTTGCAAGATGCGTGGCGATGATCTCCCGCCGTAACGGATGCTGCACAACCGCCTCTGGAAAGTTCTTGCTGATCGCCTGCGGCAACGCGGCAATCAGCTCCTTTTCGAGATAAGGGTCATCCGGCAATTGGCTATGCAGCAAAGCATTGTAAGCATCGAGCTTGGCATAGGCCAGAAGCACGGCCCATTCTGGTCGCGTCAGCCCCTCGCGGCGAAGGCTGCGCGCCGCCAGCTCCTTCTCGTCCGGAAGATACTCCACCGCGCGATCGAGCTCCGCATTCGCTTCCAGCATGTGCATCAGCCTTGCCGCCGCGCCGTTGCTTGCCGCACCTTCGCGTTCGGAAAGCGAAATCGTCAGCGTCTGGCGGTAGTTATTGGCAAGCACAAGCCGCACCACTTCGTCTGCCATGCCGGCCAGCATGTCGTTGCGGGCATCAAACGTGAGCTTTCCTTCCCGCATCGGAATATTCAGGGCGATTTTAATGTTTACCTCGAGATCCGAGGTATTCACGCCCGCGGAATTGTCGATGGCATCGGTATTCAGCCGGATCCCCCGCTGTGCGGCTTCAATCCGCCCCCTCTGCGTGCAGCCGAGATTGGCGCCTTCGCCGATCACCTTGCATCGCAGTTCGTGCGCCGTGATGCGCAGCGCATCGTTTGCTCGGTCTCCCACCTCATCATCGCTCTCTTCGCTTGCCCGCACGTAGGTTCCGATGCCGCCGAACCAAAGGAGATCCACCGGCGCCGCCAAAATGGCGCGGATCACCTCCGCAGGCGTTGCCTCGGCCTGATCGATCGCCAGCGCCGCCTGCACCTCTTTCGAGAGGGGAATGGTTTTCAGCGCGCGCGAAAAAACGCCCCCGCCTTTGGAAATTAAAGCCCGATTATAATCCTGCCAGCTGGAATTGGGCTTCTCGAACAGGCGCTTGCGTTCTGCAAAAGCGGTTTCCGGATCCGGGTTCGGATCCAGAAAGATATCGCGATGATCGAAAGCGGCAAGCAGACGAAGCTTTTTCGACAGCAGCATGCCGTTGCCGAAAACATCCCCCGACATATCGCCGACGCCGACAACCGTAATCGGTCTTTCGTTGATATCAATGTCCATTTCGCGAAAGTGCCGCTTAACCGCTTCCCATGCCCCGCGCGCGGTGATGCCGAGTTTTTTGTGATCATAGCCATGGCTGCCGCCGGAGGCGAAGGCATCGCCAAGCCAAAAACCTTTCTCAAGCGCAATGGCGTTGGCAATATCGGAAAAGGTTGCAGTGCCTTTGTCGGCGGCGACTACCAAATACGGATCATCATCGTCATAGCGAACGACGTCTTTCGGCGGCCGAACCTCTTGGCCGACCAGGTTGTCGGTAAGATCGAGAAGGGTTCGAATAAAGATCCGGTAGGCCGCCTTGCCCTCCTCAAACCATTCGGCCGAGCCCGGCGCGGGCGGCAGGCGCTTGGCAATGAACCCGCCTTTGGCGCCCAGCGGCACGATCACCGCGTTCTTGACCTGTTGGGCTTTGGCAAGCGCCAGAATTTCGCTGCGAAAATCCTGCGGCCGGTCCGACCATCGGATGCCGCCTCTCGCCACCTTGCCGAACCGGACATGCGTTCCCTCAACCCGCGGCCCGTGGACAAAGATCTCATATCGCGGCCGCGGTTTCGGCATGCCATCCACCCGCGCGCAATCCAGTTTAAAGGCGATAACCTCTTTTGCTTCTCCGGCCTTGCCGTTTTCGCGTGTCTGAAAAAAATTCGTCCGGATAGCGGCTTCGATGATATTCCAAAAGCGGCGCAGAATCCGATCATCATCCAAACTCAGCACGCCTTGCAGCTGCTTTTCCATCCGCTGCCGCAATTCGCGCATTTGCGTCTGCCGTTGTGCATCGTCAAGCGCAGGGTCGAATTTCGCGCGGAAGAACGCCATCAAGGTTTGCGCAATCTCCGCCTGCCGCACCAGCGCCTCGGCCAGATAGTCCAGCGCGTAGCGAATGCGCAATTGACGAAGATAATATCCGATCGCGCGAAAGAGCGCGACTTCGCGCCAATTCATCCCGGCGGCGGTGATCAGCCCGTCAAATGCGTCCGACTCCGCAATATCTTGGAACTGCGCAACCAGCGCGGCCGTCACCTCGGCGGCGATCTGCTCCATCGCAGGTGCGGAGGGAGCAAGATTTTCCAAGGCCATTTCGTAGAGCCAGACGGGTGCGCCATGCGCGTTGTCCGAGGGCAGAATTTGGTAGGTGCGTTCGTCCAGCACGCGAAAGCGCAAACGTTCAAGCCTTGGCACAAGTGTGGATAACGGCAAGGCCGATCCGCGCGAAAAGATTTTTACGGCGGGAACACGCGCCCCGTCCCGTTGCTTTTCAAACAGGATCACGGCCTGGCGTTGCGATTCCGACAAGGTCTCGATGGTGGTGATATCCTGGAGCGCTTCCTCTGCAGAAAAAGCCTCCCGATAAGCGGCACTGAACGCATCGGCGTAGCGCATCGCCAAGGTTCTTGCAGCGGCGCCGCCGATTTTTTCTTCCAAGGTCAGCCGAAGCGAGTCCGACCATGTGCGGACAATCGCCGCAATACCCGCCTCGAGAGTCTGCCGAGGAATATGCACCGGCGGCTTCTCATGGCCGCCGATAATGTAGTGGGTGCGCGCAAGCGGTCCTTCCGGATAGAACGGATAGGCTGCCAAAACCTGCCCGCCGTAGGCTTTGGCGAGAAATTCGCCGACTTTGATACGAACCTGGGTATCGTAACGATCCTTCGGAATGAAGACGATCACGGATACATAACGGCCGAACTCATCCATGCGCGGCAGGGCGCGAAGCCTCGGATGTTCGACAAGATGCAAAATTTCCAGCGCCATTTCATAAAGCTGATCGGCGCTGATTTGAAAAACCTCGTCGCGGGGATAAGTCTCCAACACATGCGCCAGCGCGCGGCCGGAATAGCTTGCGGCATCGAAGCCCGCGCGTTGAATCACCTGCGCAACCTTTTTGCGAATATAGGGAATGGTCTCCGTGGAACATGTATAGGCATTCGAGGTAAAGAGGCCGATAATCTGCAGCTCTCCGGAAAGCTCCCCCGCATCGGCGAAGATTTTGACCCCGATGTGATTCAGATAGGCCCGCCGATGCACGCGGGATTTGATATCCGCTCGGGTAATAATGAGCGCCACGGGGCGCGAAAGAAATGCACGAATTTCCGGTGTGATGACCACCGGTTGCCCGCCGCGGAGCAAAACCCGAAGATCGGGGTTGCGAAGAATGCCAAGCCCGGTTCCCGCCACGGGATCGGCGGCGGCATCCAGTTGTGCGAAGCGATATTCCCGGACGCCGAGAAACAGAAAATTATCGTCCGCCAGCCATTCCAGAAACTGCACGGCTTCGGCGACTTCATCGGAAGATAACGGAGGTGGATTGAGTTTATACTCTTCCACCGCCATCGCAAGCCGCGCCCGCATGGCAGGCCAGTCCTGCACGGCCAGGCGCACATCCGAATAGACGCGTGCGAGCGCCTCCATCAAACGCGCGCGGGCGGGTTCGTTGTCTATGCGGTCCAGATGAATATGGATCAGGCTTTCTTTGTGTATACCGCTCGGCACGGTGGCTTTGGCAAGACCGGCAAAACGTTGCAGGCCGCCCGCCTGGTCCCGCGCCACGGCCAAGACCGGATGCGCGACGAGATGAACGTCATAGCCCTGCTCGACAAGTTCGGCGAGTGTCGAATCAAGCAGGAACGGCATATTGTCGTTGACAACTTCAAGAACGGTGAACTCCCGCACGCGCCCGAACTGCTCATAGGCGTGGTCGGTCAGGCGAATGCTCTGCTGGTTTGCCGGCCGCGGCGCGGCGAGATGGGCATAGGCCTCCTGCGCCAGCGTGTTCAGCAAAGACTCGGGATAACGCGCGAGATCTTCCTCGGCGCATGCCCCGAAGAGAAGCTTTGCAAAACCCTCCGGCATAACGCTGAGAGCAAGCGAGGCTGTTTGCGCATCCGTTTTCGAAGAAGCCATGAACGTCTCCTTACGCTTTCGCCTTCTTATCGCATCGGTTTCGCCGTTGCAGAATCCGGTCTCGGTGTATGGCTTGCCTCACGAGATGAAGACCGGCCGCACCATCCGAAGCTTGCGGCAAAACATCCGGCCGCCCCTGATATCTGGCTCGCGCCTTCACATCCCCGATCGGCAAGGCTATCGTATGATCGTAGCATGCTGATTTTTGGGTTTATCGCAAAGGGAGGAAGATATGAAATTTGCTTCATTGCTCGCCGCCTCGGCAACCATCTGCCTGATGACGGGCTCCATCGCCTTCGCCTTGCCGCAGCAGCCGGTGATGACCCTCGAGCTCGCCAAAACGCTGATCGCCGGTTGTCAAGCCAAAGCCGAAAAAGAAGGCTGGAAGATGAACATCGCCGTGGTGGACGCGGGCGCCAATCTTGTTGCCTTCGAGCGGATGGACGGCGCCTATTTGGGCAGCCGCGATATCGCGTTGCGCAAAGCCGAGGCGGCCGCGAAATTCCCCTTTCCCACGCGCGCCTTGCAAGAGCGGGTTTTCGGGAAAGACCTGAAAGGCGGTCCGGTTCCGGGGCTTGCGTTTGCGCCCGGCGTTATTGCATTTCCCGGCGGCCTTCCGGTCAAAACGGCAAGCGGTGTGCAAGTGGGCGCGATCGGCGTCAGCGGCGCGACGTCCGATCAGGATGAAACCTGCGCCCAGGCCGGCATCGACGCCGCCAAAGACGCCTTGAAATAGCAAGCCCAAACACTGCGCGCGCTCATCAACCCGCGCGGGTGAAAGCGCGGTAAGTCAATGAAGGAGAGGCAACGTGGATAAGACACAACCGCCGAAAGCAGGCGGCTCTTCGGAGCTGCCGTTCCGGATCGCCGAGATGGTGGAAGCCGGCTTAAAGCAGCGCTTTGTCGTCAGCCACCTGCGAGAGGAAGATTTCCAGAAAGGCGGCCTGAGAGACTACGCGCGTTACCGCGATCTCGGCATTGCCGAGGCCACCAACGGCATGGTGCGCGCGCATGTCATTCGCTTTCTGCCGCCGTGCACGGATGAGGTGCGCAAACGCCATTACCATAACGTTGCGTTTCAAATGGTCTATGTTCTGAAAGGATGGATCAAAAACGAATTTGAAGGCCAGGGCGAGCATCTCATGCGCGAGGGAAGCGCATGGATCCAGCCTCCGGGCATTCGCCACACCGTGCTGGACTATTCCGCCGATTGCGAGGTGCTCGAAATCATCCTGCCGGCGGAATTCGAAACCGTGGAGGTTGCTTCGCCGGCAACACAAACGCCCTAACGCCGCTCTACTCGTTCACGACGGCGAAGATCGCGGCGCGGGTTGAGATCAGCCGGCGTTGGCGCCGCGGCGCGCTTCCTCCATGCGCGCAAGCATGGTGCGCACGGCGGCCGCAAGCCCGTCATAAACCGCCTGGGCAATAAGAAAATGCCCGATATTGAGCTCTTCAATTTCGGCAATCGCGGCAATCGGGCCGACATTTTCGAATGTTAGTCCGTGGCCCGCATGGCATTCCAGCCCTAACGCGGCGGCAAGGGCGGCCGCTTCTTGTAAACGTGCCAGCTCTTCCGCCCCGCCGGACGCATAGGCGCCGGTATGGAGCTCGATGGCAGGGGCGCCGGTGCGATGCGCGGCATGCACTTGCTTGGGCTCCGGATCGATAAACAGCGAAACCCGGATTCCCGCATCGGCAAGCTGTGCCACCGCGGTTTGGATCAGCGTTTCCTGTCCGGCAACGTCAAGCCCGCCTTCGGTGGTCAATTCCATCCGCCGCTCCGGCACCAAACAACACGCATGCGGCCGGAGCGCACGCGCAATGGCAATCATCTCCTCGGTCGGCGCCATTTCCATATTGAGCGGCGCGGAAAGCGCGCGCAGCCGCCGCATATCATCGTCGCGAATGTGGCGCCGATCTTCGCGGAGATGGGCGACAACGCCATCGGCGCCGGCGGCAAGCGCAAGCTCGGCGGCTTTTACCGGATCCGGATACACGCCGCCGCGCGCGTTTCTTAGCGTGGCCACATGATCAACGTTCACGCCCAGCCGCAACCGTTTCATGGTCGTTTGCTCCACGTTCTTGCGCGATCGCGGCGGCAAGTCGGATCGCGGCAATCAAACTCGCAGGATCTGCCTCGCCCTTTCCGGCAATGTCAAGCGCCGTGCCGTGGTCGGGGGACGTGCGAACAATCGGCAGGCCGATGGTCACGTTCACGCCTTGCGCCACGTCGAGCGTTTTTAAGGGAATCAAAGCCTGGTCGTGATAATGACAAATCGCAACGTCGTACCGTGTACGCCGCGTTGCGGCGAACATCGTATCGGCCGGATGCGGCCCCGAAACATCAAAGCCCCTCTCGCGAAGTGCCGCAATGGCAGGCGCGATGATGCGTTGCTCTTCATCGCCCAAACTGCCGCCCTCGCCCGCATGCGGGTTAAGGCCGGCAACCGCCAGCCGCGGTTTCGCAATGCCGAAATCACGCCGCAACGCGTGCCCGGCAATCGTCGCGGCCGCAACGATCATATCCGCCGAAAGCATTTCAATCGCGCGCCGCAACGGCACGTGAATGGTCACCGGCACGACGCGCAGAAAGGGGTTAACCAGCATCATCACCGGGTTCGAAACGCCCGTCAGCGCACCGAGAAACTCGGTGTGGCCCGGAAAGTCAAAACCCGCCGCATAGAGCGTTGCTTTATGGATCGGGTTCGTCACCACACCGGCCGCGCTTTTTTCTTTTGCCAGACGCACGGCATAGGCGATGGAATCGATCACGGCGCGCGCATTGCGGAGATCCGGTCGCCCCGGCGTTGCAGGAACGGCAAGCGAGATCGGAAGCACCGGTAACGCCTTTGGAAAATACGGCGCTGCTTCGCCCGGAGAACGAATGCTCTGCACCGGCGCACCGAGCGCGCGCAATCTCGCCGGATCATCCACGGCAAAAAAAACCGGCCCCTCCTCGCGCAGTTTTCGCCATGCCAGGATGGTAATTTCTCCGCCGATCCCGGCCGGCTCACCCATCGTCACGGCAAGGGGAGCGCGCATTCTCGGGCCTCACATTATCTTCTTCAGATATGGATCGCGCGGTTCGCCACCGCAAGCGCCGCTTCCTTCACCGCTTCGTTCAGGCTCGGATGCGCATGCGGCGTGCGCGCGAGATCCTCCGCGGCGGCATCGAATTCCACGGCAAGCGCAAGCTCGGCGATTAATGTCCCGGCATCCGGCCCGATGATATGCGCGCCCAAGATCCGGTCCGTGCCGCGCTCGGCGAGGATTTTCACAAATCCGTCGAGATCCCCCATGGTGCGCGCACGCGAATTTGCCGAGAAGGGAAATTTGCCCACCGCATAGTCCACGCCTTCGGCTTTCAATTCTTCCTCGGTTTTGCCGACACTCGCGATTTCCGGCCAGGTATAAACAACCCCAGGAATGGCGTTGTAGTTCACGTGGCCCGCTTGGCCGGCGAGAATCTCGGCCACGGCAACCCCTTCTTCCTCCGCCTTATGCGCAAGCATCGGCCCGCGGATCAGATCGCCAATCGCGTAAATTCCCGGAACATTCGTGCGGAACTGATCATCCGTCTCCACGCGGCCGCCGGCATTCAGGCGCACCCCCGCTTCCGCAAGCCCAAGCCCGTTGGTGAACGGGCGACGCCCGACCGCCACCAACACCACCTCCGCGCGGATCTCCTCTTCCGGGCCGCCGTTGCCGGGTGCGATGCGAAGCGCAACCCCCTCGTTCGTGCGTTCGCTTGCCAGCACTTTCGTGTTCAAGCGAAACTTCAACCCCTGCCGCGCCAAAATGCGTTCGGCTTGCTTGGCAAGCTCGGCATCCATGGTCGGCAAAAGCCGCTCTTGCAGCTCCACCACCGTCACCGCGGCACCCAGGCGCGACCACACGCTGCCCAACTCAAGGCCGATATATCCGCCCCCGACCACCACGAGTTGCTTGGGCACCCGCTCCAGCGAAAGCGCGCCGGTCGACGTCACAATGGTTTTTTCATCGATCTCGATACCGGGAAGCGGCGTGCTTTCACTTCCCGTCGCAAGCACGATGTGTTTTGCCTGATAAAGCTTGCCGGCAACGTCCACCAGGCCTTGGCCTGCAATCCGTGCGCGCCCTTTCAGCCAGGTCACGCCGTTTTTGCGAAACAGATATTCAATTCCTTTCACATTCGCACTAACAACTTCGTCCTTCCGCTTCATCATTTGCGAAAGATCGAATGTCACATCGCCAACGGTAATGCCGTGCTTTGCCAAAGCATGTTGCACGCGGCTGTAATTTTCGGAACTCTGCAAGAGCGCTTTGGAAGGGATGCAGCCGATATTCAGGCAGGTTCCGCCAAGCGTCTCGCGCTCTTCGGCGCATGCCACGCGCATTCCCAATTGCGCCGCGCGAATGGCACACACATAGCCGCCGGGGCCGGCGCCGATGACCACCAGATCAAATGCATCCGATGTTTCCGACATGGCACCCACCTCATATATCCAAAAGAATTCTGTGCGGATCCTCGATGTTTTCTTTCACCCGCACCAAAAATGAAACGGCCTCGCGGCCGTCGACAATGCGATGATCGTAGGAAAGCGCCAGATACATCATGGGGCGGATCTCGATCTTTCCCGCCACCGCAACGGGCCGTTCCTGGATCCGGTGCATGCCCAGAATGCCGGATTGCGGCGGATTGAGAATCGGCGTTGAGAGCAAAGAGCCGTAAATGCCGCCGTTCGTTATGGTAAAGGTTCCGCCCGTGAGCTCTTCCAATTTCAGCGTGCCGCTGCGCGCGCGGCTGCCGAAATCCTCAATGGCACGCTCGATCTCTGCAAAGCTCATCCGATCGGCATCTCTGATGACGGGCACCACAAGCCCGCTCGGCCCGCCGACGGCAATCCCCATATGCACGTAATTTTTATAAACGATATCCTCGCCGTCGATCTCGGCGTTGACAGCAGGAAATTCCTTCAGCGCAATAATACAGGCCTTCACGAAAAACGACATGAAGCCGAGCCGCACGTGATATTTCTTTTCGAAGATCTCGCGATACTGATTGCGCAAGGCAATCACCGCCGACATGTCGGCTTCGTTAAAGGTCGTCAGCATCGCGGCGGTGTTTTGCGCTTCCTTCAAACGTGCCGCGATGGTTCGGCGAAGCCGCGTCATGCGCACGCGCTCTTCGCGCGGCTCGGCCGGCCGTTCCCGCCCGGCAGGAGGGGCTTTGGCGATTTCCGGCGCCGGCGCGGGCTGTACTTCCGCCGCCGGCATCGGCGTCTTCGGCGGCACGGTCTTGAGGAATTCCAGAACATCCGCCTTGGTCAGGCGGCCGTCCTTGCCGCTTCCCTCGCCCACGGCGGCCGGGCTGATGCCGTGTTCGGCCAGCAATTTCGCGGCGGAAGGCATGGGCGGATGCGCCTGGCTCGGCGCGCTTTCCGCGCGCGGCGCCCGGTCGGCCAGCGGCGTTGCCGGCCGCGCCACCGGCCCGGAAGGCCGCGGCGGTGCGGTTACGCCGGCAGCAGGATGTGCCGCCGGGGCCGGTTGGGGAATGGCTGCAGCGCGGGCTTCCGTGTCGATCACGGCAAGCACCGCGCCCACCGCAACCTCGCTGCCTTCGGCGGCGCGGATCTCGGCAAGCACGCCGCTTGCCGGGGCGTTTGCCTCCACCGTCACTTTTTCGGTTTCCAGCTCCACCACCGGTTCATCGCGCTCCACGTAATCGCCCGGATGTTTCAGCCAACGTGCAACGGTTGCGCTGGTGATACTCTCGCCAAGCGCCGGCACTTTAATTTCCGCCATCATTGCGGTTCTTCTCCTTCTTGCTCTTTGCGCTCAATCGAGGCTGAGAGCCGCGTTGACCAAAGCCGCCTGTTGCGCTTCGTGCACTTTCGCAAGGCCGGTCGCGGGGCTTGCCGCCGCTTCACGCCCGATATAGCGCGGCCGCTTTGCCGAAATTTCCAGTGTGGAAAGAACCTTTTCCAAACGGCGATCCACGAAGCACCAAGCGCCCATATTCTCCGGCTCTTCTTGGCACCAAACAATTTCGGCATTGCGATAAGGCGCCAAAATCTTCGGCAAGGAAATCACCGGGAAGGGATAAAATTGCTCCAGGCGTATGATCGCAATCGTATCGATCCCGCGCGCGCGCCGTTCCGCAAGCAGATCATAATAGACCTTCCCCGAACACAAAATAACCCGGCGCACTTTATCCGCCGGCGCAATATCATCAATCTCCGGCAGAACGGTTTGAAACGAAGTCCCCTTCGCCATATCCGCAAGCCGCGAAGTCGCCAATTTGTGGCGCAAGAGAGATTTCGGCGTCATCAATACCAGCGGCTTGCGGAAATTGCGCTTGAGTTGGCGCCGCAAGGCATGGAAATAATTGGCCGGCGTGGTGAGGTTGCACACCGACATGTTACGCTCGGCACAAAGCTGCAGATATCGCTCCAACCGTGCCGAGGAATGTTCCGGCCCCTGGCCTTCGTAGCCGTGCGGAAGCAAAAGCGTTAGCCCCGACATGCGCAACCATTTCGTCTCGCCGGCGGCAAGAAATTGGTCGATAATCACTTGCGCGCCGTTGGCGAAGTCCCCGAACTGCGCTTCCCACAACACCAATGTATGCGGGTCGGCCAAAGAATAACCGTACTCGAAGCCGAGCACCCCGGCCTCGGAAAGAAGTGAGTTATAAATTTCGATTTTCGCTTGGCCCGGCGCGATGTTGTTCAGCGGCACGTATTCGTTCTGGGTAATTTGATCGATCAGCACCGCATGGCGCTGGCTGAACGTGCCGCGCTGGCTATCCTCGCCGGAAAGCCGTACCCGATGGCCCTCCAGCAGGAGCGTGCCGAACGCCAATGCTTCCGCCGTTGCCCAATCGATGCCTTCGCCGCTTTCGATCATTTCGCGTTTGGCTTCCAGCAGGCGCGCAATTCGCGGATGCACGTGAAAATCCGGCGGTACCCTGGTCAAGGCCTCGCCCACTTTGCGCAACTCGGCGATATCCGCCGCGGTGCCTTCGCCAACCCATTCGGTCTGCTGATCCGCTTCTTTTAATCCCGCCCAATGTCCTTCCAACCAGTCGGCTTTGTTCGGCTTGTAAGATTGCGCGGCTTCATAAGCCCGCTCCAATTTCTCCATAACGTCGTTCATCATCGCTTGCGCTTCATCGGCCGCGATGATGCCTTCGCGCGTTAGGCGCGAAGCGTAAATCGCCCGCGTCGTCGGCCGCGATTGAATGGTCTTGTACATAACCGGCTGGGTGAATGCCGGCTCATCCGTTTCGTTGTGGCCATGGCGCCGATAACAGACGATATCCAGCACCACGTCCGCGCCGAATTGCTGGCGATACGCGGCCGCCATTTCCGCACAAAACAAAACCGCTTCCGGCTCGTCGCCGTTGACGTGAAAAATCGGCGCTTGTATCGATTTCGCAACGTCTGTGCAATAAAGTCCGGAATACGCATGCGCCGGCACCGTGGTAAATCCGATCTGGTTGTTCACCACGATATGCACCGTGCCGCCGGTGCGATAGCCGATCAACTGGCTCATGGCCAAAGTCTCATAGACAAGACCCTGGCCCGCAAATGCGGCATCCCCGTGCATCAGAATGCCCATAACGGAGCGTCTTTGCACGATATCGCCCGCCATATCCTGGCGCGCGCGCACTTTGCCCACCACCACGGGATCCACCGCCTCGAGATGCGAGGGATTGGGTTGCAGCGAAAGATGCACGCGCCGGCCTTGAATTTCGATGTCCGTCGACGTGCCGAGGTGGTATTTGACATCTCCCGAACCTTGCACATCTTCCGGGTTGGCGCTGCCGCCTTGAAATTCGCTAAAGACCGCAGCGAGGGATTTTTGCATCACGTTCACAAGCGTGTTCAGCCGTCCGCGATGCGGCATGCCGATGCAGATTTCCTGCACGCCGTCCGCCGCCGCGTGCGCGATAATGGTATGCAGCGCCGGGATCAGAACTTCCCCGCCTTCCAGGCCGAAACGCTTCGTGCCGACAAACCGCTTTTGGCAAAAGACCTCAAAGCCTTCCGCTTCCGTCAATTGCCGCAGAATTTCCCGGCGTTCCTCCGCATGATATCGATTACGCCAAGGTGCCCCCTCCATGCGGCGTTGGATCCAGGATTTTTGATCCGGATCCTGAATATGCATGAACTCAACGCCGATAGGCCCGCAATAGCTCTCGCGGACAATCGAGAGAATTTCTCGTAAAGTGGCTTTCTCTCGCCCGAGCACGAAATCGATGTAAATTGGGCGGTCGTAATCGTTTTCCGTAAATCCGTAGGAAGCAGGGTCAAGCTCGGGATGCGGTTTCGGGATTTGCAGCCCGAGCGGATCCAGTCTTGCCTCAAGATGCCCGCGCACGCGATAGGCCCGAATCAGCATCAGCGCCCGCAGCGAATCTCGGGCCGCGGCAATAATCTCCTCTTCGCCGGGTGCTGCTTTCGGCGCCGCTTCCGCCTCCGTCTTTTCGATAAAGGCGGCCTTGCGCGGCGCCCAGGAAGCCCCCATGGCATCCGTCAGCACCGCGCGCGCCTCATCGTTAAGCGTGCTGAACAATTGCGAAAAACTCGGGTCGACCGATGCGGGGTCTCTCACCCATTTCGCATACATGTCTGCAAGAAACGTGGCATTCGTGCCGTTGAACGCGGTAGCAAGAATGTCAACGCCCGGCATTGCGTTTTCCTTCCTTTGCGCAATTACACGATGGTAGCGATCGGCCAACCGGCATGCAGCCGTCTGCAACGAAAATGGGAACGAGGCACCGCTAACGCTGCAGCACGCGCAACATGGTGCTGCCCAGCGCGGCCGGGCTTTCGGCAACGGTAATGCCCGCCGCCCGCATCGCCTCCATCTTCGCAAGCGCCGTATCACGCCCGCCGCTGATCACGGCGCCGGCATGCCCCATGCGCTTGCCCGGAGGCGCGGTCACCCCTGCGATGAACCCGACAACCGGTTTTTTGATCTTATGCTTGGCGATGAATTCCGCGGCTTCAATCTCGCTCTCGCCGCCGATTTCACCAATCATGATAATTCCCTCGGTTTCCGGATCGTGCAAAAACATATCGAGGATTTCCACGAAATCCGTTCCTTTCACGGGATCTCCGCCGATCCCCACACAGGAGCTCTGCCCAAGCCCCGCGGCCGTGGTTTGCGCAACCGCTTCATAGGTCAGCGTTCCCGAGCGCGAAACGATGCCGATCCGCCCGCGGCGATGAATATGGCCGGGCATAATGCCGATCTTGCATTCTTCGGGAGTGATGACACCGGGGCAATTGGGGCCGATCAGGCGCGACGCGCTGCCTTCCAGCACGCGTTTCACGCGCACCATATCCAAAATCGGGATCCCCTCGGTGATACAGACGATTAAAGGAACGGCCGCATCGATGGCTTCCAAAATCGCATCCGCCGCGAAGGCCGGCGGCACGTAAATGGCCGTGGCCGTCGCGCCGGTTTTGGCAACCGCTTCGGCCACGGTATCAAACACCGGCAGGCCGAGATGCGTCATCCCGCCTTTGCCCGGGGTCACGCCGCCCATGACACGGGTGCCGTAGGCAATGGCCTGTTCGGAATGAAATGTCCCCTGCGCTCCGGTAAATCCTTGTGTGATCACGCGCGTGTCTCGATTGACCAAAATCGCCATCACACGTGCTCCCGCACCGCGTTCACCACTTTTTCCGCCGCATCGGCCAAGTTTTCCGCCGAGATAATGGGCAAGCCGGAGCGCGCGAGAATCTCCTTTCCCAAGCCCACATTGGTGCCTTCCAAACGCACCACCAACGGCACGCTCAATGCCGTTTCCCGTGCGGCTGCGACAATTCCCTCCGCGATAATATCGCAACGCATGATGCCGCCGAAAATATTCACCAAAATGGCTTCCACATGCGGGTCGGAAAGAATGATTCGGAATGCCGCGGCCACGCGCTCTTGCGTTGCGCCGCCGCCGACATCCAGAAAGTTCGCAGGCTTTCCGCCGTAAAGTCGGATAATGTCCATCGTCGCCATGGCAAGCCCAGCGCCGTTCACCATGCAGCCGATCGTGCCGTCCAGCGCAATGTAATTCAGTCCGAACCGCGCCGCTTCCAGCTCTTTCGGATCCTCCTCCGCTTCGTCGCGAAGTTTCTCAATCTCCGGGTGCCGATAGAGCGCGTTATCGTCGAAGCCGAGTTTGGCATCCAGCGCAACAAGCGTGTTCGCTTTCGTCACCACCAAGGGATTGATTTCAATCAGCGACGCGTCCAATTCCAGAAAGGCGCGGTAGAGCCCGCCCAAAAGCTCTGCAAACGGCTGCGCAAAACCGGCCCCCAAGCCGAGCGCAAATGCCAGCTTGCGTGCATGAAACGGCTGCACGCCCGCGGCCGGATCAAGGCTGATGTGCAAAATCTTCTCGGGTGCGCGCGCGGCCAGTTCCTCAATTTCCACCCCGCCCTCACCGCACGCGATCATTCCCATGCGTCCGTGCCTGCGATCGATCAGCATGGAAAGATAGAGCTCGCGCGCAATCTCGCACCCGGTTTCCACGTAAACCCGCTGCACCTTTCGCCCGCGCGGCCCCGTCTGTTTCGTTACCAGAACATGGCCGAGCATGGCCCCGGCAGCCGCGCGCACCTCCTCCGGCGTTTTGGCCAAACGCACGCCGCCCTTGCCCGAGGGGTCATCGGCAAAATGCCCGGCGCCGCGCCCGCCGGCATGAATTTGCGCTTTGACCACGTAAAGCGGCGCATTGAGCGTTCTTGCCGCGCGTTCCGCTTCCTCGGGCGTCCAGGCCACATGCCCTTCCGGCACCGCGACGCCGAAGCGACGCAGGAGCGCCTTGGCCTGATATTCGTGGATATTCATCTGCTAACCAACCAGGCGCTTGGCTGCTTCGATCACCGCCCGCACCGCTTCGCACGACTTTTCAAACAAAGCGCGCTCGGTCTCGTTCAGCTTGATCTCGACAATGCGTTCCACGCCGCCGGCACCGATCACAACGGGAACGCCGACATAAAGATCCTTTATGCCGTATTCGCCGTTCAGCCAAGCTGCGCACGGCAGAACCCGCTTTTTGTCCTTCAAATAACTCTCGGCCATCGCAATCGCCGCCGAGGCAGGTGCATAAAATGCGCTGCCTTTCTCAAGCAGTTTCACAATCTCCCCGCCACCGTTGGCGGTTCTTGTCACAATGGCGTCAATGCGCTCTTGCGTGGTCCAACCCATCGCAATGAGATCGGGGATGGGAATTCCGGCAACCGTGGAATAACGCGTCAGCGGCACCATGGTATCGCCGTGCCCGCCCAGGACGAAGGCCGTCACGTCTTCGACGGAAACGCGGAATTCCTGCGCCAGAAACAGGCGAAAGCGCGCGGAATCGAGCACCCCGGCCATGCCCACAACGCGCTGCGGCGGCAGGCCCGATTTCTGCTGCATCACCCAAACCATCGCATCCAGCGGATTGGTAATGACGATAACAAACGCCTCCGGGCAATAGCGCTTGATGCCGGCGGCCACTTCGGCAATCACGCCGGCGTTTTTGGAAACCAAATCGTCGCGCGACATCCCCGGTTGGCGCGGAAATCCCGCGGTGACAATCACCACGTCGGCGCCGGCAATGGCCGCATAGTCCGAACCGCCGGTAATTTCGGCGTCAAAACCTTCGATCGGGCCCGCCTGGACGATATCCAAGGCTTTGCCGGCCGCCACCCCGCCGAAGACGTCGAATAACACAACGTCCCCAAGCTCCTTCAAACCAATCAGATGGGCGAGTGTCCCGCCGATATTGCCGGCGCCGACGAGTGCAATCTTTTTCCGGGCCATAAAACGCTCCTCACCACGAACCAAGGCCAAGCCGCCAAAACGGATGTGCCGAAACCAAGCAGGCGAAATTGAAGGGCGTAGCCTTCCCAAGGGGTTTCGTCACTACCTTATCGCCGAAACCGCTGCAAGCCAAACCGAAGCACGGCGCTTCTTTCGTGCAACCCCGCCCGTGCATGCGTGCTTTGCTCGCCTAAGTCAGATGCGGCAAAGCGAGGTATTGCTCGCTTTGCATCTCCATCAATCGCGATGCCGTGCGGGTAAACATCGCCGCCTCCTCGCCGGAGGGATAAAGCGCATCCGGGGGTGCCGCGGCAGAGGCATAGAGCTTCACCCGATGTTCATAAAGCGCGTCGATGAAGGTGATAAACCGTCTTGCCTCTTGAGACTGCTCGGGAAGCAATTGTGGAATGCGCTCCACGATCAACGCCGGGAAATGGGTGGCAAGCGCCAGATAATCGGCCGCACCCAGCGGGCGCGCGCATAGGGCGGCAAAGTCGAAGCGGGCCACCGGCCCGGCCGCAAGCGGGATCTCCAGCTCGCGTCCGAGTACCGAGAGCCGTCTCGGCCGCGGCGGCGCACCTTCGGCAAGCTCGGCAAAAATCGTGGAAAGCGCGGCTTCCGCCTCGGCGTTTGCGGGCACGAACCAGGTCGGCAGCGTCTTCAGCCGGCCGCGGCGCCAGTCGCGCTTTCCCTCCAAGACCAAGACCTCCAGGTGGCGTTTGAGCAAGGCGATAAAGGGCAGCAAGGCGTCGCGTCCGGGTTGATCGCGAAACAAATTCTCGGGCGCGGTATTCGATGTGGCCACCACCACCACGCCGCGCGAAAACAACGCCTCGAACAGCCGGTAGAGAATCATCGCATCGGCGATGTCGTTGATCTGGAATTCGTCAAAACAAAGCAGGCTTGCGCCCTCGGCAATGATATCGGCGAGCAGCGGAATAGGGTCGCCGATCTCAGGGTGGTTCCGCTTCAATGCGTGAAACTGGCCATGCACCTCTTGCATGAAGGCGTGGAAATGAATGCGCCGTTTGCGGGGCACCTCTGCCGAGGCAAAGAACAACCCCATCAGCATCGACTTCCCGCGCCCGACTTCGCCCACGATGTATAGCCCGTGCGGCGGCGGGGGCCCGGCGCCGTTGCCCGCCCTGAGCGGGCGCAAAATCCGCTCGAGCAGGCCGCCCTCCGCCGGGCGCAGCGGCGGATCATAGCCGCGCAAGCGTTGCCAGAGGTCTTGAAGCCGCTCCGCCAGCAAGGCTTGCGCCGGATCCGTTTGCAGCTCGCCGGCTTGCAATTTGGCGCGATAGGCGGCCAGCGGCCCCTCCAAGGCCTGTTCCCGAAAAGTGGCGTCCATAACGGGCCAACCCCATAGCGACGCGCGCGGGCCGGATCAATCGGCCCGCCGCCTGCCGCCCGGGCCCCGTTCCTCCGTTTCGCCAAGCACTTACTGGGCAAAGCGGCGAAACGGTGGTAGGTTTGCGATTTCTCTTCGCAAACGAGGATTCCATGCCCATGCTTGACTATGCGGCGCTCCGGGAAACGCCGGTGGCCAGCGATCCCTTCCCCCACCTCGTGGTTCGCCGCTTCGTACCGCCCGAGGCATTAAAAGCGGTGATGAAGGATCTGCCGCGCATGCAGCGCCGGGGCTCGTTTCCGATTTCCGCACTCCCCTTGGGGCCTGCCGCGCGCGCCTTGGTCGCCGAGATGGAAGGGCCCACGCTACGCAGCATCATCGCCGAGCGATTCGGGCTCGATCTCTCGGATGCGGCCACCATGATCACGCTGCGCGGTCAATCCACGGAACGCGACGGCCTGATCCATTGCGACTCGGCCGCCAAACGCGTCACCGTGCTCCTCTATCTCAATCCCGCACAAGAAGCCTGGGAGCAGCACGAGGGCTGCCTCCGCCTGCTGCGCGGCCCGCACAGCCTGGAGGATTACGTGGTGGAGGTTCCGCCCGTGGACGGCACGCTTTTGGTGTTTCCCAATTCGCCGAAAGCCTGGCACGGGCACAAGCAATATCTGGGCACGCGCTATGTCCTGCAATTGAATTACATGACAAACGACCGCGCCGCCCGCGCCGAGCTCTTCCGCCATCGGCTTTCGGCTTTGGTCAAACGCGCCTCCGCCTTTGCCTGATTTCGCGCGATTCTATTTCGCGTGATTCTGAGCCGATCTGAGTCGGTCTGCCCCGGCCCGCCGGGCGCGCTTTGCGGCCGCTACTCGATGACAATGCGCGGGGGCGGGGGTGCACCCGCAACCTGCTCCTCAAGCCGCTGCCAGACGCGTTCGGCAACGGCAGCGAAAGCCCGCGCGCTCTCGCTGTTCGGCGCCGCGGCCACCACGGGCGCGCCGCGGTCGGAGGCGGTGCGGATTTCCAACAGCAGCGGCACCTCGCCCAAAAACGGAACGCCAAGCCGCTCGGCTTCCCGGTGCGCGCCGCCATGGCCGAAGATTTCCGCCCGATGGCCGCAATTCGGGCAGCAGAAATAGCTCATGTTCTCCACAATTCCGAGCACCGGCACGCGCACGCGCTCGAACATCCGCACCCCGCGCCGCGCATCCAAAAGCGCGATGTCTTGGGGGGTGGAGACGATCACCGCGCCGCTGAGCGCGGCGCGCTGCGCCATGGTCAGCTGTGCATCGCCGGTGCCGGGCGGCATATCCACCACAAGCAGATCGAGCGCACCCCAGTCCACCTGGCCCATCATTTGCTCAAGCGCCCCCATCACCATGGGTCCGCGCCAAATCATCGGGGTTTCCTCATCCACCAGAAAGCCGATGGACATCGCCTTCAGCCCCCAGGCGGTGAGCGGAACCATCACTTCCTTTCCCTTCGGCCCGCGGATTTCGGGCTTGCGCGCAAGCCCCAGCATGCGCGGCAGGCTCGGGCCATAGATATCGGCATCCAACAGCCCCACCGCGTGCCCGCGCTGCGCCAAGGCCACGGCCAGGTTCACCGCGACGGTGGATTTGCCGACCCCGCCTTTGCCGGAGGCCACCGCCAGAATCGCCTTCACTTCCGGCAGAAGCGACGGGCGCTGTTGTGCGTGGTGCGCACGCGGCTGCTGCGGCGGGGGCGATGCGCGATGCGCCGTCAAAATCACCGCGGCATTCTTCACCCCCGGTTGTTGGGCCAGCAGGCGTTCGACTTCCCGGCGCACCGGCTCCATGGCGCTCACTTGCGCCCGCTCCACCTGCAGCGCCACCTGCACCAGCCCGTCGCGCTCCTGCAGGCTCTCGACAAGGCCGGCGGTGACGATATCTTGGCCGGTCTGCGGGTCGCGAACCGTGCGTAAGACGTCCCGCAGCGCTTCCACCATGGTTTCATTCATTGGCTTGCCATCCTTTCTCTGCAGCGGCAATCAACCCTCGCGCCTTCATCCGACGACAGCCTGCCGTTGCGTTCATCCGCTGGCATCGATATGCATTGTCCGAGCCTTGTTTCCAACACCTCGTTTCGCCGAAGCCTGAAGGAAGAGCTTGCGCGCGGGTGCGCAAGCATTTGGCAGGAGAGCACGCATGTCCTGGACTCCCGGTGGTCCTAATCCCTGGGGGCAGCCTGGCCGCCCGGGACGGCCGCGCCCGCAACCGCCTTGGGGATCGCGCCCGCCCTGGCAAGACCTGCGACCAAATTTGACGCGGCTCTTCGCGCGGTTCGGGGGCGGCGGTCGGGGGGCCGGGCGCGGCGTGCTGCTGCTGCTTGGGGTGCTGATCTTCTTGTGGCTCCTCAGCGGCTTTTATCGCGTGCAACCGGACCAAATCGGGGTGGTCACGCGCTTCGGCGCCTTCGTCCGCACGGCCGCACCCGGGCTGAACTATCACCTCCCCTGGCCGATCGAGAGCGTCGAGCGGCCGGCGGTCACCCGTATCAATCGAGTCGAAATCGGCTATCGCTCCCGCGGACGCGACGAGACAACCGGCGAGCCCTCCCCGCCGCGGAACGTTCCGGCCGAGAGCCTGATGCTCACCGGAGATGAAAATATCATCGACGTCAACTTCACCGTGTTCTGGCGGATCAGCGATGCGCCCGCTTTTCTGTTCTCGATCCGCAACCCGGAAAGCACCATCAAGTCGGTTGCCGAAAGCGTGATGCGCGAAGTCATCGGGCGCACGCCGATTCAGCCTGCCTTGACGGCGGCGCGTGCGGAGATTGAACAATCCGTGCGCGCAGGCACGCAAGCGGTTCTGGACAAATACAAAGCGGGCGTCGAGATCACGCAAGTGCAGTTGCTGAAAGTGGATCCGCCGGCCGCCGTGATCGATAGTTTCCGCGACGTGCAACGCGCGAACACCGATGCCGAGCGGATGCGCAACGAGGCGGAAGCCTACCGCAACGATATCGTGCCGCGGGCGCGTGGCGATGCCGCGCGCATTGTTGCGGAAGCGCAAGGGGAAAAGGAAGCGGCGATTGCCATCGCCACCGGGCGCGCGCAGCGCTTCACCAGCGTTCTTGCGGCCTACGAGGCGACGAAGGAAGTGACCATGCAACGCCTTTACCTCGAAACCATGGAACAGCTTCTGCAGCATGCGCCCACGCTGATTGTGGATGAAAAATTGAAAGGCGTGCTTCCGTTGCTCCCGATTCCGCCTTTGGAACTCAAACCGCCTGCCGAAGCAAAGCCGCCGGCAAGCGCCGCATCGCCGGCCGCTCCGGCCGCGAAAGCGAGCCCGTAATGCGCACGCTCGGCATTCTTGCGGTTGCGGCGATCATTGCGCTCGTGCTCTTGAACGCGAGCCTTTTCACGGTCGCGCAGACCGAGCAGGTCTTGATCACGCAACTCGGACAGCCGGTGAAAGTGATCACCGATCCGGGCCTGCACGCGAAATTGCCGCTGATTCAAAGCACGATTGCGTTTGACAAGCGCCTTTTGGATCTCGACGTGCCGAGCGAAGAAGTCATTCTCGGTGATCAGCGCCGCCTGATTGTCGATAGCTTCGCGCGCTTTCGCATCGTCAAGCCCTTGGAAACTTTCCAGGCCGTCGGGGCAACGGAAGATGCATTGCGCGCGCGGCTGGCTGCGGTCGTGTCGGGAAGCTTGCGGCGCGTCTTGGGCCAGGAGCGGCTGCTGGACGTGCTCTCCGCGGCACGCGACCGGATTATGGGCCGCATCCGCACGGAGGTGAACACGGAGATGCGCGGGTTCGGGATTGATGTGGAAGATGTCCGCATCCGCCGCGCCGATTTGCCGGAAGAAAACACCGAGGCGATTTTGAGCCGCATGCAGTCCGAGCGCGAGCGCGTGGCGCGGCAGGCGCGCGCGGAAGGCGCCGAAGCCTCCGCCCGCATCCGTGCGGAGGCGGAACGCGAGCGCACCGTCCTGCTTGCCGAAGCCCGCGGCACGGCCGAACGGCTGCGCGGCGAAGGAGAGCGGCAGGCAGCCATGATCTACGCCGCGGCATTTCAGAAAAATCCGCAGTTTTACGCGGTCTGGCGGACGCTGGAAGCATATCGGAATGGCTTCGGCGCGGGGCTGAGCCGCCTGATCCTTTCGAACGATGATGAATTCCTGCGCCTGCTGCGCGCACTTCCGCCCTCGGCACCGCCCGCTGCCGAGAAGCCGCCCTCCGATCAACACGCGCGTTAGTCGGGGCGCGGGAAGAGGCGGCCGCGGCGTGGCCGTTCCCTTCCGATAACGGCAGAAAACGGCAAAAAATTACCTAATCGTTGCAATTGCCTCGCAATAGCAGAGACAAGAGATTCTTCGTTTTTATTTCTTTTCGGAAAGAACACGCGCTTGACGCAGATCAATGAAGGACGTCCCCGTTCTCATCATGACAAGCGAGTTACATTGAGGAAAGCGACTCGTATCACTTCGTATCACATCGTATCGCGTCGTATCGCGGGAGAAGAAGGATGATGAAACGATCCTTTACGCGTGCGCTCGGCATCATGGTCCTTACGGTGCTGAGCGTGATTGCCGTGCACAGGAAGGCGGAGGCCATTCCTGCTTTTGCCAGGCAAACTGCCCAACCGTGCTCGGCTTGCCATATCGGGGCTTTCGGCCCGCAGCTCACGCCCTTCGGCATTGCTTTTAAGATGTCGGGCTACACTTTGGCGGCCCCGGACACGCCCTGGCCCTATGTGCCGCTTTCCATGATGGTGTGGCAATCCTTTACCAATACGGCAAGCCCGGTGCAGAATATCGTCGCACCCACCTACGCTCGCGAAAACAACTACAATCTGGATCAGGTCTCTTTCTTTTTGGCAGGCCGAATCACGGATAATGCGGGCGGTATGGTGCAAATCACGACGACCGATAAAGCCAGTTCCACGGCGCTTGACAATAGCGACATTCGCTTAACCAAGCTCTTCCAGATTGAAGGCAACGACGTCCGCGGCGGGCTGAGCTTGAATAACGCCCCGACGGTTCAGGATCCTTACAATACGTTATACCAGTTCAACTATCCCTACGTTTTCTCGGACCTTGCCCCAACTCCAACGATCGCGCCGTTTGCTATTTCCGACATGGCCGCCAACACAATCGGCCTGACGAATTACTGGTGGATCAACCAAACGTGGTATCTCGACGTCGGCGGCTATAAATCGCTGCGAACCACATGGCTCAACGCACTTGGAGAAGGCAATTCCATCGGCTTTATTGACGGCATTGCCCCCTATGTGCGGCTCGCGTGGCAAAAACTCTGGGGCAACAACTTCCTGGAACTGGGCGGCGTGTTCTTCTATGCCGAGGCCGCAACGACCGACGGCTTCGGCCCGGGAGGGATCAACGACTTTACGGACTACGGCATCGATGCCAACTATCAATACACTTTAGGCGATCATACCTTTGCCGTGGCAACGAACTTCATTCAGCAAAGCGCCGATTTGCGCGGCGCCTATGATGCCGGCGCGGCGGGCAAAGCCTCAAACTTCCTCAGCCAATATCGCATTGCTGCCGACTATTATTATCAGAACACCTACGGCTTCACGATTGCTTACAACGACACCTGGGGCAGCCGTGACTCGATCCTTTACGCGGCCGCTCCGATCGTGGGTAGTGCAAGCGGAACGCCGAACTACAAAGCGCTCACCTTCGAGCTCGACTGGGTTCCGTTCGGCAAATCTGCTGCAACCGGCTGGGATTTCGAGAAAAATATCAAAGTCGGCCTGCAATACACGCATTACCTCGAATTCAATGGTGGAACAAAGAACTTTGATGGGTTCGGACATAATGCTAGTGGTATGGATACGCTCTATCTTTTCCTCTGGCTGATATTTTAAACGGACCCAAAAGCGTGACGGCACTAGAGAAACGAGGGAAACGTGATGTTGCACCGAACGGATAAAGGCCGGCTTTCATCCCTGGCATGGGCGCGCTTTCTCGCGCGCCCGCCGCGGCGGCGCGGGCGCTTCGCAGGCACCGCTCTTGCTTGTCTGCTGGCATTTTCTCTGCCTGCGCTCGCGCAGCAACCCCAGCCCGCAGAGCAGCCCCCGCCTGAGGAAGTCGTCACCAAGGAAGCGCTCATCGCAGAGGGACACGAAATTTTTAATCTGGTGTGTCATCTCTGCCATTCCGACCAAAAAGGCGTGAACCGCATCGGGCCCAGCCTTTACGGCGTCGTCGGCCGCAAAGTCGCAAGCGTGCCCGGATACCCATATTCCGAAGCGATGCGAAAATTCGGCCAAGTCTGGGGAAGAACGTGGACGCCGGAAGAGCTCGATCATTATCTGACCGATCCGCAAAAATGGATTCCCGGGGTGAATATGCATTATTCCGGCCTTAAGCACAGAGCGAACCGACGAGCCATTATCGCCTATCTCTCCAGTTTGCACGACTAACCGGCCCGTCAGTTTTTTGGCCAACGCAAATCAGGCGGGTGCTCGGCACCCGCCTGACCCGTAAGGACCCGATGCGTAAGAATATGCTTTTGCTCAGCCCCGTGCCGCGGCGCGTCGCTCGCGCAGATGCGAAATAATACGCATCGCAAACTGCAGGTTCTGTTGCGTTTCCGGCTGCTTGATCAGGCTCCAAAGCCCGGCCAAACCGCCGCGCGCCGGAGGCATTTTGGCCATATCCGCACGCGCGCTTTCCACACTTTCCAGAATATCCTCGGCAAGCCCGCTTTGCTCCAGGCGCTCGACAAGATCGATCGCGCGCGTCTTCGCCATGCGCTCGGCCAACTCCAAAAGCTGCGCCTGCTCCACCCGCTCGGTCATATCCAAAAGGCGGGTGAACGCCCCGCGCCGCGTGGCGCGATCCACCAAGACCAGAACATCCGAGGCGACATCCGCAACACGGGTAACAATATCGTCGGAAAGCGCATCCTGCGCAGCGCCGATCAGGCGGGCAAGCTCCACCAACCGATCGAGATCGCCGTTCGTCACCAACGTGCTCAGCGCATTGATCAGCGAATCCAGCACGCCCGTTTCTTGCAGCCGCTCCAGCACTTGCAGAAGACGCGCCAAGGTATTGTTGCGCAATGCGCGATCGAGCAGCACAAGCGAATCGGCCGTCATGCCCGCAACGCGGCTGACAATATCGTCGGACAGCGCGTCCTGCGCGCTCCCGATCAAGCGGGCAAGCTCCACCAAACGGTCAAGGTCGCCGTTCGCAATCAACTTTGCCAAGGCTTGGCGCCCGGCCGCCAAATCGGCATCCGTGGCCGGGGCCGGTTCCATCGTTGTCGTGGACATCTTCGGTTCTCCTACAAGAGGCCCCGCGCCGTTGCCCAATACAGTTTGTTATACGCCATCTTGAACGCGTGAATGGGTGCGTTCGGTGCCTTGGGCTGCGGCGGTTGGTTGTAGGTAAACATGGCGTACGTCGCGCGATCCTTGCCGGCCTCGATGAAGCAGAACACCTTGCCGTCATAACTCCTCACGGGACGCCCGATCTTGATCATCGCGGCAACATTTTCCGCCGCCACTTCCGCCTCGAAATGCGTTGTGGATCCCGCCTTGCTGATCGGCAAATTCGTCGTATCGCCGAGCACGATCACGCGGTCGCCGTGCTCGGCCTCCATGTGCAACGTGTGCCGATTGGTGGGAATCCATCCGTTCTGGCCGAGTTTGTTATCTTCAATCACCTGTTGGCCGCGATGCGGCGGCACCGCAACCACAAGATCATAGGCGATTTCGCTTCCCTCCTCGCTGCGCACAACGCCTTTCAACCCGTCGATTTCCTTGATGTTGAAAAGCGTTTCGTATTTTACGCCGAGCCGATCGAACTCCCCCACCGCCCACTTTGCGACATTCTCCAGGCTGTGCACGCGGCCGATCGGATAGGTATAATAGAATTCGGTCTTATCGATCAGGCCGCGTTCCTTCAACAAATCATAAAGCGTAAACGTCACTTCCAGCGGAATCATCGGGCATTTGTGCGGCAGACCGACCGCGATCACAATCCGTCCGCCTTTGAAATAATCCAGCCGCTCATAAAAGCGCAGCGCATTTTCCGCAGAATAGCAGTTGATGGAATTTTCTTTCATACCCGGAATATCTTCCGGAGTGGGGCGCGAGCCGGTGGCGATCACCAACAGATCGTATTCGTGCACTTTTCCGCCCATTGTTTTCACGTAACGATCCGCAAGGTGAAATTCGGTGACCGGATCCACAAAGAACTTGATGCCGGGTTCCAGCAGGCTTTCCTGATCGCGCTCGAGCTCATCGGGGGTCGCGCGCCCCAGCGCCACATAAAGCCAGCCCGGTTGATAGACATGCTTGTCGCTTGCCGAAAGCATGGTAATGCCGACTTTGCCGGACTTCAGTTCCGAGGCAACCCTCCGAGCCAGATTGTTGGCAAAGATCGTCCCGCCCATGCCGCCGCCGACCACCACGATCCGCATATGATCCCTCCCTTAATTGTGCCGTCAGATGCGCGGTATCATTTCATCTTCCGAACCAGAATGTGCCAGACGCCTTCTGCATCCTGGTGCGATTCTACGATCTCGTGCCCGACTTTCTTCACCCATTCGGGCACATCCATGGCCGAGCCCTTATCGGTAGAGAGCAGTTCCAGCACTTCGCCGACCTGAGCCATTTTCATATTGGTAATCAGCTCCATCAGCGGCCCGGGGCAAAAGCTGCCGCGGGCATCGACAATCCGAGTTTCCATCGCGCAAACATCTCCTTATCCGACAAACCGCAAGCGGCGCGAACCTCCCGCTTAAAATACGACAAGTTGGCCGGATTCGGCATCACTCAAAAATTTTGTTAAACCCATCGGTCCGGAGAGGATCGGGGCCAGCCCGTCTTCGCCCACCCCCAGCACATCCATGGCCATCGAGCAGGCATAGAGTTTCGCCTCACCCAATTCCACCGCTTGCTCAAACAAATGCAAAACGCTCGGCGCGTGTTTGGCATCCAGCATCGCGCCCACCTTGCCCTCCGGCTCCGGGCTTGCGGCGCTGCCGGCCACAAAATAGGGCAACGCGTTCATGGAAAGGAAAACCGAAACCGCCCGGCCGGAAACGGCGGCAACAGAAGCGGTCATGGCGGCAAATTGCAAACGCTCGCGTGAGCCGGACAGGCAAACAATAAACAAATCGGCCATTGTTTCTCTCCCCGTTTTATTTTGTCCCGCTTCGGCTTTGGGTGCAAGCATTTCCTTGCGCTTTGCGTAGAATTCGCGTTCCCCGCCGCGGGGGCTGGACAGCGGCGGCGCCCGGCTTCAAACGGTGAAAGGCGAAAGGAGTTTCGGATGAATTTCTCTCTCGACAGGATTTGCACATGAGCCGGATTGCTTACGTCAACGGGCGTTTTCTACCGCTTTCCGCTGCGATGGTCTCGGTGGAAGATCGCGGCTTTCAATTCGCCGACGGTGTCTATGAGGTCATTTACCTCAAGGACGGCAGGTTGATCGATGCCGAGCTGCATTTGGCGCGGCTTTCCCGCTCGCTGGCGGCGATTGGCATGGCACCGCCAATGTCGCAGGCGGCCTTGCTCTGTCTGATGGCGGAGTTGATCCGCCGCAATCGCCTCTCGGACGGGCTGCTTTATTTGCAAATCACGCGCGGGGCCGCGCCGCGCGAGCACGCCTTCCCGCGGCCTTTGCCCAAGCCCACGATGGTGATGACTCTGCGGCGTGCGCCGGCCTTTCCCAAAGATCTCAACGCCTGGGCGGCCGCGGCGATCACCTATCCGGATCAGCGCTGGGCGCGTTGCGATATCAAAACCGTGGGGCTTCTGCCCAATGTGCTCGCCAAGCAGGCAGCGCGCGAACGGGGCGCCCAAGAAGCCATTCTCATAGACGCCAACGGCATGGTGACCGAGGGTGCCTCTTCCACGGTCTGGATCGTCGATGCGGCCGGCCGGCTTTGCACCCGTACGCTCGATCACGCAGTGCTGCCCGGCTGCACCCGCGAGGCCGTCGCGGCGTTGCTCGCCCGGCAGGGTATTGCCTGGACGGAGCGTCCCTTCAGTCTCGCCGAGATGCAAGCTGCGCGCGAGGTCTTTCTCACCAGCGCTACCAGTTTCGTCCGCCCCATCACCGCAATAGACGAAAATCCTGTCGGCAACGGCCAAGTCGGGGAACTCACGCGCAAAGTCTTCGATGTCTTTGCCCGCCACGTCGCAGAGGAGGCAGCCGCTACGCCGGCAGGAAAGGCGGCATGATCCGCCCCGACATACTCCTTTACGACTGGGACGATACCTTGGTCGATTGCTGGAGCGCGATTGCCTCCGCCATGAACGCCGCCTTTGCCGCATTCGGCATGCCGCCGTGGTCGAAAGAGGAAGTGCGGGCGCGGGCGCGGCGCTCGCTGCGCGACGCCTTCCCCGATCTCTTCGGATCCGATTGGATGCGGGCGCGCGAGATTTTCTACGCCAGGCTGGAAGAAGAGCACCTTAGCGCGCTCTCGGCAAAGCCCGGGGTGGAGGCGTTGCTGGAAGTCGGCAAGGCCTGGCCGCAAGGGGTGGTTTCCAACAAGTCCGGCTCGGTCTTGCGCCGCGAGATCGCCCATCTCCGCTGGCAGGACCGCTTCGGCATCGCCATCGGTTCGGGCGATGCCTCGGCCGACAAGCCCGACCCTGCCCCCTTGCGGATGGCGCTGGCCGCCCTGGCGCCGCGTTCCGGCGGGCATGCGTGGTATATCGGCGACAGCGCCATCGATATGAAAGCCGCGCGGGCAGCCGGCTTCACCGCCGTGCTTCTCGGCAATGCCGAGCACGACGGCGGGGTGGAAAGCCTCTCGCCCGATCTCCATGCCCCCGATGCGGCCGCCTTGGCAGCGCTGCTCCGCAAAATTGCATAAGCGCTGCACAAACCAGGCATGCTTGCGGAAGCGGGATGCGCTTCCTAAAATAATAACGTGACCCAGCACGCCACGCGTGGGCAAGTCGGTTGTTACAGATAAGATGCAAAAAGGAATGACGTCGTGGCCAATGACAAATCCCAAAATGTTCAGGATGTATTCCTGAACCACCTCCGTAAAAACAAAACGCCGGTGACGGTCTTTTTGGTCAATGGCGTGAAATTGCAGGGGCTTATTACTTGGTTTGACAACTTCTCGCTGCTGCTCCGGCGCGATGGGCATACCCAGCTCGTCTATAAGCACGCCGTCAGTACAGTCATGCCCGGAACCCCGGTGCAATTGTTCGACGCGACAAAGGCGGAAGCCGAGCGCGCCCCGAACCGTGAACCTGCAACGGTCGGCAGCGGGTGATTCCGGAACCCAGAACGCTTCGGCCCAAATTGCCACTGGTAGCCTCGAACGCTTCGTCGCCGACCCGGGCAGCGGTCATCCTGCCGTGGGAGCGGCCCAACCATCATCCGCAGCACCGCACCGCCGATGCACGGCTGACCGAGGCCATCAACCTGGCAGCCGCCATCGGTCTGGTGGTGGTGCATTCGGCGATCCTGCCGCTGCGCGTGCGCCGGCCGGCAACTCTGCTCGGCCCCGGGCAGGTGGAGCTCATCGCGCGCGCGCTGGCCGGGTTGAATGTGGGCGTGGTGGTGGTCAACGCCCCGCTCACCCCTGTTCAGCAACGCAACCTGGAGCGGGCTTGGAACACCAAGGTCATCGACCGCACCGGGTTGATTTTGGAAATTTTCGGCGAGCGGGCCGCAACCCATGAAGGTGCGCTGCAGGTCGAGCTGGCGCATCTGGAATACCAGCGCTCGCGCCTGGTGCGGTCCTGGACACACCTGGAACGGCAGCGCGGCGGCTTCGGCTTTCTCGGCGGTCCGGGCGAGACGCAAATCGAAACCGACCGGCGTTTGCTGGGCGAGCGCATCGCGCGCATTCGGCGCGAGCTTGAAGATGTGCGCCGTACCCGCTCTCTGCACCGGATCGCGCGCCGCAAAGTGCCCTACCCCATCGTTGCGCTGGTGGGCTACACCAATGCCGGCAAGTCCACCTTGTTTAACGCGCTCACCGGCGCTTCGGTCTTCGTCAAGGAACAGCTCTTCGCCACCCTCGATCCCACCATGCGCGGGGTGACGCTGCCCTCGGGGCGGCAAGTCATTTTTTCCGATACGGTCGGGTTTATCTCGGAGCTCCCGCACGAGCTGGTCGCCGCCTTCCGCGCCACCCTGGAAGAAGTGGCCGAGGCCGATCTCATCCTGCATGTCCGCGATGTGGCGCACCCCGATACGGCAGCCCAGCGAGCCGATGTCATCGGCGTGCTGGACTCCATGGCCCGCGACGGCACGCTGGATCCGGCCTGGAGAGAGCGAACCATCGAAGTTCTGAACAAGTGCGATCTGCTGGGCGGGGTGGAGCATATGCCCTCGTTGGCCGAGGCGATTCCCGTCTCCGCGCTCACCGGCGAGGGGCTTCCCGCGTTGCGCCGCGCCATCGACGAGCGGCTTGCGGCCAAAATGGAGATCGCCGATTACGCGCTCGCGCCGAGCGAAGGGGCGCGGCTTGCCTGGCTTTACAAACACGGCGAGGTGATCGAGCGCCAGGACGCCGAGGATGCCATTCGCGTCCGCGTACGGCTTTGGCCGTCCGATCGCGCGCGCTTCGAGCAGGCCGAATGAATTTCGGGGAACGGGAGCTCGCCGAGTTTGCAGCGATTTTGCGCCATGCTGCGGCGGCGGAGATCATGCCGCGCTTTCAGCGTCTTCGCCTCGAGCAGGTGCGACGGAAATCCGGCCCGCTGGATCTGGTCACCGATGCCGATGAGGCCGCCGAAGCCGCCATCACGGAAGCCTTGGCGCGCCGCTTTCCCGAGGCCGTGATCATCGGCGAGGAGGCCAGCGCCCGCACGCCCGATTGGCTCGAGCGGCTTACGTCCGCGCGGCTCGCCTTCGTCATCGACCCCTTGGACGGCACCGCCAACTTCGCTGCGGGCCTGCCGTTGTTTGCCTGCATGGGCGCGGTGCTTTGGGAAGGCGAGGTGGTCGGCGCGGCGATCCACGACCCCGTGGGCCTCAGCACCGCCCTCGCCCGCAAGGGCGCCGGCGCGTGGCTGGAAGATCGCGAAGGCAACCGCCGAAGGCTGGCGGTGGCCGAGCCTGTCCCGGCGCGACGGATGACGGGCACCGTCTCCTGGCGATTTCTACCCGAAACCCAGCGGCAGCTGGTGTGTCGGAACCTGCCGCGCGTGGCCGCATGCTGGGATTATCGTTGCGCCGGGCACGAATATCGCCTGCTCGCTGGCGGCCATTGCCATTTCGTCATTTTCAACCGGCTTATGCCTTGGGACCACGCGCCCGGCTGGTTGTTGCATCGCGAGGCCGGCGGATTCTCGGCGCAGTTCGACGGCGGGCCGTATCGGCCGCATGTCACCACCGGAGGCCTGATCTGCGCCCCCGACGAAGCCAGCTGGCAGGCGCTGCACCAAGCGCTTCTGGAGCCGTGAGCGCCGCGCGCCTTTCCCTGTTGCGGAATCGGCGCCGATGTGCTTTACGCGCGGCTTCCCTGCCGGAGCGAAGCGCTCGGGCCTCCCGAGGATTGGTCCGGCTGTGCCCGCAAGGGCCGAAACAGCCATAGGGGTTAAAAAATGCCGTTTTACGAATGCGTGCTGGTTGCGCGCAGCGAAGTGACGCAACAGCAAGTCGAGTCGATTGCCGATCAGATCGCATCGCTGGCCGAGGCCGAGGGCGGCGCGGTGAAAAAACGCGAATATTGGGGCCTGAGAAGCTTGGCCTATCGCATCAAAAAGAACCGCAAGGGCCATTACATGCTGCTCGGCTTGGATGTGAAGCCTTCGGTGGTCACGGAAATGGAGCGGCAGCTTCGGATCAACGAAGATATCCTGCGCTTTCTCACCGTGCGCGTGCCCGCGATCGAGGAAGGCCCCTCGCCGATCTTGGCGCGCCGCTCGGAAGAGCGCGAACGCGGCCTACGCGGCCCGAAGCCTGCCGGCCGGTTTGACAGCGGTCGCCGCCGCGCGGAAGAAGAACGCGAGGAATTCCGCGCCCGCGAGCCCGACGAATTCGACGAACGCGCAGGCTTGCTGGACGAATTCCCCGGCCTGCCGGAATCCGAAGAGGAATAATGAGCCATGTCTGAGACACACGATATCAGCCCGGCCAACCGGCGCATCGCGGTGGGCGCGCGCCGGCCGTTCTACCGGCGGCGGAAATCCTGCCCGTTCTGCGGGCCCAATGCCCCGAAGATCGACTATAAGGATGTGCGCCTGCTCTCCCGCTTTCTCTCCGAGCGCGGCAAGATCGTGCCCTCACGCATCACGGCGGTGTCCGCCAAGCATCAGCGCCAATTGGCGCGGGCCATCAAGCGCGCGCGTTTTCTTGCGTTGCTGCCTTACGTCGTCGTCTAAGGAAAGGAGCGAGCAATGGCCGGTGCGGTCGAATTGATTTTGCTCGAGCGCGTGGAAAAGCTGGGGCAGATGGGCGATGTCGTGCGGGTGCGCCCGGGATATGCGCGCAACTGGCTGCTGCCGCAAAAAAAGGCCATCCGCGCCACCAAGGAAAACCGCGCCCGCTTCGAACAGCAGCGGGCGCAGCTGGAGGCGCAGAATATCAAGCGCCGCGAGGAAGCCGAGCGGCTTGCCGAGCGCGTGGCCGGGCTTTCCGTGATCATTATCCGCTCCGCCGGCGAAACCGGCAATCTCTACGGCTCGGTGACCGCGCGCGACATTGCCGAGGCCTGCACCGAAGCCGGGCTCAGCATCAACCGCCAGCAGGTGGTTTTGGACCGGCCGATCAAGGCGCTCGGGCTTTTCACGGTGCGGGTCACCTTGCACCCGGAGGTGATCATCCCCGTCACCGTGAATGTCGCGCGTTCCGTGGAAGAGGCCGAAAAACGCGCGCGCGGCGAGGCGGTGGAAGCGGTTCGCGAGGAAAGTCCGGAAGCGGCCGCACTCCTCGAGCAACCTCCGGCCCAGCCGCCTTCCGCCCCGGCTCCCTGATCCGGTGAGTGGGTGCTGTCAGCGGCCCGCGGCCGAGGGCAAAACGGGCAGCATCGCGATGGTGTCGGCAATCAGCGATGCCGGCACCACGACGGCCACGTGCAACGGGTAGTTCTGCTTGCGCGTTCCGTAAAGCTCTTGCACCTCGTGGGCGACGGTCACCTGCTCGCTCACCAAACCGATCAAAAAGTGAATCGAGCCCATATGCGTCGCCCCCGCATAAACGCGGTTGTAGTCCAGCAAATAGACGGGGCCGCCGCTGTTTCCGGGAAAGACCTCGAAAGACACCAGGAATTTTTTGATCGAACGCGACGGCAATAACGGATAGGAGGCAATCCAGCCGGCGCGGAGAACCGGAAAACCGCCCTCGGAACTCTCGGTTCCGAACGGATAACCGAGCACAAACACCCGATCTCCGGGCCGAACCTCAAATTCCGCAAGCGCGTGGTCGTCCGCGAACCAAGCCGTGGACACCACGCGTTCAGGCCTGAGTGAGGGCGGAAAATCGACATACATCACCGCGACATCCGCCGCCGGGTGTTTCACCCAAAGCGGCTGATGGTGCGGATCGCGAATGCGCATATGAAGGGGGATTTTTCGCCAGTTCTCGCCCTCCTTTTCGCGCGCCCACAAAAGCGCTTCCGGCCCGGCAATGCCGTCCAAGACATGGTTTGCCGTTACCAGAACGTAATAGTGTAGCGAAGGATCCGCTCCCGGTTTGGCAACGACAAACCCCGTCCCGACGGAAGGATGGGCGCCCGGCCCGGTAATTTCGAAGGTCGATTGCATCAGCACGGTGCTGATATCCTGCTCAACCGGGCTATCGGCGCTTTCCAATGCGCCCGCGAAGGCGGCGGGCGGAAAAGCCAAGAGAAATGCAGCCAAAACGGCAAACGGCTTCGGCAAACCTGGCAACGGCATTTCGGTGCACCCTTTCGGAAAGCCCGGATACGGGTTCGGCTGCGGCAAGCCTTGCATGCGCAAAGCCGTTTTTGCAAATCCGAGGCCAGGCCCCGGCCGCGGCACCGGCAGCGGCACTGGCACCAGCACCGGCAGGGCTTACTTCAACGCCTCATACGCGCGGCCGGCCGCGTGCTTCTCGGCGCGGCGCATGCGTGCCAAAAAGGCACGATCTTCTTGCGCCGGCGCGCGCAGCGGGGTTTGCTCTTTGCGGTCAAGCCGCGCCACCCCTACCGTTTGGCGCAAATTGCCCTCGATGGCATGCAAGAGTGCGGCCGGTGCGGCGGCAAGGCCGATTTCCACAACCAATTGATCGCCGCGGCGCTCCGCCGTGATCGAGTCCGGCACCACGCTGCGGCGGGCAAACGGCGCCAGCAGGCGCGGCAGAGAGCCGGGCTCTGCCTCGGCGGTCAGAAGAAAACGAACGGAAACGGAATCGGATTGCGGGCAAGACATAAAAACCACTCCGAAGAAAGGAAACCAACGGCGCGAAAGAACACCTCCCGGCTGCCTATGCAGCCGGGCCGCTAATTCGCTTGCCTTGCTTGCCTTCCTTACGGAGCATCATGCGCAAACTTTAGCCGAAATCGGCTTTCGGCACAACGGCATGCCTGCTCTTTGCTCAAGGCAGGGCCGAGCTCTTCCACTTCGGCACCCGCCACACGGGAATTTCGCCTACCGAAAGCATCTGCTGCTTGAGCGTAACCGGCACGTCCACTTGTGTCGGCCCGCCGTCGCTCGGGGTGCGCACGAGCAGAACCAAAAGCGCATTCAGCGCCACACCCGCGCGGCGGCCGAGCGTTCCGCTTTCCACCAGCGCATCGAGCGCGCGCTCGGGCTGGACGATATGCATCACGCCTTCCCCCTCCGGCTCACCCGTGGGATCAAGCCCAAGCCTGCCCTCGCCGGTCAGCGAGAGCGCGCCCCAGTCCAAGGCAACGCCATGCACCCGCAAAACCCCTCCGCCCTTTTGCTCTTCGCCTACGGCTTGCCCGTCGAGCCTGGCGATTTCCCGCCCGAACGGGGCGCGCCAGCGATGCGGCAATTCAATCCCTTCGGCGTGCAGCATCAGCGCCACCGCCGGGGGTGCCGCAGGTTGGGCGGAAGCGAGCGGCCACGTGGCGCGGAGCGCCAGGCGCTCCAGCAGAAACCCCTCGCCGTTGGCGGAAATGCTTCGGATATCTTCGCCCCGCAGACGCGCCTCCTCGACGGGCTTGCCCCAGGTGAGCGGCACGATCGCCTGCATCCGGCGCGCCCGATAAGCGAATTCGGGCGCGAAAGCCGCGCGTAGGCGCTGCTCATCCTCGGCATCCACCGTCAGCGTCAAGGGGTGGCGAAGGCTTAATTCCACTAGCACCCGATCCGCCCCAAACGCGAGCCCGCCCGGAAGCAGCCGGTTCCCGCCCTCCGCGCGGAAGGCCGGCAAAATCAGCCGCGCCGCAAAGGGAAAGCCGCCGTGCTCCGGTGTGGCCGCCGAAATGCGCCAGCCCTTTTTCTCGGCGCTCTGAAGCAGCCGCGCCCAGCCGGCGTCGAGCCGGTTTTCCGCCAGCTGCCAAAGCGCAAAATCCGCCCCGAGCAGCACCAGCAAAAGCGGAATCAGGCTCCAGGCAATTCTTTTCAGCACACGATTATCCCCAACCACCGGAGTTTCGGCAACAATCCTCGGTTTTGTAAAATTTCTTCAGTTATTTCAAACAACTACGAGGCAACCTTCGCACCGTTTGAGAACCTCAAAGCCGGCAAATGCACAGACTTATCCACAACTGCTTCTATCCCCTCATGAAAAAGCGCGGCAAGCCGCCCCATCAGCTCCGCCCGCGGCAAGTCGGCGGCAAGCGGCGGAAGCACGACGATGCGGATGGTTCCCTTGCGTTTTTGAAATGCGCGTTTTCCCCAAAATCGGCCGGAATCGGTCAGCACCGGCACAATCGGCAGGCCGGTTGCCGCCGCCATCGCGGCAATACCGGGCTGCAGTTTTCCTCGCTCGCCCGGGTTCAGGCGGGTGCCTTCGGGAAAGATAATCACCTGCCTGCCCTCCGCAACCGCCTTCCGCGTCTGCTGCACCAGCGCCCGCAACGCCGCCGGGCCGCCGCCACGATCGATGGGGATCATCCCTGCCGCCAGCAGCATCGGGCCGAAGAGCGGAATGCGGGTCAGCTGCCGCTTCATCACATAGGCCGGGCGCGGCAGCAGCGTCATCCAGACCAGCGTATCAAAGGCGGATTGATGCTGCGAGGCAATCAGCGCGGGACCGAGACGCGGCAGATGCTCGATGCCGTGAACCTCAAGCTTCAGGCCGCAGATGCGGCGCGCCCCTTCCAGCATCAACCCTGCCCAAAACTTGGCATAGGCAAGAACCTGTTCGGGCCTGCGCCATCTGAGCCACATCCCCCAACACGCCATGAAAAAAGTGACCAGATAGAAAAAAAGATTGAAAACAGCCGAGCGTAGAAACGTCATCCCCACGTTCCCCGTGATTGTTCTTTGGGGGTCAAGAACTCCGAGAGCCCCGCCTTGACGGCGAGCCATTTGGTGTATTCCGCCGAAAGTAGCCGGAGCCGCTTCATTTCGGCACCGGATTTGAGCGCTTCCGGCACCACCGGCGTCGGGTAGAGCGCAACGCCGTGCAACACCCGGCCGAGTTCGGCCATCGCCCGCGGCATATGGTAAAAAGAGGTCACCACGATCAAGGATTTCAGCCCGTTCGCCTGCACCCAGTTCGCGATCTCCAGCGCATTGCCCCGGGTGGAATCCGCGAGATGGCCGAGTGTCACCCGCCCTGCCAGCCGGCTCGGGTCAATCCCCGCCCGGGCGGCAAGGCGCGGCAGATCTACCCCTCGGTCCACCCCGGAAATCAAGAGCCGGTCCGCCCGCCCCGCCAGCAGCAGCGCGAAGCCCGTCTCCAGCCGGTTCGCCCCGCCGGTGAGCACCACGATCCCGTCCGCCGAGACAACCGGAGGGGGTTTCTGCTCCGCCTGATGCACGAACCATGCAAAGCCGCCGAGCCAGGCGGCCGCAAGCGCCCCGGCAAGGCCAAGCGCGGTGGCCGCCAAGCGGCGCAAGTAACTGCCGCAGAGACGAATCACGGCAACCTCCGGAGCCATTGCCGCACGGTTGCCTGCGCGGTCAGCCAGCCGATGCCGGCGGTGACAACGGGCAACACCACCAGCAAGAGCCAAAGCTCGGGCGGCAGGAGGGCGGTCCAATGCGGCTCTTCCGGCGTGGCCGAAGCGGCTTCCATGCTTCCGCGCAGAAACGGCATGGCAAGCCAGGAAAGCCCCATCAGAACCGGCATGGCGAGCAGCGCGCCGAGCAGCCCCCCGGCGGCGGCAAGCCGGGTGATGCGGGCGCTGAAGCGCGCGGCAATGTAACCGTCGGTGGCGCCGAGGCCGTGCACGGTCTCGATCGCCTCGCGCCGGGCGGAAAGACCCGCGCGGGTGGCAACCGCGACCACCGCGGCGGCCACCAAGGCCACAACCACCAGCACGGCACCGGCGGTGAGCTCCAGGCTGCGCGCGAGTTTCGCAAGCCGCATCGCCCAGATATCCTCGCGCTCCACCAGCGTGCCGGGAGCCACACTCTGCAGCTTCGCATTCAGCGCGGCCAAATCAACCCCGCCCGGGGCGGCAAGCCGCACCGCCACCACCGCCGGCAGCGGCAGGCTCAAACGCTCGGCATCGGGTCCGAGCCAGGGGCGCAGCAGGTCGGCCAATTCCGCCTCACTCAAAGCCCGCACGGAGGCAAGCCCAGGCGTGGCTTGCAAAGCCGCCAGCACGGCCTCCCGGCGCGTGTGCAACCCCGCCATGGCGCCCGGGTGGGGCACCTGCACGGTCAGCGACGCGCCCGCGCCTTGCTGCCAATGCGCGGCGACCTCCGCGCTGGCCAGAAAACCGGCTACGGAAAGTGCGGCCAGAAACGCCATCGCGCCGACCATCGCCCCAAGCAGCGGTGCGGCGAGCGCACGGCGCAGGCCGAGATCGTCCGCGCCCGCCGGGCGAAGCCAAGGTTGCTCCTCTTCCCGGCGCTTAAGCATCCTCGGTCACCCGTTCTTCGACCAGCCGGCCGGCTTGCAGACGCAGTGTCGGCGCCGGGTAGTCTTGCACCAAGCCGATGTTGTGGGTTGCCACGATCACGGTGGTCCCAAGCCGGTTCAGCTCATGCAAAAGCTGCAGCAGCCGCTGCGCTTGCGCTTCGTCGAGATTGCCGGTCGGCTCATCGGCAAGCAGAATATCGGGGCGGTTGATCACGGCCCGCGCGATAGCCACCCGCTGCTGCTCGCCGCCGGAAAGCGCGGGCGGGGTGACGTGGCGGAGCGCATAAAGCCCGACCCAACGGAGCATTTCGTTCACATCGGCGCGGATCTGCCCCTCCGGCCGCCCGCTGATGCGCAGCGGCAGGGCCACGTTATCGAATGCGCTCAAATGCGGCAGCAGCCGGAAATCCTGAAACACCACGCCGATCCGCCGGCGCAAAAGCGCAAGCTTGCTCCGCGAAGCGCTGCCGATATCGGTGCCGAGCACCGAAAGCCGCCCGGAAGTCGGGCGCGCGGCCAAATAGAGCAGCCGCAAGAGGCTGGTTTTGCCCGCACCTGACGGGCCGAGCAGCCAGCGGAACCCGCCCTCGGGCACCTCAAAGCTCAGCTCGCGCAAGACATCCGGCCCGTCTTTCAGGCTATAGCGCAGGCTTACCCGTTCGCAGCGAATCATTGGCCCGGCCCTATTCCCCCCGTCTTTCTTGCCACCGCTTTCGCCCGAACAAAACCTTTTTGACGGGATCGGCCATTTTTTTGCCGCCACGGGCCTTTTTCCGCCCCTTGGGCCATTGCCAGCACCCCGCCCATTTTCGCAGAATTTGCCAAACGAGGATTTTCCGATGCGGATCGAATGCCCTGCGTGTAGTACCGTTTATGAAGTGCCGGACCATCTGCTGGGCCCGAAGCGAAAGCTTCGCTGCGCCCATTGCGGGCATGTCTGGCCGACGGAACACCCCGCCGCGGAGAGCCCGGAAGCGCCGTCCGAGGTGCCGGCTTTGTCGCGGAACCCTCCCGAATCCGCCGCTCCAGCCGTTGCCGAGACACGTTTCGTCGAACCGCTGCATCGAAACTCCGTGGAGGCGTTCGATCTTGGCCCCCGGCCGAAAGCAAGCGCGTTCGTTTGGGTGGGCTGGGCGGCAAGCCTTCTTGTTCTGGCGTTGCTGGTATGGGGCGCCCTCGCCTATCGCGACGATGTGATGGCCGCCTGGCCGGAAAGCGCGCGACTTTATCACGCCTTGGGCCTTTTGGGCAAACAGGGTTGAGCTCGGGGGTAATGGAATTGGGAAGCTAATCCGCAGATCCGGCTACCGGCGGCTCTTGCCTGAAAAATTGACCTTCGTAGTCTTTGTCGGGCGTCCCGAGCGTTGTTTCAAAGATAAGCTGGCAAATGCGCATATCGGCTCGAAGGATGATCGGATAGTGACCGTGGTTGACGATCTCGAGCCTAATTCGGCCTTGAAAGCCGGCGTGAATCGTCGGGGCTGTCAAGTGGATCGACAGCCCCAAACGCGCCAGTGAACTTTTCCCTTCTACTCTGGCTGCTATGCGCGACTGCTTCAGATCAACAAATTCTTTTGTCCATCCAAGAATCAGCTTCTCCGGCTCCAAAGGATAGCCATTGTTCAGATCTATCTTCTCGTTTTCTGTAAGCTCCTGGATAACCTTATCAGCTTTGAAGTCCGGATCGGCCGGATCAACCTGGGTGATTTGCCGAACGCCGCTTACCAGCCGTGGTTTTTTGAAAACGCTGATAATGGGATCGAGCCGGAGATCTACCGCCGTTGATTGATAAGCAATTTCCTCCGGTTCTGGATCGACAACGATCAATTTCCGTTTAATATAAATTTTGATTTCACGGTCTGTGAGGATCACGCAGCACGCTCTAGCTCAAGTTCATTCTCGGGAACCCAGATTCGCCACGCTCCCCGGATGGTTTCGCGCGGAAGCTCGATCAGAAACTTTCCGGCTCCCCTCTGGAGTGGATAACCAATCCGGAGCGAGTCTCCCTCTAAAGATCGCTTATCGACGATCAATTCTTCCTGCTTGCCGTCCGCTGTGGTGATCGCCACCACAGCTTCGCTCGGATGCTGCCCAGCCCCCACGGTTCGCACCTTTACGCGATACATAAGTTTCAGCCCCCCACACGACTACGAGCAACACACTATACTTCAGGCATATTACATATGATAGGCAACTAATTATAGGCAACCAAGGAAATCGGTCTCGCCCGATGGAAGGCTGAGCGTGTGCGCGTCGCAATCAGAATTGCTGCAAAAGCCGCTCGATGTATTGGAGCTCTTCCAGCGGGCGGGCGCGATCGGCATCGCGCCGGCGCAGTTCTTCCTCAATCGCGCGGCTGCGCAGTTGCTCCATCTTTTCCGGCAGCTTGACGTCGGCGCTGTCGGAATCGTTGCCGTTGCCTTCTTCCACGGTGCGGCCGAGCGGATCCCGCTTCAGCCGGGTGCGGCCGTCGGTGCCCTCACCGTTCGGACTCGATTCCCCGCCTTCATCGCGCGAAAGCGCGCCGCTCTGGTTGAAGGGGTCGGCGTCATCCGCCTCGGAGGTGTCGTTCTGCCCTTGCCGGCCGGCCGATTGCTTTGCCAGCGTTTGCGCCATCTGCCGCCCGCCTTTTTGCAGCGCCGCGATGGCACGTTGCTCCGCATCGCGCGCCTCTTCTTCCTGGCCTTGGCGCAAGGCCTCCGTCGCCCGTTCCATCGCCTGATCGGCTTCGCCCAAGGCCTGCGGCACTTCGCCGGTCAGTTCGCCGAATTGCTGCGAAAGCTCACCCAGAGCGTGCCGCAGGGCTTGCTCGACCCGCGCATCCTGCAGTTGCGAGGGCTGCGGAGACGGCTGGCCTTGCGGCGACGGCGCGGATTGCTGGGATTTTTCCCCTCTCTGCGGCGCGTCCGCCTGCCGCGACGGGCCTTCCGGGGGTGCGGGCGGCGGCGTGGCGGGGAGTTTGTTGAACGGCCACTGCGGCAAATTGGGGAGGGTCGGCGGCGTGGGCGGAGTCGGCGGAACAAGGTTCCGGGGGTTGTAAGGATCATCCAAGTCCGGGTTTGTGCCGCTCCGCTGCTCGGAATGATCCAGCAAGCTGCCTTCCCGTTGCACGAGATCCTGCAGCACGGTCATTTGCTGATGCCCCCGTTCCCTGCGCGCCTGGGCTGCCCGCTCGCGCGCGTTGGGATGGGGCTTTTCCAGCTCGGCCAAGCGCTTTTCCAGCGCTTGCAATTGCTCGCGCGCATCCGGAATCCGACCCTCGCGCGCGGCCTGCCGCATCGCTTCGGCCATTTGTTGCAGGGCGCGAGACTCGTTTTGCAGGGTTTCGGGGTCGATCTTGGCATCGTCGCGCGCTTGCTCCGCCTGCTCTTTCATGGCGCGCAAATGCTCGGCGAGCGCCCGCTGCAGCTCGGCCAGCTTCTTGTCCGTCTCGGCCGCGCGCTTGGCATCCGCCTGGCCTTGCCGGTTCTGATCGGCATTTTTCGCCGCTAGCGCCAAAGCGTCGCGGGCTTGCTGCAGAGCTTGCGCCAGCAGCTTTTTGGTCCGTTCCGCGGCGCCTTCTTCCATATGCAGGGCAAGCTGCCACATCCGCTGCTGCGCTTCCGGCACCGCACGCGGCTCTGGGTTGTTCACGAGCAACCCCATAATCGCCCGCAGATTGACGAAGGCGCCGAAGTCCGCGCCGAAGAGATCCGTTCGCTCGGAAATTCCGTTGAGCTCGGCCAAAGCTCCGGCACGATCTTCCGGCGCTTTGCTGAGATGCTTGCGGATTCGCACCAGCACGCGCGCCACCGGGTTATGAAAGTTTCGTTCCGGTAAGGTCAAGCTTGCGGGCGCGCTTTCGCCTTGCAGCCCCGCGCCGTTCTCCGCCACAAGTTTGGCCATAACCGGAAGCCCCGCCCAAGGATGCGCGATCAAATCCTGCATGGCCGTGCCGTGGGCGTCTTTGCCGAGCCCGGGGGCGAGGGGAATGTTGAGCCGAACGGGCGGAAGATCGGGGCGGGCGGCAAGCTGCAGCTCTACCGCCAGCTTGGTGATGCCGTAATCATCCGCTGCGCGCCAAGGAAAGCGCACCAAGAGGCTGCGCGGCGCTTTGCCCGGATGGCCGGCCCAGCTCACCCGCGGCGGGCGCGGCTCAAGCACCGTGATCTCCCACGCCGAAAGCCGCCAGCCGTGCCGCCGCACCTCCAGCCGCCCGCCGGTCTCCAGCGGCCGATCGGCGGCAAAGCTTGCCGTATCCAGCACGCGGAAGGGCTCGGCATGGCCGGCGAACACCAGGCTCGGACGGCCGGAGCCGCCGGAAAGGGCAAGATGCAGCTCGGAGCCCTTAGGAACCGTGACCGAACCGCCCGCCGGGTTCAGAAAAATCGGGGCCAGCCGCGTGTAGGCCGGCGGGGTGACCCAGGCGTGGAGTTCCGTCGGCGCGCTGGAAAGCGCCAAGGAAACACGGGGCCACAGCCCGGCGGCGAGCCGCCCCGGAGCATCCGGGCCGGCGATGACCAGAGCGGCGATCAACGCCACCGCCAAAGCCACCCGCAGCGCGCGTTGGTCATGCCGGGGCAGGCCGGGATGCGGCACGCCCACCCGGAGCCTTTGAAGATCCGCGAGCGCGCGGGCGAGATGCGCGTGCCAGAGCGCCTCCCCTCCGGAAGTTGCCGGCCGGTCGGAAAGCGCGGCCAGGGGCCGGTGGGCCAGGCCGGAAACCTGCTCAAGCCGGCGGTCTGCCTCGGCAGAGGTGGGCCAATGCCAGGCGCGGGCGGCCCGAACCAGCAGCAGCAGGATCGCTACGGCGAAAGCGGCCAACAGCGCCAGATGCAAAAGCGGCGGCAGCACCGCCAAGATGCCGGACAGCGCCAGCAAAACCAAGACGCCGGCAACGCCGAGCGGCGGCCAGAGCGCCACCCAAAGATGCTCGAAGGCAAGCACAAGCCGGCTGAGCAGGCGGGCGCGCCCAAGCCCGGGGGGAACCGGCGGCAAGGGCGGCAGCGCGGTCATGACGTCGCCGCCTTTTGCAGGAAGGCTGGCACGCGCTCGCCGGCCCATAGCGAAGAGAGCGAAGCACGTTCGCGAATGACGTGCCAGCACCCGCCGGCGACCATCACTTCTGCTGCGAGCGGGCGGGCGTTGTAGAAGGAACTCATCACCGATCCGTATGCACCCGCATCTAAAATGGCCACGCGCGCACCGGGTGCAAGGCGGGGCAGCAGCCGCCCCTTTGCGAAAGTGTCGCCGGTTTCGCAAACCGGTCCCACCACCTCGGCAGGGCTTAACGAGCCGGCGGCATCAGCCGCCGAAAGCGGCAAGATCCCGTGCCAAGCCCCGTAAAGCGCCGGACGCAGCAAATCATTCATGCCGGCATCCAGAATCACGAAGCGATGCGCGTTGCTTGCTTTCTCCACCACCACCGATGCCACCAGCACTCCTGCCGGCCCCACCAGCCAGCGCCCCGGCTCCACGATCAGCGGCAGGCCAAGCCCGCCCAGCGTGGCTTTGAGAACGCCGGCATAGGCCGCGGGCAGAAGCGCCGGCTCATCGCGATAGCTTATGCCAAGTCCGCCGCCGCAGTCCAATCTTTCCAGCGGCAAGCCCCGCGCAAGTAAATCCTGTGCCAGTTCGCAAAGCCGCGCGAACGCGAAGCGGAACGGAGCCAAGCTGGTGATTTGGCTGCCGATATGCACGGCAAGCCCCACCGGAAGAAGGCCGGGAAGTCTTGCGGCCTCGGCATAGAGCGAAGCCGCTTCGGAGAAAGGAATGCCGAATTTGTTTTCGGCAAGGCCGGTGGTGATTTTGGGGTGGGTTTTGGCGTCCACGTCGGGGTTGACGCGAAGCGCGATCCGCGCCTTCCGCCCCGCTTCCTCCGCAACCGCCGAAAGGATGCGCAGCTCTTCGGCGCTTTCCACGTTGATTTGCGCAACCCCCTGATCGAGGGCCATTTTCATCTCTGCGGGGGTTTTGCCCACCCCGGAAAAAACGATGCGGCTCGGCGGAATGCCCGCCTCAAGCGCACGGGCAAGCTCGCCGCCGCTGACCACGTCCGCCCCCGCGCCCTCGGCGGCAAGCAGGCGCAGAACGGCCAAGCGATCATTCGCCTTCACCGCGTAATGGATGACCGCGGCAAGTCCCGCCTCCGCCAGCGCCGCCCGCAATTCCGCATAGCGCCTGCGGATGGTTGCAGCGGAATAGACCCAGACGGGGGTACCCACCGCATCGGCGATCGCGGCCAGCGGCACGTCCTCCATCACCAGCCCGTCCTGCGCGTGCAGGGAAAGCACCGGGCGGACGGCGAGGAGCTCCGCAAAGCTCGGGTCGGGACTGGTAGGGTCGGAGGGGTTGGGCATGCTCGCGTGCACGTTTGCGGCCCTATTGCGGCGGATAGGTCCGCGGATAGGTGATCTCGTTCGGCGGGCCGGGCGGTTGCGGATTGCCCTTTTTGCCGCAGCCGGCGAGCAGGGGCAAAACCAAGAGAAGCAAAAGCGGCAAGAGCCGAAAGCGCGTAGCACTCATGAGGAAAGCTCCGCAAGCCAGCGCGCGGCCGCGCGGGCCACATTTTGCGGCGCCGTGCCGCCGTAGCTCGTGCGCGAGGCCAATGCGTTTTCCAGGCTCAGCACGGAATAGACTTCCGCGGTGATCCGCGGCTCCTCTTCTTGCATCTCGGCAAGGGAGAGCGCGGCAAGCTCCACGCCTTTGGCCTCGGCGCGCGCCACCAGCCGCCCGGTCACGTGGTGCGCGGTGCGAAACGGCAGGCCCAAGGCGCGCACCAGCCAATCCGCAAGATCCGTGGCGGTGGCGTAAGCGGCGCCGGCAAAAGCCCGCATGCGGGCCAAATCGGGCCTGAGATCGCGCACCATGCCGCTGATTGCGGCGATCGCAAGCGAAAGGGTTTCGGCGGCGTCGAATACCGGCTCCTTATCTTCTTGCAGATCTTTCGCATAGGCCAGGGGCAGCGCCTTCACGACCGTGAGCAGCCCCATCAGCGCACCGAAAATGCGGCCGGATTTTGCGCGCACGAGTTCCGCCGCATCGGGGTTGCGCTTTTGCGGCATAATGGAAGAGCCGGTGGTAAAGGCGTCCGACAGCGCGATGAACTGAAAGGGCGGGCTTGCCCAAAGCACGATTTCCTCGGCCAAGCGGGACAGATGCGTGGCCGCAATAGCGGCGGCGGCCAAAAATTCCAGCGCGAAATCCCGATCGGAGACGGCATCCAGCGAGTTGGCCATGGGGCGGGCGAAGCCCAAAGCCTCGGCCGTCATCTCGCGGTCGATGGGAAAGGAGGTGCCGGCCAGCGCCGCCGCGCCGAGCGGGCATTCGTTCAGCCGCTTGCGACAATCGGCAAGCCGGCCGCGATCGCGCGCGAACATCTCGACATAGGCGAGCAAATGGTGCCCGAAGGTGATGGGTTGGGCAATCTGCAGATGGGTAAAGCCGGGCATCGGGTCCGAGGCATGCTGGGCCGCCCGTTCGGCGAGCGCGCGCATGAGGTCTTTCAGTTGCTGATCGAGCCCGTCGATTGCATCGCGCACCCAGAGCCGAAAATCGGTGGCGACTTGGTCGTTGCGGCTGCGTGCGGTGTGCAACCGCCGGCCCGCTTCGCCGATGCGCTCGACCAACCGGGCCTCGATATTCATGTGGATATCTTCCAGCTCTTCGCGGAAGACAAAGCTGCCGGACTCGATCTCGGCGGCAATCTCGTCTAAGCCCTGCGCAATCGCCGCGGCATCGGCTTCCGAGAGAATGCCGGTTTTCGCGAGCATGGCGGCATGCGCGCGGGAGGCGGCTATGTCCTGCCGCCAGAGACGGCGATCGAAGCTGATGGAAGCATTGATGCGCTGCATCACCCGCGCGGGGCCTTCGGCAAAGCGCCCGCCCCATTGCGGGTTGACGGGGGCGGCAGGATCGGTCTCACTCACGGCAGAGGTTCCATCGATGAAGCACGTGACACGAAGGGCAGTGGCGCTGGGGGGCTTGGCGGTGGCGGGGATCCGTCTGCCGGGCGCCCGCGCGGCGGGGGGCTTTTGCCATGCCGGCAACCATTGCCCGGATCCCGGTTTGCAATTGGCCGAAGCGGTCGCCGCGGCGAATGCGGCGGAGACGCTGCACAGCATCCGTTCCTACACCCTGCTGGCCCCACCGGTGCCGGCGCCGCCCCTGATGATGCAAGCGGCCGACGGCAGCCGGCGCGGACTTGTGCAATTCGCGGGCCAGGGCGTGGTTTTGAACCTTTGGGCCACTTGGTGCGTGCCCTGCGTGGCGGAGATGCCGGCGCTCGATCAACTCGCGGCGAAGCTTGCCGGAAGTAAAATCGCGGTGGTTCCGCTGTCCTTGGACCGCGGCGGAAAAGAGACTGTTGCGGCCTTCTACAAACGGCTTTCGCTGCAGCATCTGGCGATCTGGCTTGACCCGGACGGGCAGGCGCTCTCCGTGCTGAAGCCCCGCGGCATCCCGACTACGCTGATTATCGACCCCAAGAGCGAAATCCGCGCCCGCTATGAAGGCGCGGTGGACTGGGCGGCGCCGGATGCCGTGGATACGCTCCGCCAATTGGTGGGGATAAGCGGCTAGCGGCGCCACGGTGTCCCGCCTTGCGCCGTTGCACGCAGGCGCTTGCGCAGCAGAAGGCGCGTGGCGCCGGTATTCGCCGGATGCGGATGCGCGGCGGCAAGAATCAGCACGCGCAGCTCCGCTCGGTTGAGCCATTCCGGCAGTTCCCGCCGGATTGCCCCGCTGCCTTCCGCACCGCCGCGGCCGGTAATCACTTCCACGCACCGCACCCCTTCGGCATGGGCGGATGCCAGCATGGCGCGCAAGGCGTGAAAGGCGCGGTCCAGCGTATGCCCATGCAAATCCAGCCGCCGCTCGGGCGCAATGCGACCGGTGCGAAAGCGCTGCCAGGTGGCGTGATCGAGGCCGGCGGGCTGACCGCCGATGACCAGCGGCGGCAGCGGCGCCGCCCGAGGGCTCTCAGCATGCACCCCGCCCGCTCGCGGCGGCGGAGCGGACATTCGGCTGCGGCCCGGGTGCGGTGCCAGAACTTTGCGGCCCGCAAGCGGCCGGACCCCGCGCGCATACGCCGCCCAGATCTCCCGATCTTCTCCGGTCTTGCTTCGCTCCGCCGTCATCGGCTTCGGTTAGCCTTTCGCTGTCGGGTCGTCTTCGAGCAGCAGCACGTGCAGCCGCCGCGGGCCATGGGCGCCGAGTTCCAGCGTCTGCTCGATATCGGCCGAACGCGACGGCCCGGTGATCAACATCACATTTCGCGGCATGAAGCCGGAAGAGTTGTAGCGCGTGCCCTCGGCGCGCAGCAGGTCCCAGGCATCTTCATAGGGGCCCACCAGCCGCGAGGTGCGCAGCAGTACGATTGCGGCTTCCACCAGCAAATTCAGTGTGGTCGGCCGTTCCGGCGCGGAAGGAAACATCAGGGTGCCGGTTTCGGCAATCCCGGCAAAAGCCGAGGATAGGCTCACGAAATCGGAGGGTTCCGCCCGACCTTCCCGAAGCTTGAGCAGCGGGTGCGAAGCCCAGGGGATTTGCCGCAAGTCCGAGTGCGGGGCGATCACCAGCTCGTTCGGTAGGTTCTGGGCGGCGAGATACTCGGCCACCGCCTGCGGCACCGCCGCAAGCTCGGCAAGCCGCGCCACCGAGCCGAATTCCTTTTCCAGGTTGCGCACGAACAGCGAGACCAGTTCCGGCCGCGAAAGCTGAACCCGCTTCGGAATAATATGGCGCGGATGCTCGGCAAGGCGAGCCGAGAGCATCGCCGCCTGGTCCGGCGGCAGCGGACCGCGGCGCAGATGGCGGCGGATGCCGGCGAGGATGATATCGCGGCTCATCGCACCCCGCTCCTATGCCTTTCCCTGGCGCTGGGTTTTGGCATAACGCGCAAAGAAGGTCTCGCCCTCGGGCGCAGGCAAATCCCGCCCGCCGGTCCAGCCGCCGGCGAAGGGAAGGCTGGCAAATCGCCCGCGCTTGCGGCCGAGCCAGCCGAGCGTTGCCGCGGCGGCACGGGTGGCCCAGCGATAGAGCGTCGGCCGGCGCGCCACATACGCCCAAAGCCCGAGCCCGGTCCGCACCGTAGCGGGGGTGAGATGGCGCTCGAATTCCCGCTCCCGCCAATGGCGCATCATCTGCGGCAGTGGAATCTGCATCGGGCAAACCGCCTCACATCGCCCGCAGAAGGTGGAGGCGTTGGGCAAATGCCCGGCTTGATCGACCCCAACCAGGCTCGGCGTGAGCACCGCGCCCATCGGGCCGGGATAAACCCAGCCGTACGCATGCCCGCCGACCGCGCCGTAAACCGGGCAATGGTTCATGCAGGCGGCGCAGCGAATGCAACGGAGCATGGGCTGAAACTCGCCCCCCAGCATGGCGGAGCGGCCGTTATCCAGAAGCACCACGTGGTACTCTTGCGGCCCATCCAAATCGCCCGGCCGGCGCGGCCCGGTGGAAAAGGTGGTGTAGACCGAGAAATCCTGCCCGGTTGCCGAACGCGCGAGCAGCCGCAACAGGCAAAACGCGTCTTCCAGCGTGGGCACGACTTTTTCGATGCTGGCCAGCGCAATATGCACGTGCGGCAAGGTTTGCGTGAGATCGCCGTTGCCTTCGTTGGTCACGATCACGCTCGAGCCGGTTTCGGCAATCAGGAAATTCGCCCCCGTGATGCCGACATCGGCGGCAAGAAAGCGCTCGCGCAGCACTTTCCGCGCCTCGGTTAAAATATCGCGCCGTTCATGAAAAGCGCGCTCGGGCGGCAGCCCCGTGTGATGCTCGCGGAAGCTTTTTTCCCAATCGTCCAAATTCAGATGATAGGCGGGCGCGATGATGTGGCTCGGCGGTTCGTCGCGAAGTTGCAGGATGTATTCGCCGAGATCGGTCTCCACCGGGGTGATGCCGTGGCGCTCCAAATGCTCGTTGAGGCCGATTTCTTCGGTGAGCATGGATTTGCCCTTGGTGACCGTGCGGGCGCCGGCGCGTTCGCAAATCTCCAGAATGGCCGCACGGGCATCCTCGGCGGTGCGGCACCAATGCACGAACCCGCCTGCACGTTCCACATTTTCCGCATAGCGTTCGAGGTAGAAATCGAGATGGGCGAGCGTATGGTCTTTGATTTCGCGGGCGCGCGCGCGAAGGTCCTCGAACTCCGGTAGGCCGGCAACGGCATCCGCGCGGCGGCGTTGAAAATGCGTGCGGGCGCGGGCCAGCGCCTTTTGCAAGGCGGCGTCGGCTAAGGCATGGGAGGCGTTTTCTTTGAAAGCGGGTGAGGTTACCAGCATCGCGCGTTTCCTTTGCCTTCTTATGCCTTATCAGCCGCCCCGGCTTTCGCCGATCGGCGGGACTTGCCCATCCATCCCCGCCAGCACCTCGGCGACATGGCGCGCGGTGACGGGGGAAGCCTCGCGCTTCAATCGTCCGGCAATGTTCAAAAGGCAACCGAGATCGCCCGCCAAGACGAGACTTGCCCCGGTTTCGCGGATGTCCTTGACTTTATCCGCCACCATGCGGGTCGAGATTTCCGGGTATTTCACGCAAAACGTGCCGCCGAAGCCGCAGCAGAGCTCGGGCTCGGCAAGCTCTTGCAGCGTGAGGCCCGGAATTTGCGCAAGCAGCGCGCGCGGCTGAGCTTTGATGTTGAGTTCGCGGAGCCCCGAGCAACTGTCGTGATAGGTGACGGTGCCCTGAAACCGGCCGGGCACGGTTTTCAGCTCCATCACGTCGGTGAGAAAGCTCACCAGCTCATAGACGCGATCGGCCAGCGCCTCGGCGCGCGGCCGAAGATTGGGGTCCTGCTCGAAAAGCGTGGGCAGATGCACTTTCAGCATGCCCGCGCAAGAGCCGGAGGGGGCGACCACGTAATCATAGCCGGCGAAGCTTTCGAGAATACCGAGCGCGAGCTCGCGCGCGCTTTCGCGGTCGCCGGAATTGTAAGCGGGTTGGCCGCAGCAGGTCTGCGCCCGCGGCACCTCGACTTGGCAGCCCGCGGCTTCGAGCAAGCGAATCGCGGCAAAACCCACGGTGGGCCGAAATAAATCCACAAGGCAAGTGACGAAAAGCGCAACGCGCGGGCGAGATGGGGGCATGGAGGTTATTTTAAACCGCTTTGCGAGAAAGGCGAGAGCTTGGCCGGAGCTACGAACCGGCCGTCTTCATGGCGCGCGGGAGCAAGAGGAATTCGCTGCCGGATTCCCGCATATGCCCGGCCAGGTCCTCGGCCTCCTTGCCCCAACCCAAAAACAGATCCGTCCGCAACGGCCCCTCGATGGCCGAACCGAGATCCTGTGCCATCACCAGATGCTGCCAGGGCTGGCCGGAAAGCGGGTTGCGCGTCGCCACCCAAAGCGGCGCACCGATGGGAACGAAGGTGCGATCCACCGCAGCCGAGCGGCCGGGGGTCAGCGGGATGTCCAGCGCGCCGGGCGGGCCGAAATTGGGCGGATAATCCAATAACTCGCGGAAAAAGATGTAAGAGGGATTGGCCTCCATCACCCCGCGCGCCTCGGCCGGATGCGCCCTAAGCCAAGCGCGGATGGTTTGCATCGAAACCTCATCCGGCTTGAGCGCGCCGCGGCTTTCCAGAATGCGCCCGATCGGCACATAACGCCAACCGTTTTGCGCGGCATAGGCAAAACGGGCGAGCTTGCCGTTCGGCAGCCGCACACGGGCGGAACCTTGGATCTGGACGAAATAGGCATCGATGGGATCGGCGAGCCAGACCAGCGCAAGACGTTGGGAATCCAAGGCGCCTGCGTCGATTTCGGCGCGCGTGTAATAGGGGATGAACCGCCCGGATGCGACCCGGCCCGTAAGCAGGCGGCCTTTCCACTCGGGGCTGAAGGCGCCGAGATCCGCCTGGATCAGATCGTTGGGCTTACGCAAGAGCGGCGTCTGGTAAGGGCCGAGGGGGCTCCGCGAGCCTGCCACTTCCGGCTCGAAATAGCCCGTGAACAAAGCCGGGCTCGCCGATCGGGCGGTGAGCGCATAGGCTTGAAAGTTTTGCTCGAAGAAAGCCCGGGCTTGCGCGTCATCGCCCAGCGGCAAAGCGCGGGCCGCCATGCAGACGGCATTCCATTGAGCAGCTTTGCCGGCGAGTGCTGCAGCTTGGCCGCTGCCCCCTATCGGAGTATCCGGCGCCAAGGTGAGAATCCGCCCGCAACCGCGGACAAAAGCCACCACCGCCTCGGACAGGCGGTCGGAGGACCAGCCCGGAAGTTGCTGGAAACTCACCGGGGTTAAGCTAAGCCCGCCGGCCGTCTCTTGCGAGCTCGGGGCGGGGGCGGGAGCGGCACAAGCCGAAAGCAAAGCCGCCAGAAGCATGGCGGCCGAAGCGATGCGGACCTTCATCGGGCGATCAACCGGTGCGGGTGGCGGCAAGCCGCCAGGTGGGATCGGGAGAGCGCAGGTTACGCCGGAAGGTCCAGAGGTCAATAATCTCGGTGACGGCCTCGGAGCCCGCAACCGGCTGGCCCGCCGCATCGGTGGTGAGATTGATTTGATCGGAGACAATGCGCACCGTCAGCGCTGCCTCCGTGCCGGAAAGTTCCGCTTCTTCCAAGGCCATGCGCGTGATGGCCTTGATTTCGGTGTGTTGGTGTTGAGAGGCCTGCTCGCGCGCGGTGATCGCGGCATCGAAAACGCTGAATGTTTCTTCCGTGAGCAGGGGGCGGAGCGCGGCTCGATCGCCGGCGGCAAAGGCTTTGACGATCATGCGGAAAGCCGTTTCCGCCCCTTGCAGGAAGCGCATCGGATCGAAGCTCGGATCGATCAGGCGCATTTCCTTGAGCACGCGGCCGGCCGGGGTCGCCGGCTCCGGCACCACGTATTCCGGCATCGGCGGCACCGGCTCGGCCTGGCCCTGGATGATGGGGCCCTGCCCGATCGGGCGCTCCATGCTCGGTGCCGGCGGCCGCTCGTAACCCGTGCGCCGGCCGAGAATGGATCGCAAGCGCAGGATGAGGAAGCCTGCGATCAGGCCGAAGAGAACGAGATCGACGGGAAAATTGCTCACGCGTGTTGCATCCCTTTTCGCCTGTTTCAGGAGATAGGCGAAGGTGCGAGGGGAGGCAACCGTTAATGCCGCACGTGCCCGGTTCTTGCGGCGGCGGGGGTGCGGCCGCGGCGGGGGAATCCTCCTCCTCCTCCTCCGGGTCTTGATCTTCGGGTTTGCCGGCACCGTCCTCGGGCGGGGGGTTGGCCATGGCGAGAATGCCGGCCACGGCGCGGGCGGCATAGGCGGCAAGATCCTCGCTGCCGCGGTCGGCATCGCTCCATCCCGCGGCGGCTTCCAGCAAAGCCAGCAGCGCGCGGGCCGGCGGCTCGCCGCCTCTCGCCCCGAGGCTCGGCAGACTTTCCTCGATGGCCGAGGCGAAGAGCGCGACCAGCCAGCGCCGCTTTCCGGCAAGCGCCGCGCGGGAGGCGGGCTCGAGCAGCGCCTCGGCCTGAGGCGCGATCCGCACCGTGAGCACCCCCTCGCCGGCCAGATACCGGAGCGCCGCCGTGGCCATGGCAGAGAGCTTGGCGCGCGGGGCGAAGGCAGCTGCGTCGGCCTCTTCTTGCGCCGTGCCCACCGCCTCGAGCAGCGCGCCGATATGCACCTCCAGAATACCGGCAAGCAGGGCCGCTTTGTCGGGGTAAGCGCGGCGGAGGCTCGCGGGCGAAATCTCCATATGCCAGGCGATGCGTGCAAGCGAGGTTTGCGCCACACCGCGCGCGGCGAGGAGCGCAAGCGCCGCTCGGCGCACTTTCTCCTGCCGTTCGGCACGCGCCTGGGCGAGCCGGTCTTTGCGGAGTGCTTCAAAATAGGCCGGGCCGTCATGGATGAGGTGGTCGTAGCGTTTCCAGGCGGGCTCCGGCTTGCGGCGCGGCTTGACCAGCGCGGCGGGTGTCTCCTCCGGCGGCGGTACCGGTGGAGTTGGTCTTTCTAACAAAGAGGGATCGGAAACGATCGCGGTTGTATCAGACATCATGCCGCGCATGATGCCACAGTTCCTAACAAAAAGCAAGAGAAATGTTAGAATAATAAACCCACGCGCTGCGGCAATGGCACGCCGCGAACCACGGCCGCAGGCGCAGCAAGGACGCAAACGCCCGCTTCCGCAAGCTTTGAGACCGGAGAACCGGTTGAACCAAGCCGGCAACCCTGATGGCGCGGGAAACCTCTTTCACTCGCCCAAGCCCCTTGCAATGCTAGAAAAATGACCGAGCCCAAGCTGCGCGCCGCCGCCCTTCGCGGCTCCGCTCCCACCGCCTCCAGCCGCTCGCGGCTGACCGCGCTGATTGTCGCCTGCGCCTTGTTGATGCAGAACCTCGACTCGACCGTGCTGGCCACGGCCCTGCCGGCGATGGCCCGCGGCTTCGGCGAGGACCCGGTGCGGATGAATGTCGCCCTGACCTCGTATCTCTTGAGCCTTGCGGTCTTTATTCCGGCCAGCGGCTGGATGGCGGACCGGTTCGGAGCCCGGCGCATCTTCCGCGCCGCTATTCTGGTTTTCACGCTCGGCTCGGTGTTGTGCGGGCGCGCGCCGAACCTGGCCTTTCTGGTGGGTGCGCGCATTTTGCAAGGATTGGGCGGGGCGATGATGGTACCGGTGGGCCGGCTGCTGCTGCTGCGTACGGTGGAGAAATCCGAGCTGGTGGCGGCCATGGCTTGGCTTACCATGCCGGCTTTGATCGGGCCGATCGCCGGCCCGCCGCTCGGCGGTTTCATCGTAACCTATTGGGATTGGCGCTGGATTTTTTACATCAACGTGCCGGTGGGGCTTGCCGGGATCCTGCTGGTGAGTTGGTTTATCGCGGAAGTGCGCGAACCCGCGCCCGACCCGTTCGACGGAGCAGGCCTGGCATTGAGCGGGATCTCCCTTTCCTGCTTGATGTTCGCGCTGGAATTCTTCGGCCGAAGCGTCATGCCCCCGGCCTTGACGGCAACGCTTTTGGCGGTGGGCCTGGTTGCGGGTGCTCTCTATCTGCGCCATGCCCGCCGCCATCCGAAGCCGATTTTGGACCTCACGCTCTTTCGGATCCCGACCTTCGGGGTCTCGGTTCTGGCCGGTTCGCTCTTTCGGCTCGGGATCGGCGCATTGCCGTTCCTTTTGCCGCTGCTCATTCAAATCGGCTTCGAGGAAACCGCGGCGCAGAGCGGCATGATCACCTTTGCCTCCGCGGCGGGGGCGCTGGTGATGAAGCCCGCCACGCAAGGCTTGCTGCGGTGGATCGGCTTCCGCCCGACCTTGCTTTGGAACGGCGCACTTTCCGCCGCGCTGCTTTCGGCATGCGCCGCATTCCGGCCGGACTGGCCGCTCTGGGCCATCTATGCGGTGCTTCTGCTGGGGGGCTTGGTCCGCTCCCTGCAATTTACCGCCTACAATTCCATCGCCTTTGCCGAGATTCCGCGCGAACGCATGAGCGCGGCGAGCAGCCTTTATTCCACGTTTCAGCAGCTTTCGCTGACGCTTGGCATCGCCGTCGGCGCCACGGCGCTGGAATTTGCCTCTTGGCTCGGCGGACATGCGCGCCCGACGCTTGGCGATTTCTCCTTCGCGTTCTTGGTGGTGGGTGTGGCTTCCGGGCTGGCGGCGCCGTGTGCGCTTCTGCTTGCGCCTGAGGCCGGCGAGGAACTTGCCGGGCGCGCCGCCCCGAAAGCCGCCGAGTAGGATTTGGAGATTTGGCAAAGCCTCAATTTCGCAAGGAATTGCGCCGGGCCGCTTCCGTCGATATGTTGCGCCGGAAATAACGAGGCCTTGCAGCGAGCGGTCGTGCCGTGATGCGCATCTTTCGCCTGATCCTTTTTCTGCTTCTCGGGTTTGCTCCGCCTGCCCTTGCGGCAGAGGATCAGCCCTTGACCGTCTTCGCCGCGGCAAGCCTGACCGATGCGCTCCGCGAGCTTGCCGCCCTTTGGCAGCGGCAGGGTCATGCGCCGGTGCGGCTGAACTTCGCCGCAAGCTCTTTGCTTGCGCGGCAAATCGCGGCGGGAGCGCCGGCGGATATTTTTGCCTCGGCCGATGAAGCCTGGATGGATGCGCTGGCCCGGCAAAATCTGATCGTTCCGGATTCCCGGCGCGATCTTCTCTTCAACCGCCTGGTGCTGATCGTGCCCGCGGGCACGCCGGCGCACGTGACCATTGCCCGAGGCTTTGACCTTGCCGCTTTGCTTGGCCCCGGAGGCAGGCTAGCGGTGGGGGATCCCGCGCACGTGCCGGCGGGGATCTACGCGAAACAGGCGCTGATGCGGCTGGGCGTATGGCCTTCCGTGGCCGATCGGCTGGCCCCGGCGGCGGATGTCAGAGCCGCGCTGCTGCTCGTGGCCCGCGGCGAAGCGCCCGCCGGCATTGTCTATGAAACCGATGCCCGCGCCTCGCGCGAGGTGGCCGTGGCCGGCACGTTCCCCGAATGGAGCCACGATCGCATCACCTATCCGTTCGCCATTGTGCGCGGACATGACGGCGCGGAGGCGCGCGCCTGGATGCGGTTTTTGGAGGGTAAAGACGCGCGCGCCGTTTTCGCCCGCTACGGGTTCGCCACGGAGTAAGACCATTTTCAGCGAGGAAGAATGGGTGGCCGTGCGTTTGACCCTGCTGGTGGCGGCCCGCGCCGTGATCTTCGGCCTGCCGCCGGCGCTCTTGGCCGCCTATGCGCTGGCGCGCTGGCGCTTTCCGGGCCGCGGCTTGTTGAATGCGGTGGTCAATCTGCCCTTGGTTCTGCCCCCCGTGGTGGTGGGTTGGTTGCTCTTGCTGATCTTCGGCGTACGCGGCCCGCTTGGCGCTTGGCTGTTTTCGCATTTCGGCATTCGGCTTGCGTTCACCTCGGCGGGCGCGAGCCTGGCCTGCGGCGTGATGATCTTTCCGCAAATGGTCCGCGCCGTGCGCCAGGGGCTTGAGAGCGTAGATCGCGGCCTGGAAGACGCCGCCCGCACGCTGGGCGCCACGCGCCTTGATTGTTTCCTGAACGTCACCCTTCCGCTGATCGCCCCCGGCGTTCTGGTGGCGGCGCTGGCGGGCTATGTGGCGGCGCTCGGCGAATTCGGCGCGGTGATCACCTTTGCCGCGAATATTCCCGGGCAGACGCAAACGCTGCCGCTGGCCATTTTCACGGCGCTGCAGGTGCCGGGCGGAGAGGCCCAGGCGGCGCGCTTGGCGGGGGTCTCCATCCTGCTGGCATTGGCGGGCCTCGGCGCGGCGGAATGGGCCGGGCGGGGGTTGCAACGTTGGCTCGGGCGATGACGCTTGCGGTCGCGCTTCGCCATCGCTTTCCGAACTTTGCGTTGGATGTCGCCTTTAACGCCCCCCTGCCCGGCACGGTGGTGCTGTTCGGCCCTTCCGGCTCGGGGAAATCCACCATTATCACCATCCTGGCCGGGCTGCTCCGGCCGGATTGGGGGCGGATTGCCCTGGATGAGGGGGTGCTCTTGGACACCGAGGCCGGGATCTGCCTGCCGCCGGAGCGGCGCGGCCTCGGCGTGGTGTTTCAGAACGCGCGGCTCTTTCCGCATCTTTCGGTGCGCGGCAATTTGCTGTTCGGCGCCCGCCGGGCGCAGGAGATGCGCATCAGGTTTGAGGACGTGGCAGGCTTGCTCGGCCTTGAGCGCCTCTTGCAGCGCAGGCCGCATGCGCTTTCCGGCGGCGAGGCCCAGCGCGTGGCGATCGGGCGGGCCTTGCTGGCCCAGCCCAGGCTCTTGGTGATGGATGAGCCGTTGGCCAGCCTCGATCAGCCGCGCAAAGCCGAAATCCTTCCCTATCTGGCGCGGCTGAAAACGGCCTTGGGCCTGCCGATTCTTTATGTGACGCATGCGCTGGACGAAGTGGCTCAGCTGGCCGATTGGATGGTGCTCCTGGAAGCCGGCCGCATTCGCGCCGCGGGTTCGCTGGCGGAGCTTTCCAGCCGCGGCGACCTGCCGCTGGCCTTGCGCGACGACGCCGGGGCCGTTCTTTCCGCGAGAGTCCTCCGCCACGATGCGGAGCGGCAATTAAGCCTGCTCGCGCTGGGCACCGCCGCGCTTTGGGTGCCGCTGCTTTCCGCCCCGCTGGGAACGGAGCTCCGCGTGCGCATTCCGGCGCGGGAGGTGATATTGGCAACCGACGCACCCGGCGCGATCAGCGTTCACAACGCCCTTGCGGGCTCGGTGCGGGCGATTACGCCAGACCCCCTCCGGCATGCCGCTTTGGTTGAGGTCGCGATCGGGGAACATGCCTTGCTGGCACGGGTGACGCCGGATGCCGTCTCCCGCCTCGGCCTTGCGCCCGGCAGCGCGGTTTTTGCCTTGGTGAAGTCCGTGGCGGTGGAAGTTTTCGCCCCCTCCGCCGCTTCGTCATGACCGGCGAGCCGCCGGGCTTAGGGCATTTTGCCGGAAGTTTCCGGAAGCCCTTTGGTATCCTTCAGCACGGCTTGGGAAAAATCCGCCTCCGTGGTATCGGCGCCGGTGAAATCCGCGCCCGTGAGGTCGGCGCCGGTGAAATCCGCGCGCAGCAGTTTGGCGCCGCGCAGATCGGCGCCGCGCAGCTTGGCAAACCGAAAGAGCGCGCGGCCGAGATCGGCTTCGGCGAAATTCGCGTGATCCAGCAGGGCGCCGGAAAAATCGGCGCGGATCAGCCCCATGGATTGGTTGCGCATATCGGCGGCCAGATCGGCGTGAGAGAAGTTGGCGCCGCGAAAATCGAAGCCGGCGAAGTGGCCCTGCACGCGGGCGAAACTGAAGTTGGCGCCGGTGAAGATCGGCGCCTCGGCCGGATTGGTTTCCATGCCCGAGGAAACCACCATGGCCGCCACGACGGCATGGGAGAGATTGGCCTTGGTGAAATTCGCGCGGATCACCCAGGCGAGCGTGAGGTTCGCGCCGGAAAGATCGGCGCCGGTGAGGTTGGCGCCTTCGAGCTTCGTCGCATAGAGGCTGGCGCCGCGAAGATTGGCCCCGGAGAGGTTGAAGCCGCTGAGATCGAGCCGATCGAGCTTGGCACCGGCGAGATTGGCCGGATGGCCGGGGCCTGCCGCTTGCAAGGCCGCGCGGACGGCGGCGGCGTCCATCGCCTCACCGGCCGCAAGCGGGAGCGGATGCGCAACCCCCAAAAAGAGCGCCGCGAGCAAGGCTGCTTTCTTTATGGTCAACCGCATCGCCTCTCTCCGCTTCCGATCCGCGTTGATTTTCTCCGCCCGCGCACCCATACGCGCGAGAGGAACGAGCCTTGCTTGTGAGGCCCGAAAACTCAGCCCATACTTATATACATGGCAGATGCGGCGACTTCATCCACTATCATGCTGAACGGCGAGCCTTGGCCGTTGGAGGCCCCGCTGACGGTGGCGGAGCTCTTGGTGAAGCTTGGGCTTGATACGCGAAAAATCGCGGTGGAGCGCAACGAAGAGCTGGTTCCGCGCTCGCGCTACGGGGAGACTTGGCTGAAGGCGGGCGATGCGGTGGAAATCGTGCATTTTATTGGCGGAGGCTGACATGGAAAACGCGACATTGGAGAAAACCGTCAAGCCCGCGCCGGAGCCGGACGATACCTGGATTTTGGCCGGCAGGCGGTTTCGCTCGCGCCTGATTGTGGGGACCGGGAAATACAAGGATTTCGAACAGACCGCGGCGGCGATCGAAGCCTCGGGGGCGGAAATCGTCACCGTTGCCGTCCGGCGCGTGAACCTTTCCGACCCGTCCGCGCCGATGCTGCAGGATTATGTGGATCCCAAGCGCTATACCTATTTGCCGAATACCGCCGGCTGCCATACCGCAAAAGACGCGGTGCGCACGCTGCGGCTGGCGCGGGAGGCCGGCGGGTGGAACCTGGTGAAGCTTGAGGTGCTGGGTCCGCCGCCCACGCTTTACCCGGATATGCAAGCGACATTGGAGGCGGCGGCGGCGCTGATTGCGGATGGGTTTGAGGTGATGGTCTATTGCGCCGACGATCCGGTTGCCGCCAAGCGCTTGGAAGAGATGGGCTGCGTGGCGATTATGCCGCTGGGCGCGCCGATCGGTTCGGGGCTTGGCATTCAGAACCCGGCCATGCTTTCCATGCTGATCGAGCAAGCAAAAGTGCCGGTTTTGGTGGATGCGGGCGTGGGCACAGCTTCGGATGCCGCGATTGCGATGGAGCTTGGGTGCGATGCGGTGTTGTTGAATTCCGCGATTGCGATGGCCAAGGACCCGATCCGCATGGCGCGCGCGATGCGGGCCGCGGTGGAGGCCGGGCGGCTTGCGTATTTGGCCGGGCGGATGCCGCGGCGGATGGGCGCGGACCCCTCGAGCCCGCTCACCGGCCTGATCCGGCGCTAAAGCCGCGTTGCCTCCGCGCAAGGAGTTTTGGCAAAAGCCGAACGAAGAGCCGCACGAAGAGCCGCATGCCCGGCGGCCCGTGACCATCCGTTGCGCGTTACGCGCCAGAAGGAAAGGATTTACCCGTGGATGAAACGTCCAACGCCGTCACTCCGCCGCGAACCCGCGCCGTTCGGCCACGCCATGCGGCAAGCCTGGTGGTGGTGCGGGAAGGCCCCTCCGGCGCCGAGGTGCTGATGGGGCTGCGCGGCGCCCGGCATCGGTTCATGCCGAATCGGCTTGTGTTTCCCGGAGGCGCGGTGGATCGCGCGGATTATCGCGCCCGCATCGCCAGCCCTTTAAGGGAGCACGTTTTGGGCCACCTCACCCGCGCCGCCACGCCGCGGCTGGCCCTGGCGCTGGCTGTTGCCGCCGCGCGCGAGCTGGAAGAGGAAACCGGGCTTTCGCTCGGCGCGCCGCCAAGGCTGGAGCCGCTGGATTTTCTCTGCCGCGCGGTGACGCCGCCGGGCCTGCCCATTCGCTTCAATGCCCGGTTTTTTGTGGTGGATGCGAACGACGTGGCCGGCACCCTCGGCGGCTCGGGCGAGTTGGAAGAGCTTCGATTTTTTGCGCTGGAAGAGGCGCTGGCATTGAATCTCGCCCTGGCCACCCGTTTTGTGCTGGATCAATTGCAGGTCTGGCTTGCCATGAGCGAGGCGGAGCGGCAAACCCGCCCGCATACGGCGCTGCTCGAAAAACTCGCGATCGTAACGGAGTAAGCGAAATACGGGGCGCGGGTGATTTGGCGTTTTGGCAACGGGCGTTAGGCGCGGCCGTAAGTGTCTTCCAGCCGGACGATGTCGTCCTCGCCGAGATAGGTGCCGGATTGCACCTCAATCACCGTCAGCGGCACGCGGCCCGGGTTCTCCAGCCGGTGCACGGCGCCCAAAGGCAAATAAATACTCTCGTTTTCCCGCACCAGAATTTCTTCCTCATCGCGGCGCACCAAAGCCGTGCCGCTGACCACCACCCAGTGCTCGGCGCGGTGGAAATGCTTCTGCAAGGACAGCCTGGCCCCCGGCAAAACCACGATCCGCTTGACCTGGAAACGATCCCCTTTGATCAGGCTTTCATAGAAGCCCCAAGGCCGATAGATGCGCCGATGGGCAATCGCCTCCTCGCGGTTGGCGGCCTGCAGCCGATCCACGATTTTTTTCACGTCTTGGGCGGAATCGCGGTGCATGGCGAGCACGGCATCCTCTGTCACCACAACCACCGCATCGGAAAGGCCCACCACCGCCGCCAGCATGCCGTCGGAACGCACATAGCAGTTGCGCGCGCCTTCCAAAACCACATCGCCGACCGCGACGTTGCCCGTTTCGTCTTTGGCGCCGAGCCCCCAGATCGTCGCCCAACTGCCGACATCGGACCAATCGAACGCAGCCGGCACCACGGCCGCGCGGCTGGTGCGCTCGGCGATGGCGTAATCGAGGCTGATATTCGGGCTGCGGCAGAAGGCCTCCGGTTCCAGCCGGAGAAAATGCAAATCCTGGCGACGCTTGGCCACCGCCGCGCGGGCCGCCTCCAGCACATCGGGCGCATAGAGCGCGAGCTCTTCCAGCAATGTCGCGGCGGTGAAGACGAACATGCCGGAGTTCCAGGCATGGCGCTCGGTCTGCAAGAGCGCGGCGGCGGTTTCGGCATCCGGCTTTTCCACGAACCGGGCCACCACATGCACGCCGGGGATTTCCGGAAGCTCGGTGCCGAGCTCGATATAGCCGTAGCCGGTTTCCGGCGCGGTGGGGCGAATGCCGAAGGTGACAAACCAGCCCGCTTGCGCCGCCTGCGCGGCCTTCTGCACCGCATCGAAAAGCGCGGCGGCATCGCCGATGCTGTGATCGGCCGCCATCATCCAAAGCACGAGGTTGGGGTCCTCTTCCGCCGCCAAGACCGCGGCAGCCGCAATGGCCGGCGCGCTGTTGCGGCCTTCCGGCTCCAGCAGGATGCGCGCGCCTTCCACCCCGGCCGCGCGAAGTTGTTCCGCCACGAGAAAGCGATGCTCATGATTGCAGACGACAATGGGCGGGGCGAGACCCGCGCCTCTGGCCCGGGTAGCGGTTTCCTCCAAGAGCGAGCGGGCGGAGGCAAGCGGCCAATATTGCTTGGGAAAGCTTTTGCGAGAGACCGGCCAAAGCCGCGTGCCGGAGCCGCCGGAAAGAATCACCGGCACAATGGACGGCTTGGAAGCAGAGGAGGAAAAGGGCGGGGCCGCAAAGGAAGAGGACATTTTCGCTCCGTGCTTTTACCACCGTGCTGGGGCTAAGGGCCGCAAGAATGACACAAGCGCGGCCCAGATGAAAAGAAATTATGAATCCGGGAAACTTTCCTGCCGGCGAAAGCATTGCCAGACGCCGGCGAAGGCGGCAGGTTTGCAGGAAATTGTTATGGCAGAGTTTGGTATTTCACACGAAAGGCCCGCACGATGTCCGCCAATCCCCAACGCTTGAACGACCCCAGCCGTTCCATCCAGGAGATCACCGAACGGATCGAGCCGCAATTGATTGCGCTGCGGCGCGATATCCACGCACACCCCGAGCTTGCCTTTGAGGAAGAACGCACGGCAGGCGTGGTTGCGCGCGAATTGGAGCGCTTGGGCATTCCCTGCCAGACGGGGGTTGGCCGCACCGGGGTGGTCGGGCTGATTGAGGGCGGGCGGCCCGGCCCGGTGCTTGCCATTCGCGCCGATATGGATGCGCTGCCCATCGAGGAGCGCACCGGGCTTCCCTTCGCCAGCACGCGGCCGGGATTGATGCATGCCTGCGGGCACGACGTGCACACCGTAACCCTTCTCGGCGTCGCCGCCGTGCTGAAGGAATTGGCCCCGCAATTGGCCGGCGCGGTGAAGCTGGTGTTTCAGCCGGCCGAGGAAATCCTGGGCGGGGCGAAGGAAATGATTGCCGCAGGGGTGATGGAGGCGCCGCACGTGGATATGGCGCTCGGCTTTCACAACATTCCCAATATGCCCTGCGGCCGCTTTGCCTATGTGCCGGGCGCGGCGATGGCGGCGGCCGATGCCTTCGACCTCACCGTTCACGGCCGCTCGGGCCACGCGGCGCATCCGGAATTCGCCATCGACCCCATCGTTGCCGCCGCGAACCTGGTGACACAATTGCAAACCTTCGTCTCCCGCGAGGTCGGCGCCGTGCAGTCGGCCGTGGTGACGGTAGGGGCTATTCACGGCGGCAGCGTGCGCAATATCATCCCCGACGAGGTCGAGCTCAGGGGCACCGTGCGCACGCTGGACGAGACGGTGCGCAGCCGTGCGGAGGCGGCCATTCGCCGCCTCTGCGAAGGGATTGAGCGGGGCATGCGGGTGCGGTGCGCACTGAATTACACGCCGGGCGTGCCGCCGTTGCGCTGCGATAAGGCGCTGACCGAACGGGCCGTAGCCAGCGTGCGCGCGCAACTCGGCGAAGTGATCGACGAGGTCGAGCCGACCATGGGCTCGGAGGATTTCGCGTTGTTTGCCGAACGGGTGCCGGCGTTCCACTTGCGCATCGGCTCCGGCCAACCGGGGCGGGAGGACCGGCTTCACAATTCCGACTATCAGCCCGACGAAGCGGCCATCGGCCTTGGCGTGCAGGCCTTGGCGCGCGCCGCCTTCGACGTTTTGGCTTAAGCCGGCCGCACCCCGGCCGTGCGCGTCGGGATGGGGTTCTATCCGCACGCGGCGGCGTGCTGCGCGCGCCGAAGCCCCTGGGGCTCGGGCAAGATTTCCCCGGTGCCTTCGGGCCAGGTTTTCGGAAGCGCGGTCTGGCCCAGCACCCAGCCTTCCCAAGCTTGGATCCAGGGATCGGCCGGGGCGGTATCGGGACGATGCCCGGCGAGCACGTTGAGCACGCCGAGCAGGCCGATGAGCGAATCGAGCCGATCCTCCCCCACGGCATCCCGCCCGAAGCCGTTTTCGATGTCCACGACAAGCCCGCGCTCCGGGATGGCCGAAAGCCTTTCGAGAGCGGCGAGGAGATCACCCGCCAACAAAGCCCGGTCCGCTTGGCGGCGTTTGCTGCCGCGCGTGGGCAAGCCGAGGTGGCGCATGCACTCGGCCGGATAGGTTTCGGCAACGGCGATGCTCTGTGGGGCAAGTAAGCTGCGGAACGGACCGGCGAAGGGCCAGAGGCGGATCGGCATTCCCTCAGCCAGCGCCGGCACCAACAGAAACTGCCAGGCATGGATGGCGGCCTTGCCGGATTGGTTGGCCCCGAGCGTCCAGAACGGCGGCGCGCCGGCGGGCCGCTCGGCGGTAGCGCGATCGCAGGCGCGGTTGAGCGCCGCGCGCCCGGAGAGGCCGAGCGCTTTGGCATGCGCGTCACGGCTGACGCCCGCCCTGCTCCGCGCCGGGTAAAAAGGACGCGCGGGAGAGATTTCCTCCAGGCGCTCGGCGACGGCGAAGAACTCCGGCTTGTCTTTCAATCCCGCAAGAAAAGCGGGAAAATCCGGTAAGGCGCGGATATGCTTGGCCACAAAAGCGCGCGGCAGGCCGAGCGGCAGATCAACCCCGAGGGCAACCGGGCCGCCGCCGGCTTCCGCCAAAAGCCGCATAAAGAGGGTCTGCGTTTCTCCGAGCAAGGTCGGCGCCGCGACATGCCAACGACTGCCGCGTTGCCGCGCGCAACAGAGCCAACGCTTGGCGGGATTCGTGCTCCAATCGGCATGGGCGGCGAGCATGGCCGGGTGCCGCAAGAGCGGATATGGCGCAGCGCTCAGCCCGAACCCAACGGGCGCTGTGCGCGTTCCAGCAAGCGCGCGAACAAACCGGGCTTTTTTGCGCGGCTGCGCTGCTCTGTTGCGGCGCTTTGCTCGCGCGCCGCCTCGCGTTGGGCTTTTTCCTTTTGCGCGAGCCACTTTTCCAAACTCATCCCCGCTTTCCGGGCGCGGCGCTCTTCATAAGCGCGCTGGCCCTCGCTCATCTGTTTCTTTGCCCCAGGCACGTTCTGCTCTGCTCCTTTTCCGACCCTGCCCGCTTCCGTCGCGGCGGAAAATTTTCGGGCAAGCACGTCTTTTTTGCCATTCGTCATCAAAGTGACATTTCGCTGCCCGGATAACAACCCGAGGAAACCTCTATGCTGATGCAAATAAGCGAAGCCGACCCCAAGCCGGGGGAGACGATTGCCGAGATTGCGCGCGAGATCGGCCGCTTGAGCGTGGATATCGCGGATGTCGCCGGCGATGTCCATACCATGAGCGAACAGATTCGCCAGCGGGCCGAGCAAATCCAGTCGATCGAAGAGGCGACGCTAAACATCGTCTCCGCCAACGAGCAGATTGCCGAAAAGGCCAAGGCAACCCACGAGAGGGCCGAGGCCAGCATCGCCGAGATGCAAAATTTCTCAAGCGAGATTCGAGGCGTATTGGAGCTGATCGAGCGGCTGGTGGGCGCGGTGCAAACGATCGGCCAGCAGCTTTCCGGGCTTGAAGGATCCATGCAGCGGGTGGGAAAGGTGACGGCCGAAATCAGCAGCATCGCCCGCAAGACCAATCTTTTGGCGCTGAATGCCACCATCGAGGCCGCCCGGGCGGGCGATGCAGGCCGAGGGTTTGCCATTGTCGCCGACGAAGTGAAAGCGCTGGCGCGCCAAACCGCCGAAGCGACCCAGCAGATCGGCGGCACGCTTGCTACCCTAAGCGAGGAATTGCAGCGTTTGGTGCGACACACCGAGGAGGGTGTTCAGCAAGCGAGGCTGGTGGAGGCCTCGACCTCCGCGATCGGCGGCGCCATCGGCAAGATGGTCGGCACCGTCGAGGGATTTGGCCACGATGCGGGAGAGATTGTGAGCGCAACCGGGGCGATCGGCTCTCGCTGCGAACGCTTTCAAGCCGCCATTGCCGAGATGAGCGCGGGCATCGACCAATCGAACGCGGCAACGGCATCCGCGGCGGAGCGGCTCGACCGGGTGCTCGCCGGCGCCGAGACGATTATGCAAATCACCGCAAAATCGGGGTTCGAGACGATCGATACGAAATTCATCGAAGCCGCGATCAGCGTGGCGAAGAAGATCGAAACCCGGTTTCGCGAAGCGATCGCGGCAGGGGAAATCACCGTGGAGGATCTCTTTGACAAAGACCTGCAGCCGATACCCGGAACCAATCCGCAACAATATATGACCCGGTACATTCCGTTCCTGGATCGGGTTTTGCCGCCGTTGCAAGATCCGGTTCTGCAGCTGGATGATCGGGTGATGTGGTGCGCGAGCCTCGATCACAACCTGATGCTGCCTACGCACAACCCGCAATACAGCAAACCGCATGGGCCCGACCCGGTTTGGAACGCCGCCAACGGGCGGAATCGGCGCAAGTATACAGACCGCACAGCTGTGAATATCAGCAAGAGCACCGCACCCTTCTTGCTGCAAACCTACCGGCGAGACATGGGCGGGGGGCGTTTTGTGTTGATGAAGGATGCGTCTGCCCCGATTTTCGTGGAAGGACGTCTTTGGGGGGCATTCCGTGTGTGTTACTCTCCCTAAGGCTGAGGAGAAAGCAGCACCGATTGTCGGAACCACGCATCAAGTCGGAGCTTTGGGTGCAGTACGCGGTGCGGACGGCCGGTGCTGCCGGACGCGCCGCCGCGGTTCTGCGCCGCGGTGACAGCGATGCCGGCGGGTTGATCTTTCTTCTGCGCGGCCGGGAGGGGTTTGTCATTCTCACGCAAGCGCGCAATGGCGAGGGAAATTTGGGCTTTGTGCGCGCGAGCGGAGAAAGCCCGGGCTCCGAGCAGGCCGCCGAGGCCTATGTTGCCCGGCAGATCCGCTTCGATCCGGATCTTTGGGTTGTGGAATTGGAAGCCCCCGACGGGAAATTGCCGTTTCCGGCACGCATTTTTTGAGATCTCCCCGTTTTGTCTTGCTTCATGCCGGATCCGCGATCCGGGTTTTGATCCGCGTCATTGATGGAGGCGTCCATCCGGCCTAAGAAAACCGCCGGTGGCAAAAAATGCCCTGCATGTTGCTGTGGCAGCGAGGCAACAGAGAATGAATTTGCAACATGGTGGGCTCGCGCGACCAAAAGATAATGCTATGACTTTGGCAAGACAAAGCTTAATTGAGGTTAGAGTATCCGGCCCGGCGCGGAGTGTCGGAAGGGTGAACGAAGAGGAGAAAAGAACATGAGGCTTCGCAAATCGCTTGTGGCAGCAGCCCTCTTGGCCCTGCCAGTGGCGGTGAAAGCACAGCCAATTTCCGGACCATACGTGAGTTTGGGTGCGGGGTTGGATTTCCTGCAGCCGGAGCGTATGAAGGACAAGTCCGTTCCTAATGTTTTTGGCACCAACACGCTTTCCTTTGATCAGCCGGGTTGGGCCGTAGAGGGTAGCGTGGGCTACGGGTTCGGGCCGATGGGGCCGGGCGGGTTCCGGCTTGAGTTAGAAGGGGACTATTTCGGCGCAAGCTTGGCAGGCGGCCATCCCTTTGCCGGCACCGTTCCCGGAGCCAGCGGTTCGCAGGCGGATTACGGATTTATGGCCAACGCCATCTATGACTTCGACCTTGGTTGGTCGTTCTTTCCGTATGTCGGTGTCGGCGTCGGCTGGCAGGGATTCAACGCCAACGGCATGAAGTTGAGCGCCGGAGGCGAAACGCTCAGCATCAGGGGTACGGATGGAAGTTTTGCCTATCAGGGAATCCTTGGCATTTCCTTCCCGGTGCAAAGTGTCCCTGGGCTCGCGTTTACCGCAGAATATCGCCTTATGGATGCGGTCGGCTCGTTTGGCGCAAGGGGCAATCTCTCGCCCGAGACAGTACCGCCTATAGGTACGCAAAAGTTTTCGGTGAACCGGGTGCTTTCCCAGTTTGCGTTGGTGGGCGTTCGGTATGCCTTTAATGCCGCGCCGCCGCCCCCGCCCCCTGCGCCAGCTCCTGCTCCGGCAGCTGTGCCTGCCCCTGCCCCGGCGCGCAGCTACCTTGTGTTCTTTGACTGGGATCGTGCCGACCTGACCGACCGGGCGCGTCAGATCATTGCTGAAGCGGCGGAAGCCTCGAAGAAAGTGCAATACACGCGGATCGAGGTGAACGGCTATACCGACCGTTCGGGAACGCCGCAATACAACTTGAAACTCTCCTTGCGGCGCGCCAAGGCCGTGGAGGCCGAGCTGGTGCGTGACGGCGTGCCTCAGAACGTGATCGAAATTCACGGTTACGGCGAAGCCAACCCGCTGGTGCCAACGGCCCCGGGTGTGCGCGAGCCGCAGAACCGGCGCGTGGAGATCATTCTCAAGTCATAAAGCGAGCAAAACTCGCGGAAACAAAAAGGGGGCGAATTCGCCCCCTTTCTTTTTGACCCGCGGCCCTCAAGAGCCGGAATTCCAGGTGTGGCGTGCCCTGAAAACCCCCGCCTAGTTATTTGCCGACCGCGTCTTCTTGCTTGTTTTCCTTTGCGAGGCTGGGTTTTCGGTAGAACAGACGGTCGTTGAGATGGGCTTCACCAAGGGCTGCTGCGACGCAAAAGCGGGAAGTGCGTCGACGCTCGGAAGCGCCAGCACTTGATCAAACAGCGGCATTTTCTGCCGACAGAAATCGGTGCCCTGCTTCAGACCGTCCTCCGCCTCGGTATTTGCGAGATTGGTGATGTAACTGTCGCGCTCCCGTTCGGCTCTGCGGCCATACATGCGGCCAAAGAGACTATTGAGCACCCGCTCATGGCGCAACAGCTCCGGGCGGTAACGGTTGATGAACGCATTGTATTGATCGTGCGCGCTGCAATTCAGGGCGATCACCATCAGTTCGCTTTTTAAGGCAGAGACATCGATGGCAACCTTCTCCGCCGGGCGAAGACAGGGTTCCGCGGCGGAGATTTGGCTTGAGAAGAAGCCGGCAACGACAAGTCCAGCAACAAAGGGACGCATGGGATCCTCGCAGAACAAGTGAACCAGGAAAAGCGCGACTCGCCCTTCGGGGCGGATTCGCCGTTCGGGGATAGAGAAAACGCGAAGCCTTGCTCCTGGCAACGAAAAATCGTTTTGTGTGGTTTGTGATGGACTTAGCACAGAGGGGAACGCTGCCGACCCGACAGGGTTGGACGCATCGTCCGAACGCCTTCGTGGTGCCATATTCCCGTTTATAACATTAACGAAAATATTTCCATCGATCATGCTACCGACAACAAAGCTTACAAAATATGCGTTTACAATATGAAAAACCGGCGTCAGGAAAGAACGGACCGATGAAAACGCACCCTCCGCACGGAACACAGAGCCGCATTCTCCGGCTTGCAGGAACATTAGCCCTCGCTCTCTTCATGAGTGCCCCCCAGATGGCCCGTGCCGACTGGCATGGGGGAGGCGGCCACGGCGGCTGGGGTGGTGGCGCACATGGTGGCTGGCACGGCGGCTGGGGTGGCGGCCACGGCGGCTGGGGTGGAGGCCATGGTGGTTGGCACGGCGGTTGGGGCGGCAGACCAGGCTTCCGATTTGCCGAGCATGGCGGTTGGGGCGGCTGGGGCGGCGGCTGGCACGGTGGTGGTTGGCACGGCGGCGGCTGGCGCGGTGGCTGGGGCGGACCACATGGGGGCTGGGGCCATTACGGCTGGCATGGCCCATGGGGCTGGCACGGACCGTGGGGTTGGCACGGACCGTGGGGTTGGCACGGTCCATGGGGCTGGGGCTGGCGCGGCCCGTGGGGTTGGGGCTGGGGCTGGCACGCAGGCTTCTGGGGGATTGGACCGGGAATCGGCTTCTTCGTGGGGATCGGCCCGCTTCCGGTTATTCTCCCGCCGCCGGTGATTTTCGCCCCTATTGCGTTCTTCCCGCCGGTGGTTGTGGCACCACCGCCGGTGGTGATTGCGGCCCCGCCTATTATCTATGCCCCTCCGCCCGCTTATGGCGTCCCGCCACCCTATCCTTACGGTTACGGCTATCCGCCGGCCTATGCCCCACCGCCGGTGGCTTATCCGCCTTACGAGGATTGAGCTGCCGCTGGGGAAAGACCGAACCCTTAATGGATTTCCCCGGCCCGGCGCAGCGCCTCTTTCAGCGCCGCGACATTGAACCCCGGCTTGGCGCACATCTCCAGAATGACCTTTTCCCGGCGGGAAACGAGGTCGATCGCCTGCGGCAATTTGCGCACCGCCTCGGCCGGAATCACGACAGCGCCGTGAAAATCGGCATGGATCACGTCGTCATGCGCAGCTTGCATGCCGAAAATATTCACCGGCTTGCCGAAATCGACAACATGGACATGCGCGTGGCTCGGCCCTACCCGCCCGCCTAAAATTTGAAAGCCGGGGGCGAGCATATCGAGATCCCGAAACGAGCCGTTGGTCACACAGCCGAGCACGCCGAGAGCCTTGTGGATGGTGGTGTTCACCTCTCCCCAAAACGCGCCGTAGCCCGGGGGATGATCCAGATCCTGCAAAACGGCGATGGTGGGAAAGTCTTCGGCGGCGACGTATTCGTACCACGCAATGCGATCCACGACTTTGCCGCGGGGCGGCTCCTTGGCCATAATCGTGCCCGTACGCGCAAGGCCTACGATGGGCGGAAGCTTCCGATCGGCCGCCACCAGCGGCTCCACGGTAAAGCCGATGGCGCGGCGCTCCGGGACAATCAGCTCCAGCCCGTTGCAGATGGTCGGCGTATCCCATTGCTTTAAGGCTTCCAGATCCGCGCGGGTAAAAGCTCGTTCCGTCATGATTCTTGCTCCTTTTCGGAATCGGCAGGCTTGGGAGAACGCGGAGAAGATTGCGCGGCTTTTCGGCCGCGGCAACACGCTCGGCCAACTGCCCGGCATGAGGGCATTCTGTGCGCAAGATTTATGCAGCAGGTATGGCCCGCCGAGGCCTGCTTCCTTGGCTATGGCGCGGAATCGCCGAGTGTGCCAAAGCTGTTGCCCGTTGGCACAATGCATGCAATTTTCTAGCGCGTGCCGGAGATCGGCGCAAATGCGGGTTCCACCCATAGCACAGAGACCCGGCGGCAGCCGGGATGCGGAGGCGGATGAAAAAGATCGAGGCAATCATCAAGCCGTTTAAGCTCGATGAGGTCAAAGAGGCGCTTCACGAAGTGGGTCTGCAGGGGCTTACCGTCGTGGAGGCCAAAGGGTTCGGCCGTCAGAAAGGGCATACCGAGCTCTACCGGGGCGCCGAGTATGTGGTCGATTTCCTTCCCAAGGTGAAAATTGAGCTTGTCTGCGAGGACAGTTTGGTGGAGCGCGCGGTGGAAGCGATTATCTCCGCTGCTCGCACCGGGCGAATCGGAGACGGCAAGATTTTTATTAGCCCTGTGGAAGAGGTCATCCGCATCCGGACCGGCGAGCGGGGAGAAAGCGCGATCTAAAAGCGGCGACGGCAAGCCGTTTTGGGCCAGAGGGCGTGTTCTCTCCTCTCCGGCTGTGTATAAACCTTGCTTTTTTGCTTTTTTCCGATTCGGATCAAGGCAAAAGGATTAATTTTGTGCTAACCACTCTTTAGGAATAAGCAGAAAGGACTGTAGACGAGCATGGCGAAGAAAACGACCGGAGCAGCCGGCGTGGAAAAAGTGATGGAGATGATCCGCGATCACTCCGTGGAATATGTGGATTTGCGCTTCACCGATCCACGCGGCAAATGGCAACACACCGCCCAGCATGTCTCGACCATCGATGAGGAGACATTCCAGGACGGAATTATGTTCGACGGCTCTTCCATCGCCGGCTGGAAAGCCATCAATGAGAGCGACATGATCCTGATGCCGGATCCGGAGACGGCGGTGATGGATCCCTTCGCCGCCAAACCCTCGCTGGTGCTGATTTGCGATATTATCGAGCCTTCCACCGGCCAGCCCTATACGCGCGACCCGCGCTCGACGGCGAAAAAGGCCGAAGCCTACCTGAAAGCCACCGGCATCGGCGATACCGCCTATTTCGGCCCCGAGGCGGAGTTCTTCGTCTTCGACAGCGTGAAATTCGGCGTCGGTCCGAATTACGGGATTTTCCAGTTAGACAGCATGGAAGGCCCGCAAGCCTCGCTGAAAGATTATCCGGAAGGCAATATGGGGCACCGGCCGCAGGTCAAGGGCGGGTATTTCCCCGTGCCGCCCGTGGACAGCGAAAGTGACCTTCGGGCCGAAATGCTCTCCACCATGGGTGAGATGGGTGTTGTCATTGAAAAACACCACCACGAGGTGGCGCAGTCCCAGCATGAGCTGGGCATGAAATTCGGCCCGCTGGTGCGGATGGCCGACAATTTGCAGATTTACAAATATTGCATCCATAACGTGGCGCATAGCTACGGCAAAACCGCCACTTTCATGCCGAAGCCGATTTATGGGGACAACGGCTCGGGGATGCATGTGCATCAGTCGATCTGGAAAGCCGACAAGGCCCTGTTTGCCGGCAACGGCTATGCGGATCTTTCCGAGATGGCGCTTTATTACATCGGCGGGATCATTCGCCACGCCAAGGCGATCAACGCATTCACCAACCCCACCACCAACAGCTATAAGCGGCTGATCCCGGGCTTTGAGGCCCCCGTGCTGCTGGCCTATTCGGCGCGCAACCGCTCCGCCGCATGCCGCATTCCTTACGCCACAAGCCCGAAGGCCAAACGGGTGGAAGTGCGCTTTCCCGATCCGGCAGCCAACCCCTACCTGGCTTTTGCGGCCATGTTGATGGCGGGGCTTGACGGCATCAAGAACAAGATCCACCCGGGCGACCCGATGGACAAGGATCTGTACGATCTGCCGCCGGAGGAGCTGAAGGGGATCCCGACCGTCTGCGGCTCGCTCCGCGAGGCGTTGGAAAGCCTTGCTGCGGATCATGAGTTTTTGCTTGCGGGAGACGTGTTCACCCGGGACCAGATCGAGAGTTACATCGAGCTGAAATGGACCGAGGTCTATCGGTTTGAGCATACGCCGCACCCGGTCGAGTTCGAAATGTATTACTCCGTCTGAGCGCGCGCCGAGACGGGACTTTGAAGAGGCAAAGGGGCGGTTGTTGCCCCCTTTGCCTCTTCGACTATTGTACCACACCGATTGCCCTCTGCCCTACCTGGGGTTTAAATTTTATTTTAAGCATGCCATGATTGAGTTACATTGCTAGAGTTACACTTGCCCCAAACGCGCGGCTTCTGACGCATCGGGGAAAAAACGAATTCGCGAATGAGTGAGCTTCAGCGGTTGATCGATCTGACCCTTGCCGAGCGGTCTTACCGGCTGCGCTTCCCGCCGCTTTTGGAGGCTCGCTACGAAAAGGATACAGAGGCCGCTCGGCGGCGCTCTCTTAAGCAAGCGCTGTTGGCTTCCTTGGTTGTCTATGCGTCCTTCGAATTCGATCTCTGGTATATCGCCCCGGATATCCGCCACTGGGATCCGTTTGTGCGCCTTGGCATAAGCGCAGTTCTGCTCGCAGGTGCGTTGGTGCAATCGTTCCGGCTTTCCGCTTGGATCCGCGAAACCATTCCGTTTGGCGTAGCGGTCCTTGTCGCGCTTCACATCGGGGCGCAGGTGCTGGGCTCGCACAGCGCTGCGGGTATCCACATCCTTTATACGTTTCCGTTGTTGATCGTATTTACCAATTTGTTCGGGCAATTGATTTTCCCGTTTTCAGTGGCTCTATCGGCGTTGGTCGGTGTCATTTTTCTTTTCGTGCTGCATGCGCTGAAGGAAATAAGCTGGGCAGAGCAACTTAACGCCGGCTTGGTGATGCTGAGCACAATCGGGATAACTTTGCTCGGCAACTACCGGCTGGAGCGACAGCAACGCCAAACTTATCTTTTGAGCTTGCAGGAAACGTTACGCCGCGAGGCGCTTTCCAAAGTCAATCGTCGACTTCGACAGCTTACGTTCAGCGATTATCTGACGGATCTCGCCAACCGGCGCAGGCTTGAGCAGGTGTTGGAAGAAGTCTGGCGGGCGCCCAACGGAAATTCCCAGCCGCTCGGCATTTTGATGGTGGATGTGGATCACTTCAAAGCCTTCAACGACCGATATGGGCATCTTTCGGGGGATGCGTGTTTGCAGACCGTGGCAAAAATTCTTCGCGCGCATATGCGCTCGGGCGTTGACGTTGTCGCGCGTTACGGCGGCGAAGAATTCGTGGTGGTGATGCCGGATCAAACGCTTCTCTCCGCCGTTCGCACCGGTGAACGGATTCGCCTGGCGGTGGAGGATGCCGCCTTGCCGCATGAGGTTTCCCCCTACCAGGTGGTAACGGTGAGTATCGGGGTTGCCTCTGCCAGCATCGCCGATATCGCAAACCCCGAAACATTGATCGCCCAAGCCGATGCCGCACTATATGCGGCCAAGCAAGCCGGGCGAAACCGCGTCTTTCCCCCGTTATCGAGCGTCATTGAGGCGACGCAAGAAATCTATAGCAACAAATAGAAGCTTGCGGTTTGGATCACGGTGGCCGAAAGAAAGGGCGGGATTTCCGCTTGCTTGCCTCCCTACCCTCCCCTCGCCTCGCTATCTCTCTTGCCTTCCCGCGCGGTTTGAAATGCGATCCGTTTGGGCTAAAGGCAGGGTGGTGTGTAGGGATGCGGTGCGGCGAAAGTTCGCCAATGTGTTGAGCAAAGTGGCCGGTTCAGCAAAGTGGAATGGGAAGCCCCGGCAATTGTTCTTGACGTATCCCCCTTCGGCGAAAGCGATGCGCTGGCGGTGGTCTTGACCGAAGCGCACGGACGCCATCGGGGTTTGGTGCGCGGCGGCAGCGGCCGGCGCGGCGGCGCAGTCTGGCAACAAGGCAATATCCTCGCGGTGCGCTGGCTTGCGCGGCTTGCCGACCAGCTCGGCGCGTTTACCGCAGAGCTCGCCCACCCCACCGCAGCGCTGGCACTGGAAGATCCGCTGCAGCTGGCCGTGCTGGTTGCGGCTTGCGCCGTCGCCGCCGGAGCCTTGCCGGAACGCGAGCCCCACCCGCGCGCGTTCCATGCCCTGATGCGCCTCATCGCGCGGCTGCCCGACACGGAAGCAGCGCTGGCCGAGCTCGTCCGCTGGGAAGTGGCGTTGCTGGCCGAGCTCGGATACGGGCTTGACCTTTCCCGCTGCGCGGTGACCGGGGCCACCGAAGGCTTGGCCTTCGTTTCGCCCAAATCCGGCCGGGCGGTGACGGCCAAAGGCGCCGAAGGGTGGGAGCATCGGCTGCTCCGCCTGCCGCCGTTTCTGCTGAACCCCGAAGCCCCTGCCCAAGCGGCGGATTGGCGCGATGGGCTCAAATTGACCGGGCATTTTCTGGCCCGCGATGCTTTCGGGAGCCACCATCAGCCCCTTCCTGCCGCGCGCATAAGCCTTTACGACCGCATCGCGGCCCTTGCGGCTGCCGACTCGCCGACCCCTTCCCACCCGGCAAACCCTTCGAGGGAACCATAAATGCCCGACGATTTCGCTGGACATATCGAGGATACGCGCCTCGCCGATGCGCTGCGGGAGCGCTATCTCGCTTATGCGCTGTCCACCATCATGTCGCGCTCGCTGCCCGATGTGCGCGACGGATTGAAGCCCGTGCATCGGCGGCTGATTTACGCGATGCATCAACTGCGCCTTGATCCCGCCTCGGGGTTTAAGAAGTGCGCGCGCGTGGTGGGCGATGTGATCGGCAAGTTTCACCCCCACGGCGATGCTGCGGTCTATGAGGCGTTGGTGCGGCTGGCGCAGGATTTTGCCGTGCGTTACCCGCTGGTGGAAGGGCAAGGCAATTTCGGCAATATCGACGGCGATAACCCTGCCGCGATGCGCTACACGGAAGCGCGGCTGACGCAAGTGGCGCAGGCGCTTCTCAGCGGGATCGACGAAGATGCCGTGGATTTCCGCCCGACTTACGACGGCGAGGAGCAGGAACCGGTGGTTCTGCCGGCCGCGTTTCCGAACCTTTTGGCAAACGGTGCATCCGGCATTGCGGTGGGAATGGCAACTTCGATTCCGCCTCATAACGTTGGCGAAATTTGTGCGGCCTGCCTCGCTTTGATTGGAAACCCGAACGCAACGACTTCGGATTTGCTAAAGCTGCTTCCCGGACCGGATTTCCCCACGGGCGGCGTTGTCGTGGAGTCGGCGGAAACAATCCGTGCCGCTTATGAAACCGGGCGCGGCGGTTTCCGCATACGCGCCAAGTGGACGATCGAACACGGCAAGCACGGCACCTGGCAGATTGTGGTGACGCAACTCCCCTATCAAGTTGCCAAATCCCGCTTGGTGGAACAGATCGCCACACTTTTGGAAGCGCGCAAACTTCCTCTGCTGGCCGATATCCGTGACGAAAGCACAACGGAAGTGCGTCTGATTCTGGAGCCGCGATCGCGCAGCGTGGATCCCAACGCGTTGATGGAAATGCTCTTCCACGCAACCGCGTTGGAAAGCCGTTTCATTCTGAATATGAACGTCTTGGATGCGAACCGTACGCCGCGGGTGATGAGCTTGCGCGAAATGCTGCGTGCCTGGCTTGATCATCGGCATCAGGTTCTGATTCGCCGCTCCAACCATCGGCTGGCGGCCATCGCCAGGCGGCTTGAAATTCTGGAAGGTTTTCTCACGGTCTTTCTTAATCTTGAGGAAGTGATCCGCATCATTCGCGATGTAGATGAGCCGCGCCCGGCTTTGATGCGGCGGTTTCATCTTACGGAGGTGCAGGCGGAAGCGGTTTTAAATATGCGGCTGCGTTCCTTGCGCAAGCTTGAAGAGATGGAGATCCGCAAGGAACACAAGGCGCTGAGCAAAGAAGCGCGGGCAGTGAAAGCGCTGCTTGCGGATGAAAAGAAGCGTTGGGCAGAGATAGCGCAAGAATTGCAAGCGCTGCAAAAGGCGTTTGCCGATCCGCGCCGCACCCAATTCGGCCCGCCGCCGGAGCCGGGCGAGGTTGCGGTTGAGACCTATATCGAACGCGAACCGCTGACGGCCATTCTGTCCGAAAAAGGTTGGCTCCGCGCCGTGCGCGGCCATTTGGACAGCGATGCGGAGTTGAAATTTAAAGAAGGCGATCGGCTGCGCGCCCTCGTTCCCTGTGAAAGCACGGACCGGCTTTGCCTGATCGGCACGAACGGCCGCAGTTACATGCTGAAAGCATCCGAGCTGCCGCGCGGCCGCGGCGACGGCCAGCCGGTGCGCCTGCTCGCCGCGCTTTCCAACGAGGACGATGTGGCCAGCTTCTTCGTCTGGCGCGAAGAGCAGCGTTATTTGCTGATCTCCTCCGCCGGCCGCGGTTTTTTGATCAAGGGCAAAGATCTCGCCTCGGAAAAACGCACCGGAAAGCAGGTTTTCCACCTGAAGCCGGGGGAAGAAGCGGCCCTCTGCCTGCCTGCGGAGGGCGATCATGTGGCGATTGTCGGCACCAATCGCAAGCTTTTGATCTTTCCGCTGGAGGAAGTGCCGGAACTCGCCCGCGGCGCCGGCGTGATTTTGCAAAAATATCGCGATGGCAGCCTGGCCGATGCAAAAGTCTTTCGGTGGAAAGAGGGGCTGAGCTGGAAGATCGGCGGAAAAGAACGCGTGGAGACGGATCTTGCACCTTGGCGCGGCGCACGTGGCCAAGCAGGCCGCTTGCCCCCTGCCGGCTTCCCGCGCTCGAACCGCTTCGGCTGATCAGGTTTCTTTTGCCGCGATCGAGACCAACGGGCCGTCCGGCGCTAGGGTCGTGGTCAACCGCACGCCTTTGGCCTCTTCCTCCGTCAGCAGCCGCCACGTGCCGTTGATCAACACTTCGCAGGGCCGGAAACGCGATTTGTAAGCCATCTTTCGGCTTTCGGCCACCCAGTAGCCGAGATAGACGTAGCCGAGCCCAAGCTCTTCCGCCCGTTCAATCAGCCAAAGAATGGCGTAGGTGCCCAAAGAACGGGAAGCGATTTCCGGCGCAAAAAAGCTGTAGACGGCGGAAAGCCCGTCATCCAAGCGATCGGTGAGGCAGGCGCTGACCAAACGGTCGGAAGGATCGCGAAACTCGACGATAAAGGTCTCGATCGGCGTATCTTCCACCATGGCCCGATAATCGTAAAAGCTCATCGTCGCCATGTCGCCGTCTGCGTGACGTGCCCGCTGATAGCGTTGAAACAGATGAAACTGCTCGGCCGTGGCGCGTGCCGGCACTTCGAAGCCTTCCAGATCCGAGTTCGTGCGCCAGATGCGCTTTTGCGTCCGATCCGGGCAAAAGGATGAAACGCGGATCCGGATCGGCACGCAGGCCTGGCAGCCGGGGCAGACCGGCGCATAGGCGATGTTATGGCTGCGCCGAAACCCTGCCCGGGAAAGCCGATCATGCAGGCGTTCCGCATCCGAGCCGGTAATTTCGGTCACCACCTTCCGCTCCATGCGCCCGGGCAGATAAGGGCACGGCAAAGGCGCGGTGGTGTAAAAGAATTGCGGACGTTGCGGCGCTTTGTAGGTCATGAGAGCCAATCCAAGAAATATCTCTTCCAAAATCGCCCGCTTGGGTCAACGCCGTCACGGCAAAAGCGTGAGCACTTCATCGACCCTCTCGGGCTTTGCATCAAGGGTCAGAAAATCCCCGTCTCGCCAACGGCGCAAAAGATCGCCGGCGTGACGCGAAAACAGGTTGCCGGATTGGCCGGGCGCCACAATGAACCTGCTGCGGCCGAGATCGGCGAGATCATAGACACCGCGAAACGAAGCGCCGTGCACACCGTGGAAGCTCCTCTGCTCAAGCCCCGAGCGGTTGACGGTGGAACCATCGCCGTCATCGGCGATTTCGGCGCGGGCGAGGTAACGGAGCCCCGGAACCGCGGCCAGCAGATCATTGGCAAAGACCGAGGGGTGCGCCGCCCCCCATCGCCATGCCTTGGGATCCGGTCCGTAGGTTCGGGCAAGCTCCATCATGGCTTCGGCGAGGGTCTCGGCAAGCAAGGGCGCGCAATCCCCCCCGCACCAGCGCGCGCCCTGCGGCGAGAGGACATAGGCGGTGAATTCCATGTCCGGAGAAGCCGGCGTGTGCTCCGGCAGGCCGGCCTTGTGCATCACGGCGGCGTGGAACGCCCTGAGCCAGGCATTGAAAATCAGCGGCTGGGGCAAATCGCGCTTCATGCTGCCATCCCAATCCTTGAGCAATGCCATGGCATCGGAAGGCAGACCGGGCGCCGGTTGCACGCCCTTCAGCTTCGGCAGAAGCTCGGCGGCATAGGTGCTGAGAACGTCCATCTGCATGGCGGCGAAGTCCTCGAGCGTATGGCTCGGCTTAGCCGTCAGCATCGCGCGGATGCGGCGGGCCCGCCAGTCGCCGAACCAGTCCCGGCCGAGAAATATGCCGTAACCGGGCGGGGCCACGCGTTCGTTGGCATTGACCAGGCGACCGCTGGGGGGATCCACAATGTGCGGCAATTGCTCGCCGGACGCGTAGCCCACCCAGTCATGCGCGCCGTCGGCCCCCGGCACCGGAAATATGCCGGCTTCGGCGCGCCGGATGGGAACGCGCCCGGTGACGAACAGGCCGATATGGTTGCGGTCGGCGACCAGAAGGTTCTGCACCGGCGAGCTGATCAGCCCGGCGGCACGGGCTGCCTCGGCGACGCTTTGGGCGTGATTGAGCGCAAGCAGGCCGGCAGCGGCGGTATCATTGGGGGCGAGATTCGCCATCTGGACCGCCAGCACCAGTTCATGGCCGTCTTTATCCCGTTCCGGCGCAACGTCGCTGATCACGGGGCCGTGGCGCGTGGCGCGCACGGTGATCACCACATCCGGCTGACCTTTCACGCGAATGCGCTCTTCGCGCAGACCGTAGGGCAGCGGCCCGTCCGGCCCGAGGTAATGGGTAGCGTCCACTTGGGTTTCGATGAACACGTCCTGGACATCGGCCCCGGTGGTGGAGAAGTCCCAAGCGATATGCCCGTTATGGCCTAATACAAGAAACGGCACGCCGGGGGCACTGGCCCCGGCCAGCACCCCGTTCGGGGTTTCGATTCGCACCAGATACCAGGGGCCCGGCAGGCTGAAATGCAGATGCGGGTCGCCCGCCAAGAGAGGAGCCCCGGAAACACTGTGGCGCGCATCCACCGCCCATTCGTTGGAGGCTCCGAAACCGAGCGCAAAAGGCGCCCCGGGACTGGGCAATGCTTCCAGAAGATGCCCGGCCAGTGCAGCGTAACGAACATCGAGAGCGCGCGCGTCCGGGTGCCCCGCATCTTCCTGCGGGGGCCAAAGCGCTTCAATGTCTTCAGGAGAGAGACGACCGAGAAGGCTGAGCCGCGCAAGCTCGACACGGTAATCGCTGGAAAGCATCAGCCCCAGCATTTTCGCCCACAAGAGGCAATCGGTCGGTTGCCAAGGTTCCGGGGTTCCGAGGAGGAGAAATTCCGGGGCGGCAAGGCGCCCGCGCGCCGCGATCCAGGCATTCACGCCGCGGCTGTAGGCTTCCAGCATGGCGCGCACCTCGGCCGGCAGGGCCGCATAATCGGCAAGCGCGGCCTGGCGGAGCCCGAGCGTGCGCATCATTTTGTCGGAAGCAAGCGCGGCCGGCCCCACGATCTCGGCAAGCCGGCCGGAGACGTAGCGGCGCATCAACTCCATTTGCGCCATGCGGGCGCGGGCGTGCACGAAGCCGAGAGCGGCGGCGCCGTCAAGCTCCGAGGCGGCACGAATGCGGGCGACGCCGTCTTGGTCAAAGGTCACATCCACCGGAGCAGAAAGCCCCGGAATTTTGAGCCGCTGCTCGGCAGGCGGCAGAGTGAGCCAAATCAGGCCGAAGAGCGCCGCTCCGCCGAGCAGCACCAGCAGCACCAGCAAGCCGACGAGACCGCGGAGAACACGCAGAAGGGTTCGCATGGCCCTAGCATGGCGCGCCGCCGCCGGCTTGCAAAGATCGGCCGAGGCGCCTTCAGCCCACCGGTGGCAGATCGAGCCGAACGATATCCGGCTCTCCGGGCAAAGCGGGGAAGCGCTTCAGCACCAGGGGATCATGACCGGGAATAATGTGGTCCGGCCCATCGGCGAGCTGTTCCACGATTCGATAGCCTTCCATCATCCGGGTGAGATCCGCGAGCACCGGGAAAGGACTGCGCTTTCGGATATTTGCCCAGAAATGCGTGGCATCGGCCGCAAGCACCACCCACCCGCGCGCGGTCGGCACGCGCACGACTTGCAACCCGCCCGAGTGGCCGCCCACCAGGTGCACGGTGATGCCGGGGGCGATTTCCTCGGTGCCGTTGTGAAATTCCATGCGCCCGGCATACAGGTGCCGCACGGCGGCAATCACGTCGTTCACTTCCATCGGCATGCGCAGGATTTCGTGGCACATGCAACGGCCGGTGCAGTACTGCATCTCGGCATCCTGGATGTGAAAGCGTGCCTTCGGGTAAGCGTCGAAATTGCCCGCATGATCATAATGCATGTGGCTGATGATCACATCCTCGACCTGGCGGGCGTCGATCCCGAGCTTGGCCAAGACCTCGGTGGGCGGGCGGAGCAGCTCGCGGCCGCGCCGTTTGCCGGCTTCGAGTTCAAAGCCGGTGTCCAGCACGAGCGTGCGCCCGCCGCCGCGAATCGCCCAGACATAATAATCGATGGGCATGGGGGCGTCGTGGACATCCGGGAAGAGGAAGTTCTCCCGCGCGGTGCGCTGCCGGTGCGTGGCGTAGCGCAGGGCATAGATTTCGTAGGTGACGGCAGGGGTGGCGGTCGCTGGCATAGGCGCGTTTCCTCCTTGACGAAGCCTGTGACGACATAAGCCGAGAGACGGCTAAGCTGCACCAGGCCGCCGCGAAGGGGAAGAGACGCCATCGGAAAGCTGCGAGGATGGCCCAACGGGCCACCCTCTCGCAAGAGCCGGACGGTTACTCCGCCGCTTGGGCCTGCGCTCGCAACTGCCGCGCGGCGGCCACCATGTTGGCAACGGCGGGTTTGACCTCTTCCCAACGCCGGGTTTTCAACCCGCAATCGGGGTTGACCCAAATTTGCCAATCCGCCAGGCGCTGGCGGGCAAGCTGCAGCAGCTGCGCCATTTCCTCCGTTTTCGGCACGCGCGGGCTATGGATATCCCAGACGCCGGGGCCGATCTCGTTCGGGTATTTCATCACGCGGAAGGCATCCAGCAGCTCCATGCGGCTGCGGGTGGCCTCGATGCTGATGACATCGGCGTCCAAGGCGATGATATCGCCGATGATATCGTTGAAATCGGCGTAGCACATGTGGGTGTGGATTTGCGTCTCGTCGCGCACGACGCTGGCGGTGAGGCGGAAGCAAGCGGTTGCCCAACGCAAATAATCCGGCCGATCGGCGCGCCGGAGCGGCAAGCCCTCGCGCAGCGCAGGCTCGTCGATTTGAATAATGCGGATGCCGGCGGCTTCGAGATCCGCCACCTCATCGCGCAACGCGAGCGCGATCTGCCGGCAGACGGTCTCGCGCGAAAGATCGTCGCGCACGAAAGACCATTGCAGCATGGTCACCGGGCCGGTGAGCATGCCTTTCACGGGCTTGTCCGTGAGCGACTGCGCATATTGCGTCCAGCGCACCGTCATGGGGTTCGGCCGCCAGACATCGCCCCAGATGATCGGCGGGGCCACGCAGCGGCTGCCATAGGACTGCACCCAGCCGTGCTTGGTAAAGGCGTAGCCCTGCAGCTGCTCGCCGAAATACTTCACCATATCGTTGCGTTCGAACTCGCCGTGCACCAGCACGTCGAGCCCGGCTTCCTCCTGCCAGCGAATGGCATCGCGCGTCCACGCGGCAATGGCGGCTTCATACTCGGCATCGCTCAGCTTGCCGCGCGCGTGTGCCGCCCGGGCAGCGCGGACTTCCGCCGTTTGCGGGAAAGAGCCGATGGTGGTGGTGGGAAACGGCGGCAATTTTAGCCGTGCCTGCTGCTTGGCCCGCCGCTTGGCAAAGGGGCTGGCGCGATGTTCCATTTCCGGGGTGACGGTGGCCAGCCGCGCCGCCACCGCCGGATTGTGCACGCGGGCGGAACTCTTGCGATCGGCAATCGCCTTGTCGGATTCGGCAAGAGCTGCGGCGATGCTTTCCGCCCCTTCGTCCAGGCCGCGCGCCAGCAGGGCGATCTCTTCCAGCTTTTGCGTCGCAAAGGCGAGCCAACCCTTGAGTTCGGCGGGCAATTCGGTTTCTTGCGCCAAGTCCACCGGCACGTGCAGCAGGCTGCAGGACGGCGCCACCATCAGCCGTTCCTTGCCGCGCCGGGCGGCCACCTGCTCCAGGATGCCGAGCGCGCGGCGCAGATCGGTGCGCCAGACATTGCGGCCGTCCACGACGCCGAGCGAGAGCCACAAGCCGGCGGGGGCGGCTTCCAGCACGTCCTGCAGCGAGGCGGAGCCGCGCACGAGATCGAGATGCAGCCCGCTGACCGGCAAGGAAAGAGCCGTGGCAAGATTATCGCCGAGCGGGCTGAAATAGCTGGCCAGCAGGATATCAATCCCCCGCCCCGGCGCGAGGGCATGATAGGCGCGGCGAAGGGCTTCCTGCGCTTTGGCGGAGAGATCCAGTGCCAGGACCGGCTCATCCATCTGCACCCAGGCGACCCCCTCGTCGGCCAAGCCGCTTAGAATCTCGGCATAGACCGGCAGCACGCGGTCGAGAAGGTCGAGCGGGTCAGATCCATCCTCGGTTTTCGAGAGCATGAGAAAACTGACCGGACCCAGCAAAACGGGACGCGTGCGCCGGCCTTGGGCGAAGGCTTCGCGAAAGGCGGCGAGCGGCCGATTTTCGGTGAGCACAAAGCGCTGATCGCGACGCAGCCGCGGCACAAGATAATGGTAGTTCGTGTCGAACCACTTCGTCATCTCCAGCGCCGGCAGCTCTTTCGTGCCGCGGGCCAGCGCGAAGTAGGTGTTGAGCGAGACGGGGCCGCCCGTCCAGCCATAGCCTTCGGGAATGGCGCCGAGCATCGTCGCGGTATCGAGAACGTGGTCGTAGAAAGAGAAATCGTTCGAGGGGACGTGCTGGATCCCGTGGCTCTGTTGCAGATCCCAATGCGCTGCACGCAGCCCTGCGGCGGTGGCTTGGAGGGCGGCGGCATCCGTTTCGCCGGCCCAGTATGCCTCGACCGCGGTTTTCAGCTCCCGCCTGCGGCCGATGCGGGGGAAGCCTAGGTTGGCTGCGATGGTCATGCGAAACTCCTTGAGACGGAACCCAGCCGGGTTGTTGATTTAGAGACTTAAGGATATCTTTATATCTTTAGTTCAAGGAAGGCAAGCGCGCTCTTTTGCGCCGGAAAAATTTCGCGCCGCGCCTCGCGCGGGCAACCCAAGTCAGGCATGATTTCCCGCATGAATCGCGATGCGGCTTCCGGTGCCCCGAAAAACCGAAGCGAGATTCGCGCCGCACGCGGGCGGCAAGCGAGCCGACGCGGCTTGGTGGCCGAGGCTGCGGCAGCGGCGGCCTTGGAAAGGGACGGCTGGCGCATTCTGGCGCGCCGGCTGCGGACGCCCGCGGGCGAGATCGACATTATCGCCGAAAAAGCCGAGCTTTTGGCGCTTGTGGAGGTGAAGGCCCGTTCGCGGCTTGCGGACGCCGCCGCAGCACTTTCGCCAAGGCAGCAGCGCCGCCTGGCGGCGGCGGCGGAGACCTTGCTTGCGGAGCATCCGGATTGGGGGCGGGCCGGGATTCGCTTCGACGTGATGGTGGTGGACCATGCCGGGCGCGTGCGCCGCATCACGGACGCATTCCGTATCGAGGGCGAGCCGTAACGCCCATATCTAAAAGCCGCAATCTACGGCCAACGGCCGTATTGATGGGCGATTTGTGTTGCCGTCATCGGCGGTGTATCGGCCAGCGAGGGCGGCGGGTTGATCAGCACCTCCCGGCTGACCCAGCAATCCGGAACGCCGAGCGAGCGTGTGCAATAGGGTGGTTCCCCGGGAAGCGGTTCGACCGGCCGGCAATAGGGCTGGTTCTGCTCGAGGTGAACGATGGAGCAATCGCGACCGGAGACCAGCGACCAGACCAAATCAAGAACATCGCGTTGGAAGACCACGATGGAAGCGGTATCGACCACCGCCGCCACCACAAACGGTTTCGGCGGTACCGTGGCATGGCAGCCGGCAAGCAAGAGGCTTGGCAGAAGAACCTTCCAAGGGCGCATCGGATTTGTTCTTGCCAGAAGGCCGTGAATATTTCCTTGCCGTTTGCGCCGCCGTTTGCGCGGACTGCCCGGCCCGTATATGGTCCTGCCGCATTCCCATTTTTGACGAGGTCCCGGTGGCCGATATTTTCGACGAAGTCGATGAAGAACTCCGCGCCGAACGGTTGCATAGGCTCTTTGTCCGTTATGGCGCGTGGCTTGCCGCTGCGGCGCTTGTGGCCATCGCTGCCACAGGCGGCTACGAGGCATGGCGCTATTGGCGCATTCGGGCCGACCGCGCCACGGCTATGATCTACCTCACCGCCATGCAGCAGGCCTCGCAGCCACGGCAGGGCGAAAAAGCGGCCGATGCCGATGCGGCGATTGCCGGTTTTGCGAAGGCGGCGCAGCAAGGCTCCCGCAGTTATCGCGTGCTTGCCCGCCTGCAGGAAGCCGCGCTGCTGGCGGATCACGGCAAGCTTTCCGAGGCGCTTGCCGTTTGGGATCAGGTGGCGGCGGATAGCTCCGCCGATACGGCCTTGCGGGATCTGGCGAGCCTGCTTTGGGTGCAGCATCAGCTCGATTCCGGCGATCCGGCCGTGCTCAAGGCTCGGCTTGCCCCGCTTGCCTCTCCGCTCAACACTTGGCATAGCCTTGCGCAAGAAGCCGAAGCGCTGTTGCTGCTGCGCCAAGGACAAAAGCAAGAGGCGAAGAAGTTGCTGCAAACTTTGGTGGAAGATCCGACCGTTCCCGCCGGGCTACGGGACCGCGCCAGCGCAGTGCTCGGGTGGCTTAGCGAGTAATGCGCCGGGATCCGGGTCTGAGCGATGCGCCGCCGTGCGTGCTGGGGCGGCGCGCGAGCCTGCTGTTGGCCGCCGGCATGCTCTCCGGCTGCAGCTACCTCAGCAACTTCTTTGGTTCCGAAAAGAAGCCGATTACCGGCAAACGCGAGGAGGTTTTGGTGGTGCGCCACGGGCTGGAACCGCCCAAAGGCACCCGCCCGCGCGTGGTGTTGCCGCCGCCGGTCTTGAATGCAGCTTGGCCCGAAGCCGGCGGCAACCCGGCACACCTGATGGGCCATTTGCAGCTTGCCGCCGTGCCGAAGCCGGCCTTTTTGGTCAAAATCGGCGAGGGCGGCGGGTATCGGAAGAAAATCGTCGCGCAACCGGTGGTCTTCGAAAACCGCATCTACACCATGGACAGCGAAGCCTTGGTTCGCGCGTTCAACGCGCGCACAGGCGGCCTGCTTTGGTCTTTCGACACGCGCCGGAAGGATGACCTCAGCGCCAATGTGGGCGGCGGCCTCTGCGCCTTCCAAGGCGTGCTGTACGCCACCACCGGGCGGGGGGATCTCGTGGCGCTGGAGGCGGCTTCCGGCAAGGTGCTTTGGCGCAAAAATCTGGAGCTTCCGATCCGTGCCAGCCCCACCGTTGCCGACGGCAGGCTGTTTCTGATCACCATCGATCAGAAGCTTTATGCCCTTGCCGCTGCGAACGGCAGGGAACTCTGGAACCATCAATCAGCGCCGGCGTCCACTTTGGTTCTCGACTCGCCCGGGCCGGCCTATGCGGGTGGTTTCGTGTTTGCCGGCTTCGGCTCCGGCGATGTGCTGGCACTGAATGCTCTGACCGGGGATATCGTCTGGAGCGATTCCATTCCGGCGCTCGGTGGACGCGAGAATGAGGTGGCGATCTCCGCCATCAGCGCCATGCCGGTGACGGACGGCGAGCGGGTGATTGTCATCGGACAGGGGGGATTGCTGATCGCGGACGACCTTCACACCGGCCGGCGCATTTGGGAAAAGGAAGTGGGCGGTGGGCAAACGCCTTGGGTTGCCGGGGAATGGGTGTTCTTCGTCACGCTGGACCAACGGGCCGCGGCGGTGAATGCCCAAACCGCGGAGGTGGCGTGGGTGACGCAATTGCCGCAATACGCCGACACCAAAAAGCATAAAAACCCGATCACCTGGTACGGACCGGTGCTGGCGGGCGACCGGTTGGTTTTCGCCGGCACGAACGGGCAAGCCCTCTCGGTCAGCCCCTATAATGGAGAGATTCTCGGCGACGAGAAACTGCCGGCACCGGCTGCTGTGGCCCCGATTGTCGCGAACCGGATGCTCTATTTCGTCCTCGATGACGGCAGGCTCTTGGCGCTTCAGTGAAAGGCGCTTAAAGCGCCCCGCATGCTTCCCAAAATCGTGATCATCGGCCGGCCGAATGTGGGCAAATCGACCCTGTTCAACCGCCTCGCCAACCGCAGGCTGGCGCTGGTGGCCGATACGCCCGGCCTGACCCGCGACGCGAAAGAAGCTTTGGTGGAACTTTCCGGGCTTCGCTTCGTGCTGGTGGATACGGGGGGTTTGGAAACCGGCGCGCCCGCCTCGCTGGCCGCGCGCGTGCGCAAAGCGGCGGAAGCGGCCGCGCGCGAGGCCGACCTCGTGCTCTTCGTGCTCGATGCCCGTGCCGGAATTCTCCCCGCGGATACCGAAATTGCCGATTGGCTCCGAGAGCAGAGCACGCCGGTGCTGGTGGTGGCGAATAAGGCCGAAGGGCAACGCGGGCAGCACGCCGCGCTGGAAGCCTTCGAACTTGGTTTGGGTGAGCCCGTGGCCATTTCGGCCGCGCACGGGGAAGGAATCGATGCGCTTCGAGAAGCGATTGCAGTGCATTTGCCGGAAGCTTCCGCTCAACTCCCGGAAAAGTTGGAGGCGGAACGACCTTTGCGCCTGGCGATCGTCGGCCGGCCCAACGTGGGCAAATCCACCTTGTTCAATCGGTTGGCGGGCGAGGAGCGGGCAATTACCGGCCCCGAGCCGGGGTTGACGCGCGATGCCGTTTCCGTGCGCATCCCCGACGGCGCGGGCGGGCAGATCGAATTGATCGACACCGCGGGCCTTCGCCGCCGCACCCGCATTGAAGAGGAAGCTGAAAGCCTTGCGGTCTCTGCCGCCATAGAAGCGCTGAAGCGGGCCGAGGTGGTTTTGCTGGTGGTGGACGCAACGCAAGGCTTGGAAGACCAGGACCTTCGGATCGCCCGGCTGATTGCGCGCGAAGGGCGTGCCGCGGTGGTGGTGCTGAACAAATGCGATGCCGTTTCCGACCGCAAAGCCGCGCAAGATGCGCTTGCCGAGCGGCTGGGTTCCAGCCTTTCACAGCTCAAAGGCATCGGGGTCGTGAGCCTCTCCGCGCGGACCGGTGCGGGGGTGGCGAAGCTTTTGCCGGCGGTGCGAAGCGCCTATGCCGCGTGGAATCGGCGGATCGCGACCGCCGAGCTCAACCGCTGGCTGGAGGCGGCCGTGGCCCGGCATCCGCCGCCATTGGTGCAAGGCCGAAGGCTGAAGCTGCGCTACATCACCCAGCCAAAGGCGCGCCCGCCGACATTTGTTCTGTTCGGCACGCGGGCCGAGAAATTGTCGGAGGATTATCAGCGGTATTTGGTGAACAGTCTGCGGGAAACCTTTACGCTTCGGGGCACGCCGATCCGGCTTGAGCTTCGCAGCCCGCGCAACCCGTTTGCGGAAAGCGAGGAGACACGATAGCGGTAAGAGACTTCTGAAACCGAAAACCTGCCCGCCGGGCATTTACACGAAGGCGGCTTCCGCGGAGATTAGTGCGCAAGATTGCGGGAGGGCTCAGCAAACGATGAAGGCAATCATCGATCAGATTCTGAAAAAATTCATCACCACCGGGCAGTTGGAAATCCGCTGGCCGGATGGAACCCTGACCACGTATCGGGGCAAAGAGGGGCCCTCGGCGCGCTTTGCCTTGCGCGATGCAGCCACCCTTCGGCGGCTTCTATTCACCCCGTCGCTTGCTTTGGGAGAAGCCTATATGGACGGCGGCCTCGTGCCGGAGGATTGCAGCATTTACGATGTTCTCGATGTGCTGACGCTGAATGCCGCGCAGAACGAAACGGCGCACCCGGCACTTCGCCTTCGCGCGTTTATGGGAAGGCTGCTGAGACGGATTGCGCAATTCAACTCGGCTTCTCGCGCGAGGCGCAATGCCGCGCATCATTATGATTTGAACGGCCGGCTCTATAGCCTCTTTCTCGATCGCGACCGGCAATATTCCTGCGCCTATTTCCCCACCGGCAATGAAACGTTGGAAGAGGCCCAGGCGGCCAAGAAGCTGCACATTGCCGGCAAGCTCAAGCTCGATCGGCCGGATCTTTCGGTGCTCGATATCGGTTCCGGCTGGGGCGGGCTGGCGCTGACGCTGGCGCGCGATTTCGGCGCGCGCGTGCTGGGGATTACGCTCTCTTCCGAGCAGTTGGCCGAATCGCGCGCCCGGGCGGAAGCCGAAGGGCTTGCCGATCGCGTTCGCTTCGAACTGATGGACTACCGTGCGGTGAACGAGCGGTTCGACCGCATTGTCTCGGTGGGCATGTTCGAGCATGTGGGCGTGGGTTTCTATCGCACCTTTTTTGCCACCATAAAGCGCTGCCTGGCCCCGGACGGGGTCGCGCTCTTGCACACCATCGGCCGCAGCGACGGCCCCGCCAGCACCGACCGATGGTTGCAGAAATACATCTTTCCCGGCGGCTATTCCCCCGCGCTTTCCGAGGTGGTGCCGGCAATTGAAAAGACGGGCCTTATTATTACGGATGTTGAAATCTTGCGCTTGCATTATGCGCAGACGCTCCGGCAGTGGCGGCGCCGTTTCGCCGCCAATCGGGATGCCATTGCCGCCCTTTACGATGAGCGGTTCTGCCGCATGTTCGAATTCTATCTGGCCGGCGCAGAGCTTGCCTTTCGCCACGGCGGGCACGTGAATTTCCAAATTCAAATGGTGCGGGACCAAACCGTGCTGCCGCTGACGCGCGATTACATGTTCGAGACGGAACGGGCGGCCGCGGGCCGGCTTGCGGCGAGTGCGCCGGCGCACGCGGAACAAGGTGCCACCCGATAAAATTCGCTCCGGATTCCGTTAGATTTCGTAGGCAAGCCGGAGCCCGGGCTCGGGCCAATCCATGGCCACCAGCTGACCCGAGCCGGAGAGCGTGATGAAAGCGGTGCGAAGATCCGGACCGCCGAAGCAGATATTGGTGGTGTAGATATCCGGCATCGGCACTTCGCGAACGATGCGGCCATCGGGAGCGATGACCGTGATCTGGCCGGTGACCAAAGTCGCCACACAGATATTGCCGCTTGCCTCGACGGCCAGACTGTCGAATCGGCGATAGCCGCCCATGCCGCAAACGAGCCGCCCGCCGTGGGGGGAAGGAAACGGGCGCTTGCGCGCCACCCCCGGCGCTTCAAGATCAAAGGCCCAGAGCCGCGCGGTTTCGCTCTCTGCCACATACAGCACCGAATCGTCGGGAGAGAGCCCGATTCCGTTCGGCGTCAGCACCGGATAGGCCACGGCGGTGATGAACGAGCCGTCGGGCTTGGCGTAATAGACCCCGCCCCAGTCGCGATCGCGTTCGCGGACTTTGCCGAGATCGGTGAAGTAAAAGCCGCCCTGATGGTCGAAGACGATATCGTTGGGGCCGCGCAGGGAATGGCCGTCGCACGAATCGTAAAGCACGCGGACCGCGCCGGTGGCGGGATCCACGCGCTCGATTCGGCCCCCGGAGTAGTCGGGAGGCTGACGCGTCGGCCGCAAGAGGCCCGGCTCCTCATGCCAGGCGAAACCGCCGTTGTTGCAGACGTAGAAGGCACCGTCCGGTCCCACCGCAAGCCCGTTCGGGCCGCCGCCGGGCCGGGCAATGACCTCGATGGTTCCATCCGGGCGCACGCGGCTGACGGTGCCGCGCTCGATTTCCACCAGCGCCACCGAACCGTCTTTCAGCGCCACCGGACCCTCGGGAAAGCGCAACCCCGTTGTAATCACGCGTAGCTCGGCCATGAGGCTCTTCCTCCCTTCTTTCGGCATCTCTCGGCATTGACGAAAGAGAGCCTATCCGATTTTCTGCGCGAGGAAAGGGCATGGCTTTAAGCGTGCCCGTTGGGAGGGAAACGTGCCATGATGAAGCGTCGCACCGTACTGAAAGGCGGGCTGCTCGCCGCCGCTGCCGGATTTGCCCCCGCCCGGCTCCGCGCCGAAGAGGGCCCCTATGTGCTCGGGACCTTGTTCCCTATGGCCGGCCCGAACGCCGAATACGGCACCATCTTTACGGAAGGCGCAGAGCTCGCGCTGAAACATGTCGCCGAAGATAAAATGCTGCGCCGGCCGATCGTGTTGCGCGCCGAAGACAGCGAAGGCACCCCGCAAGGCGGTGCGGTGGGCATGACCAAGCTCGTGAATGTCGATCACGCGATTTACGTGCTGATCGGCTTTACCGGGGTTTCCAAGGCGGCCGCGCCGATCGGGGCGCGCGCCAAGGTGATCACGGTGAACGGCGGCGGTGTCGGGCCGGACCTTGCCGGGCTTTCGCCCTATTACTGGAACGTGATCCCCCTCGCCTCGGCGGAAGTGCAGCGAATCGCGCCCTATTTGGTGAGCAAAGGCTTCAAGCGCCTGGCCATGATGTATATGAACGACCCGTTCGGCATCGGCGTTTTCAAGGCAATGCAAACCGAATTGCCGAAAGCCGGCGGGCAGTTGGTGGGCAGCTATACCATCCTTCCCACAGATCAGCAGTTTGCCGGGGTTGCCGCGCGCATCCGCGACACCAAGCCCGATGCGGTCTATTTCGCCAGTTACGGCGCACAACAGGCGCAGATTATCAAACAACTGCGCGATAACGGAATCGACCGGCAATTGGTGACTTACTCCGGCGCTTCGATTCCTTCCGTGCTTAATCTTCCGCAAAGCGAAGGGCTTTTGTTTACCGCGCAGACGGCGGCTTGGTCTTCGCAGGATCCGGTCACCCAGCGCTTTCTTGCGGATTGGCGCAAGACGCACCAAAGCCAGCCTTCGACGTACCATCAAAATTATTACAATGCCGTGCGGCTCTTTGCGTTGTTGGCACAAAGCCTGGAGCAAGCGGGCAAGCCCATCAACGGCGATACGCTGCGCGCGGAACTCTTGCGCGTGCGCCGCTTTCCGTTGGTCGGCGGTGAGGGGACATTCGATGATCTTTGCGATCTCTCCATGCCGATCGACATCAACACCGTGCATGCCGGCCGTATCGTGAAAGTGGCTTAAGTCTCGCCCGGCAGAATTGATGCTTGTTCTGCAACTACTTACGTCCGGCCTTCAGACGGGGGCGCTTTATGCGCTGACCGCAGCGGGGTTTGCCTTGATTTTCGGCGCCACACGGATTTTCCATTTCGCCCACGGCGCCACTTATGCTTTGGCCGGTTATGCCTTTGTGCTTGCCGACCATGCCGGCCTACCCTGGCCGATCGGCTGCCTGATCGCGCTTGCGGTTGCGGTTGCTTTCGGCCTGTTCACCGATATTGCGATTTATCGGCCGATCCAACGCCACAGCGCATCGTTTTTCACGGTTTTCGTGGCCGCTTTTGGCGTGGTGATTTTCATCCAGAGCGCTCTGGAAATAACCTTCGGCCGGAGCTTCATTGCCGTAAGCTCCGCCCTGACCCATGCCAGCCAAATCCTGCCGGGGCTTTATCTCGCGCAAGTCTTTTGGGTTGCCATTGCGGTCACGGTGCTTGTGTTCGGCGCGCTGGGGTGGTTCCTCAGCCGTTCGAACTCCGGCATCGCACTCCGGGCCTTGGCCGAAAACACCGAGTTGCTGCGCGCTTACGGGCTTTCCGCGCGGCGCTTCTCGGCGCTTGCTTTTGCTTTGGGTTCCGCGCTTGTCGTGCCGGGCGCCGTGCTGGGGGCGGCAACGACCGGCCTGAGCCCCGTTGTCGCCTCGCACGTGATGCTGGTGAGTTTGGCTGCTTCCGTCGTCGGCGGGATCGGCAGCCTGCGCGGCGCCGCCTTCGGAGGTTTTCTGTTGGGCATTGCCGAAAATCTCGTGGTGGCGGTCTTGGACACGCAATGGAGCGAGGCCGCGGGCTTCGTGGTCTTGTTTGCGTTCATTCTGCTCCGCCCGAGCGGCTTGTTCGGGACGGCGGTTGCGCGATGAGCGCTTACCTTCTCAATCTGGCCGAGCTCGGCACCATTTTTGCCCTGCTTTCGCTGAGCCTGAATGTCTTGATCGGATATGGCGGCATTTTCTCGGTGGCGCATGCGGTCTTTTTCGGCGTGGGCGCCTATGCCGGCGCGCAGATCGCGCTGCATCTCGCCCCCGATGTGCTGCTCGCCGCGCTTGGGGGCGGACTTGCCGCCGGGGTTTTGTCTTTTGCCCTGGCATTACCGGCCTTGCGCGTGCGCGGCGAGTATTTCGTGGTGGCCAGCCTCGGCTTGCAAATGGTGGCCACCACGGTCTTTACCGAAGCGCAAGGGATTACCGGCGGCTATGGCGGACTTGTGGGGATTCCCCCGCCCTCGCTGTTCGGCCTGGATATCTCTTCGCCCCGGCTTTTCCTGAGCGTCTGCATTGCCATCCTGCTCGCGGTGATGGCCGGTGTGCACGCTTTGATGCGGGGAAGCTTCGGCCGCTCGTTGATGGCGGTGCGCGATTCCGAAAGCGCGGCAGAGGCCTTCGGCAAGATCGTGCCGATTTTGAAAACGCTGGCGGTGGTCTTGGGCTGCATCATCGCCGGGGCTGCCGGCGGATTGTTCGCTTTGCAAATGTCCTTCGTGAATGTGGAGAGTTTCACGCTGGATCAGTCTGTCTTGATTATGGCTATGGTGATTATCGGCGGGGTCGGCACTTTGCTCGGCCCGTTGCTGGGCACCGCGCTGCTGCTTTTGCTTCCGGCCGCGCTTTCGTTTCTTCCCGGCATTCCGCCGACGGAGCTCGGCGCGGTGCAGCAGGGCATTTACGGCCTTGCGATGACGCTCTTGATGATTTTCCGCCCCGGCGGCATTGCCGGCCGCGCCGAAGGGCGGCGGTGGGGCGGCCGATGAGCCCGATCCTTTCGGTTCGCGGCCTGGCCAAGCATTTCGGCGGCGTTGCCGCGGTGCAGGGGGTGGATCTCGACTTGCCCGCCGGCCTGATTACCGCCTTAGTGGGGCCGAACGGTGCGGGCAAGACCACGCTCTTCAACCTCATTACCGGCGCGGTGGAAGCGGATACCGGCCGCGTGATGCTTGCGGGCAAAGAGCTTGCCCGGCGCACACCGGCGCGCATGGCAAGGCTCGGCGTCGCGCGCAGTTTCCAGGATTTGCGCCTGTTTCAGAGCATGAGCGTGCAGGCCAATGTGCTGACGGCGATCGAGCCGCATGCATGGTTTTGGCAGCCGGGCGGGCGCAGGGCGCGCGCGCGACGCCTGCAGGCAACCGAGATGGCGCTGGCCGAGACGGGGCTTTCCGCGCTTACGGATGCGCTGGCCGCCGAGCTTGCCTATGCCGAGCGCAAGTTTCTCTCGCTTGCCCGGATTCTTGCCACCGGCGCGCAGATCTGGCTGTTGGACGAGCCCGCATCGGGGCTGGATCCTGCCTCTCGCGCCCGGTTCTCCACGCTTTTGCGCAAGCACGCCGCGCAGGGCGTTGCCATTTGCCTGGTGGAGCACAACCTCGATATCGTCAGCGCGCTTGCGGATCGGATTGTGTTTCTCGACCAAGGCCGCAAATTGGCCGAAGGCGAGCCGCAGGCCATTTTGCGCGATCCCGCGCTGGCCGCGATTTACTTTGGTGAGCGGCGGGCATGACCGAGGTGCTGGCCTGCGAAGGGCTGAAAGCCGGCTATGGCGGTAGGGAGGTCTTGAGCGGGGTGAGTATGCGGCTGGCCGCGGGCGAAGTGCTTTGCTTGGTCGGCCATAATGGGGCGGGAAAATCCACGTTGCTGAAGGTGCTCTTCGGCCTGCATCGCCCGAGCGCCGGCAGCATCCGGCTGGATGGTGCGGTGGTGCGCCCGGAGCCGGAGAGGATGGCAAAGGCCGGCATCACCTATCTTCCGGAGGGGCGCGGCGTATTCCCCACGCTCAGCGTGCGGGAAAATTTCGCGTTGGGACTGTTTTCCTTGGGCCTGAAAGGCGCAGCGGCGCAAGAGCGCATTGCGGAAGTGCTCTCTTTGCTGCCGCAGCTTCGCCCACTCTGGCAGAGGCGCGCGGCAACGCTTTCCGGCGGGCAACAGCAGATGGTTTCCATCGGACGGGCGCTGCTGTCCCGCCCGCGCATCTTGCTGATGGACGAACCCTCGATCGGCCTTGCGCCCAAGCTCTTTCAGGATTTGCTGGCGCCCGTGCGGGCGCTGCAGCACCAACGCGGCATGGCCATTCTGCTTGTGGAGCAGAATATCGCCGAAGCCTTTGCCATGGCGGACCGAAGCATGGTGATGCGTTCGGGGCGGATTATTTTTGAAGGACCGCCTACCGCGCTTTCCGACAAAACCAGGTTGCTGGAGCTTTTTTGAGGCCCGCTCTCTTGCCGCATTGCGGTTTGCGCCTATACTTCTATCGGCTTCAGGATGCGGCGGATGTTCGCGCTTTCCGCCCAAGCCGTTTCATGTTTTTGTCGCAACATCAGCGGAAGGAAGAACGCGATGCCAACCTTGAAAGGTAGCAAAACGGAAGCAAATCTGAAATACGCCTTCGCGGGAGAGTCGCAGGCAAACCGGCGTTACCTTTATTTTGCACAGAAGGCGGATGTCGAGGGATATAACGATGTTTCCGCCGTGTTCCGCTCCACCGCGGAAGGCGAAACGGGGCACGCCTACGGCCATCTTGAGTTTTTGGAAAAGGTCGGGGATCCGGTAACGAACCTTCCGATCGGCTCGACCGCGGATAATCTGCGTTCGGCGGTGGCCGGTGAAACCCATGAATACACCGACATGTATCCGGGCATGGCGCGCACCGCACGCGAAGAAGGCTTTGACGAGATTGCGGACTGGTTTGAAACGCTTGCCAAGGCCGAGCGTTCGCATGCCGGTCGCTTCCAGCGTGCACTCGACGAACTGAAATAAGACGTTATCTTTTGTTTTCGCGGAGAGAGAAAGTTTTAAGCTTTCTCTCTCGCCTCTCTCAAATTTTCGAGGACACCATGCGGGAAGGCAGCTTGGAAGCGCCGACGCGTTATCCGTTGGCATGGCGGGATGAAGACTTTTACGACCGCGAAAAGCTCGATGCGGAAATGCGGCGGCAGTTTGACGTCTGCCATACCTGCCGGCGCTGTTTTAATTTGTGCGATTCCTTCCCGACGTTGTTTGATTTGATCGATCAATCGCCGACCGGCGAATTGGATAAGGTCGATAGCAAGGATTTTGCCAAAGTCGCGGATGCGTGCACGCTTTGCGATATGTGCTTTATGACCAAGTGCCCGTATGTTCCGCCGCATCCGTTCAATATTGATTTTCCACACCTTATCCTGCGCTATCGCGCGGCAGAAGCCAAAGAGGGCAAAGTATCGTTTCCCGATCGCGAACTTGCCAAGACGGATCGCAACGGAAAACTGGCAAGCGCGGTGGCGCCGCTTGCGAATTGGGCCACCGATCCCGGCAACAAACGCATGCGGGGGTTATTGGAAAAAATTGCCCATCTGGATCCGGAGGCAAAGCTGCCCTCCTATGCCGGCCGCACCCTGCTTGCAGCGGCAAAGGCAAAGCCCGAGCTTAACAAAGGTGCTCCGGCATTCGGGCGCAAGGCCGTTCTCTACGCCACGTGCTACGGTAATTACAACACCCCGCAGGTGGGGCTTGCCACACGCGCCGTTCTTGCTCGTAACGGAGTCGAGACGGAGGTGGTTTATCCGCTTTGCTGCGGCATGCCGCTTTTGGAGCTGGGCAAGATTGACGAAGTGGCCAAGCACGCGGAACGCACGGCCGCGGAACTTTCCCGCTGGATTGCGCAAGGCTACGATGTGATTGCGCTGGTTCCCTCGTGTGCGTTGATGCTGAAGTTTGAATGGCCGCTGATTTTGCCGGAAAATGCGGCGGTGAAACAATTGGCCAATGCAACCTTCGATATCAGCGAATACATCGTGAGCATTGCCCGCAAAGAAGGGCTGGCACCGGGTCTTTCCCCCATCAAGGGCGGCGTTGTTCTGCACATGGCCTGCCATGCGCGGGCCCAGAATATCGGGCAAAAAGCAGCCGAAATGTTAAGGCTTTTGCCGGACGCCGACGTGACGGTGATTGAACGCTGCTCGGGCCATGGCGGCGCCTGGGGTTTCAAAAGCGGGCACTTTGAAGTCGCGCTGAAAGTCGGGCGGCCGGTCGCGCGGCAAGTGCACGAAGCGGGCAAGACATATCTTGCCTCGGAATGCCCGCTTGCCGGGGTGCACATTCTCCAGGGCGTGGAAAAACTCGACGGTTCCGCGCCGAAACCCGAGTTGCTGACGCACCCTATTCAACTCATCGCCCGCGCTTACGGCATTGCCGCTTAAAGCGCAAGAAACGGGAGAGCCGAGATGGAGCACAAGCGCGTATTGTTGGCCTCGGATATCATGTCTATGGCGGAATATGCCGCCGTGCGCGCCGAAAAGCGCCGCCAGATGGTGGAGATAAAGCGCAGGCGGCGCGTGGCGGTCGGCCCGTTCGTGACCTTTTTCTTCGAGAATTACGATACCATGTGGTACCAAGTGCATGAAATGCTGTTTGTGGAAAAGGGCGGAGAAGAGCAAATTCCCGACGAGCTCGCTGCTTACAATCCGTTGATACCGAAAGGAAACGAACTTGTTGCCACGTTTATGATCGAGATCGACGATCCCGAGCGGCGCAAGCGCCAGCTGATGCAATTGGGCGGCATCGAGAACACCGCCTTTTTGAAATTCGGCGGCGAGACGATTATGGCGGATCCGGAACAGGATCTCGACCGCACCACCGCCGAGGGCAAGGCATCTTCGGTGCAGTTTGTGCATTTTCGGATGAGCGGCCCGCAAATTCAAAAATTCTGCACGCCGGGAACGGAAATCGTTTTGGGTTTGCAGCATCCGAACTATCGGCACATGACCGTGCTTCCCGAAGACGTGCGCGCGGAACTTGCCAAAGACTTCGCGCCGTTCTAACCGAGATTCGGCGGCAGAGGGAGGAGATCATCGCCATGTTTGTTCGGGCCGGAGATCTTAATGTTCATGTGCTGGCGGAAGGGCCGCAAGAGGCGCCTGCCTTGCTCTTGCTGCACTCGCTCGGCACCACGCTGCATATTTGGGATGCCCAGGCGGCGGCGCTTTCCGACCGCTTCCGCGTCGTGCGGCCGGATCTCCGCGGACACGGCTTGAGCGCGGTCCCGCGCGGACCCTACAGCATGGAGCAAATGGCGCAGGATGCTTTTGCGCTGATGGATGCGCTCGGCATCGCGCGCGCCCATGTGGCCGGGCTTTCGATCGGCGGGCTGATTGCGCAAGCCATGGCGCAAAAAGCGCCCGAGCGCATGCAAAGCCTGATTCTGTGCGATACCGCGCTGGCCATTCCGCCGCCGGAGATGTGGCACCAACGCGCCGCCACCGTGCGCGCGCAGGGCATGGAGGTGCTTGTGGAGACGGTGCTCGCGCGCTGGGTAACCGCGGGCTTTCGCACTGCCCCGCCGGCGCTTGGGCTGCGCGCCATGTTGGAACGGACCGCCCCCGAGGGTTACGCAGGAGCAGCCGAAGCAATCGCCGGGGCCGATTTCACCGCCTCGGCCCGAAGCGTGCACCTGCCGACGCTGGTGGTGGTAGGGGATAGCGATGAATCAACCCCGCCAAGCGCCGCCAAAGCTTTGGCAGAGGCGTATTGGGGCAAGCTCGAAATCATTCCGCACGCCGCGCACATCCCAACCATGGAACAGCCGGAGGCAGTCAGCGCCGCACTGCGCCGCTTTCTGGTGGCTTAGCTCGTCCATTCGCGAGACGGAATTTGCGTGGATCATTGGTTCTGATCGGCATTCCGGCGACTTGCCTGATCGCCGCGCCGGCGCGTGCCCGGCTTCGCAAGCATGACGGCCTATAGAATATTTGCATCGTTGATCACGGTCAGCGAAAATATGCTCTCAACGTGTTTCGCTTGCTTCGGGAACCACCGCCAAGAACCCAGAAGAGGATAGGACCATGACCGCGCTTGCTCCGCTTCGCCCCATCCCTCCGGAGGCCGACCCGCCGTATGACGCCCCGGCCTACCGCAGCACCGAAAAACGCCACCCGACGCACAAGCTGCTGCCTTGGGTTCACACCGTCACCGAGCTCACCGGCCCGCATTTCAGCCCGGCGCGGTTTCCCGCCATCACCGACCTTTCGGTGGTGAACGGCAAGCAAGCCTTGGGCGAGCGGATTATCGTGGCCGGCAAAGTGATGGATGAAAACGGACGGCCCGTCCCCAACACCATGATCGAGATTTGGCAGGCCAACGCCGCCGGCCGCTATCAACATCCGAACGATCAACACGATGCGCCGCTTGATCCGAACTTTCGCGGGGAAGGACGCGTGTTCACGAATGAGGCTGGCGAATACCGATTCATCTCCATCAAGCCGGGGCGATATCCCTGGCGCAACCACCCCAATGCTTGGCGGCCGCATCATATCCACTTTTCACTCTTCGGTTCGGGGTTTGCGGCACGCCTGATTACGCAGATGTATTTTCCGGGCGACCCGCTTTTGCCGCTTGACCCGATTTTCCTTGCGGTGCCGGACGCCGCCGCGCGCGAGCGCCTGATTGCCCGCTTCGATCTTTCGCTCACCGAGCCGGAATGGGCGCTCGGTTTCCGGTTTGACTTCGTGTTGCGCGGCAAGGCAGCAACCCCGATGGAGCACCCCTGATGCACGGCCTGACACCAAGCCAGACGATCGGCCCCTACTGGCATATTATTGAGCATCCCGAATGGGCCGATTTGACGCGTTTCGGCGCGAAGGGCGAACGGATAACCCTTTCGGGCCGTATCCTTGACGGGGACGGTGCGCCGGTGGCCGACGCGGCGGCGGAGATTTGGCAGGCGGATCCGCCGGCGAGCGAGCTTTTCCCCGGCTTCGGACGCTCCCGCACCGATGCGGAAGGAACGTTCCGTTTCATCACCTTGAAGCCGGGCCCGGTGCCCGGGCGGGGCAATGTGCAGCAGGCGCCGCATCTTGCCATGGCGATCTTCGCCCGCGGCCTGCTGAAGCCTCTCTTCACCCGCGTTTATTTTGCCGGCGAGCCGGCCAACGAGACCGACCCGCTGCTGAACCAGATCGAAGATCCGCTTCGGCGTGCCAGCCTGATCGCGCAACCCGCAGGACAGGACGGGTTTGTCATCGATATCCATCTGCAGGGTGCACGCGAGACCGTGTTTTTGGACATCTGATGCCCGTCAACCCGGCAGATGGCGCGGTCTTCGGCGCGCTTTTCGGCTCCAAGGCCATGCGCGCGATTTTTGACGAGCGCGCCTTTTTCCAGCGTATGCTGGATGTGGAAGCGACCCTTGCCGAAGTGGAAGCCGAGCTCGGCTTGATCCCCGCTTTTGCCGCGCGTGCCATCCGCGCGGCGGCGCGCGTGGAAAACCTTGATTTTGCGGCACTCGCCGCGAGCACGCGCAAAGTGGGTTACCCCGTTGTGGGGCTCGTGCATGCGCTTTCGGCTGCTGCCGAGACGCTTGCGCCGGGCGCCGGCCGCTACACCCATTGGGGCGCGACCACACAGGATATTTTGGACACCGCGCAGGTTTTGCAAATTCGCGATGCACTGGCGCTGATCCGGAGCGATCTTGTTGCCACCATCGCCGCATGGGCGCGCCGAGCCGAGCAGCACCGGCAAACGGTAATGGCCGGGCGCACCCACCTTCAGCACGCCGCCCCCGTGACGTTCGGATTGAAATGCGCGGTCTGGTTCATGCCGCTGGTTGAGCACCTCGAGCGGCTGGATGCGCTTCGCCCGCGGCTTTGCCGGGTGCAATTCGGCGGGGCGGCCGGCACACTGGCCTCGCTCGGCACGCAGGGGCTCGCGGTGATGGAAGGGCTCGCCAAGGCCCTCGAGCTGGCGGCGCCGCCCTTGCCCTGGCACGTCGCACGGGACGGCCTGGCCGAGGCGGTGAGTTTCCTCGGCCTCTTGACCGGAAGCCTCGGCAAAATCGCGACCGACGTGATCTTGCTTGCGCAAACCGAGGTCGCCGAGCTTGCCGAACCGTACGAAGCCGGGCGCGGTTCCTCTTCCACCATGCCGCAAAAACGCAACCCGATTGCCTCGGAGTATATCCTTGCCGCCATGCGCGGCGTGCAGGCCTTGGTGCCGCTGATGCAAAGCGCGATGGCGCAAGACCACGAACGCGGCACCGGCCCCTGGCAGGCCGAGCCGCTTGCCCTGCCCCAAGCCTTCGTCTTGGCCCATGGCGCCTTGCTGCACACGCGGGCGCTGGCGGAGGGGCTGGTTGTAGATGCCGAGCGCATGCGGCAGAATTTGGAGATAACGGGCGGATTGATTCTTGCGGAAGCGGTGATGATGGGGCTGGCGCCGCATTTCGGCCGTGAAGAGGCCCATCATAGGGTCAAGCTTGCTTGCGATCGCGCTCTTGCCCAGCGGATTTCGCTGGCCGAAGCGCTTGCACAAGATGCGGCGGTGCAGGCTAAGCTTGATCGGCAAGCCATTGCCGAACTGATGGACCCGGCACGCTACCTGGGCAGCACCGAGGCGTTTATCGATCGTGCGCTTGCGAAGGCGCGAAGCTATTTCTGAAGCGAAAAGGGATCGACCCGTGGAGAAAAAGGGCATCGTCACCGTCCCGGCCGGAGAGCTTGAGGGTTTTGTGGCGAAAATCTTCGTCGCCGCCGGCTGCGACGCCGAGGAGGCAAACCGCATCGGGCATTATTTGGTCTCCGCCAACCTCGCCGGCCATGACAGCCACGGCGTGATCCGCGTGGGCCGATATGTCGAGTGGCTCCGCTTGGGTTATGTGCGCAAAGGGCAGCAACTCAGCATCGTGCACGAGACGCCGACGCATGCGCTGGTGGACGGGAATTTCGGCTTCGGCCAAACCATCGGGCCGCAGGCGGTGGATCTCGGCATTGCGAAGGCGAAACAGCACGGGCTTTCGGCGATCGCGCTCCGCAACTCGGGCCATTTGGGCCGCATCGGCGATTGGGGCGAACGCGCCGCCGCGCAAGGTTGCATCTCATTGCATTTTGTTAATGTTTTCGGGGGTGAGCTGGTGGCACCCTTCGGCGGCGTGGATCGCCGCTTTTCCACCAACCCCGTTTGCATCGCCGTGCCGATGGCGGGCAAAAGGCCGATTGTTCTCGATTTCGCGACATCCTTGGTGGCGGAAGGCAAAGTTTTGGTGGCGGCCGACGGCGGCAAACCGGTCCCCGAGGGCGCCCTGATCGGCCCTGACGGGAAGCTTTCTTCCGACCCGAGTTTGCTTTACGGCCCGATCGCCGGCACGCGGGCGCGGGATGCTTCCAAAGGCGTGGGCGCGTTACGGACTTTCGGCGAGCACAAGGGCTCCGGCATTGCCTTGATGTGCGAAATCCTGGCCGGATGCCTCACCGGCGGAGGCACATCGGGGCCGCTGCCGGGGCCGCGCGGGCGGATCGCCAACGGTATGTTCTCCATTTATCTGGATCCCGGCTCTTTCGGCACCCGGGATTTCGCGCAATCCGTCCAGGAATACGTGAATTATGTGAAAGCCTCGCGCCCGGCCGTGCCGGGGGGCGAAGTTTTGGTTCCGGGCGAGCCGGAGGAGCGCACCCGTGCGGAGCGGCTGAAAAACGGCATTCCGTTGCCGGAAGAGACGTGGCTTGCCATCGTCGAGACGGCCAAGGGCCTCGGGCTTGCCCCGCCGGCGCAGGCTTGAGCCGGGGGCGGTGCGGCGGGAATTCTGCCGATGCTTGAAAATGCTTGAAAAACGTAGCTTTTCTCTCTCCGGGCATCGCACGAGCGTGGCGCTGGAACCGGAATTCTGGGCCGCGCTCGAAGACATGGCGAAAGCCCAGAATTTAAAGCTTAGCGCGCTTTTGGCAAAGATTGACCAAGGGCGGCAGCCTGTCCGCTCCCTCGCTTCTGCGCTGCGCCTTGCCGTGCTGGAGGCCCTGCAAACCCGCCGCGACGTTTAGGCATTCACCCCTGCACTCTCGCGCGATCACCCGGCCCCGCTTTTACCAGGAAATGTAGACAAGCCCCGGAACCCCGGTCGGCCGGTCGTACCATTCATTGATCGCGTCAATGGTGCGCCAGGGTAAGGCTTGGCGTTGCCATGCGTAATTGGAAAAGAACCGAGGATTCACGTAGCTCTCGCCGATGGAGCCGGCAAAACTGGAGGACGGCGACGCGCAGGAGCCGTTGCCCATTGTGCCGCCGACGCCCGGCCTTATGCCTCCGCCGCCGCCCCCGCCCCCGAAACGGGCGCGCGGATCGCCTTCGCCGTGCATCGCGGCATTGCCGGTTTGCGAAACATAAGCGATTTGCGCGTTTCCGGCGACAATGCCGTTGCAGGCGAAGCCGGGTCCGCCTCCGCCGGCGGCCACCAAGGCGAGCTCTGAATTGATTTTTATCACCGTTGCCGCCCCGCCTCCCCCGGCATAACTGTAGCCGCCGGCAAAGCCGCCGCGGCCGCCGTTGAAGCCGAAAGCGTTGTAGCCTCCGCCCTGCGGCGCATAGAGGCCGCCCGGCCCCGCACTTCCGGCAACGGCGATTTCCACGCGAGCCCCCGCGGGCACCGTCATGATGCCGCTGAAGGCAGCGGGCGCGCCGGCATATTGAAAATGATACCAAAACCACAAAGACGCACCGCCGCCACCCCAGGCCCGCACTTGGAAAGAATGCACCCCGGCAGGCGGAATCCAGGTCACCGCCTTTGGCTTGATTTTGTACTGATCGTGAAAAATGCAGGCGTAGTTGCCCTCAAGAGTGCGGCCGTATTTGCCCGGCCAACAGGTTTTTGGACTCATCGGCGCGGCCGGTGCCGCGGGAGCCGGATCACCCGGCGTGTTGGGTGCAGGCGAATTGGAAATCTGGGAAAAAGCGGGAACCGCGCAGAGCGTTGCCGCCAGAACCCAAACGAAGGAACCGAACTGCTTGCCCTTCATCTCCGTATCACCTCCGAGATCACCTCCGAGCCCGAAACGCGCTGAAGATCACAATGAAGTTTAGCTTCCGTTCGTCGAAAACCAATGTCTGGGGGCTTAAAACTGCATAAAGATTCGGCGCTTTTCGCTATCTTTCATCTCCGTGCTCGCGCGTTCGCTCTCTTGATACGGTGCCGAGCTGCCTCGGCGTTGCGCGATTAACCATTAGGTAACCAGCGCGCTGCATACTCCGGTCTGCGTGGGAAGCGTCATGCTGCAAAGGAAAATCCTCATGCGCGCGAATGCGAAGATCGCCCCGAGCGCACCGTATTTCACCAGCCCCCTCATGTTGGCAGACCGCCTGCTGACCTTGGCGCAGGATGCGGACCGGTCGGGTTACGTCTCTACCGCCGACAGGTTGCTCAGGCTCGCTTTGAAGGTGCTGGAGAATACCAACGGGAGGGAGCCACGCAAAATGCTACACGCAAAATGATATCGCCGCGGTTACTTGCTTAACTCCGCTTTCGCCCGCGAGCTGAGGGAGAGGCGGTCCAGGCAGGCGTCGTGCGCGATCTCGGTCGGCTGAGCGCCACCCTGCGCGGCTTTCTGACAGGCTAGGACGTCGTTCACGAGCATGCGGCCGATATCCTCGCATTTGGTGCCCTGCAAATCAAAGAGGCGTACCGCCGTGCGCTTTGCCGGCAGCGGGCCGAGATCCAGAGCGACACGCTTGAGAATCACCCCGTCATTGCCGAACAGGATCATATCCAGCCGGAACTGCGAGAGTGTTTCGGGGGCTTGGTTGTTGATGACGAAATACACGCGGCAGCCGCCGTTTTGCGGCAAGGACTCGAGCTTATTGAGCTCGAGATGCATCGGGGCAGCCTCTTCCGCCCATGCCGCCCCGGACGAGAGCGAGGCCAGCGCCGCGACGGCAACCCCAAAGAAAAGTCCGCGCAGATGAAGTTTCTTCATGGAATCCAACCCCCCACTCATGGAATCCAACCCCCCACGTTGTTTTTTAAGGCGAACCGCGCCATCTTCCTAGCCGCTCGGGTGCCGGCACGCTAGCCCCGACCTTCGGCTTCTTCCCCATTTTTGCAAGGCCGGATGTGAGGCAAGACCTTTCGCGGCCGCGGAAAGCCCTTTAGTTTGCCGCCCATGCGTTACATATCGACCCGCGGCGAAGCCGCCGCACGCGACTTTGTCGGTGCTCTGCTGGCCGGGCTTGCCGAAGACGGCGGGCTTTTCGTCCCCGAGAGCTGGCCGCATTTTTCCCCCGCTGACTGGCGCGCTCTGCGCGGACTTCCGTATGCCGAGCTTGCCGCGCGCCTGATTGCGCCTTTCGTCGGCGAAAGCATTCCCTTCGCGACGCTACAGGCGCTCTGCCATGCCGCATGGACGGATTTCGACCATCCGGCGGTGGTGCCGCTTGTTCAGCTGGAGACCGGGCTTTGGGTTCAGGAGCTGTTTCACGGGCCGACGCTGGCGTTTAAGGATTTGGCGCTGCAGTTGCTGGGTGCGCTCTTTGAGCATGTTCTGGCGGCCCGCGGCGAACGCATCACCATTGTGGGCGCAACCTCGGGCGATACCGGCGCGGCGGCGATTGCGGCATGCCGTGGAAAACCCCACCTTTCCGTGGCTATTCTGCATCCCTATGGCCGCATTTCCGAAGTGCAGCGGCGGCAGATGACGACGGTTGTTGCCGAGAATGTTCTGAATATCGCGATCGAGGGGAGTTTTGACGACTGTCAGGACTTGGTCAAAGCCCTCTTTAACGATCGCGCATTCCGCATAGAGATGCGCCTGGCGGCGGTGAATTCCATCAATTGGGCGCGGATTGCCGCGCAAATCCCGTATTATGTCGCATCCGCCTTGGCCCTTGGCGCGCCGGACCGGGAAGTGGCGTTTGCCGTCCCCACCGGCAATTTCGGCAATGTCTTTGCCGCCTACGCGGCGCGCCGGCTGGGGTTACCGATTGCGCGGCTGGTCGTGGCCAGCAACCAAAACGATATTCTGGCCCGGTTCCTGGCCCGGAACGATATGAGCATCCGCCCGTCGGTGCAGACGCTGGCGCCCGCGATGGATATTCAAATCAGCTCGAATTTTGAACGGCTGTTGTTCGAGCTTGTCGAACGCAACGGCAAGGCGACCGGGCAAATCATGGCGGAATTCCGCAAAAGCGGGCGCATGCCGGTGCCCGATTATGCCTGGCACCGCGCGCGGCTGATCTTTCACGGCTTCCGGCTGGACGATACGGCGATTCTTGCAGAAATCCGCCGTGTGCACGCGCGCGCGGGGTATTTGGCCGATCCGCATACCGCCATCGGCATTGCGGCGGCCGAAGCCGCACCCGTCGGGCACGGCGTGCCGATGATTGCCCTTGCCACCGCCCACCCGGCGAAGTTTCCCGATGCCATAAACCAAGCCACGGGTACCCGCCCGCCGCTGCCGGCGCGCTTCGGCGACCTATATGAAAAGAAGGAAGACTACGTCATTCTGCCGAATGACTTGGCGGCCGTTCAGGCCGCGATCCGAGCCAAACTTTTAGGAAATGCCGCATGAACGCTCAAGAAACTGTTCGCCTCACGCGCCTTGCTTCCGGCCTGACCGTGGTGAGCGAGCGAATGGACCGCGTGGAGACCGTCTCCTTCGGGGCCTATGTGGCTGCGGGCACCCGACATGAACGCGCCGAGGAAAACGGGATATCGCATTTTCTGGAGCACATGGCCTTCAAAGGCACCGAGCGGCGAAGCGCGCAACGCATTGCCGAGGAAATCGAGGCGGTGGGAGGGCATATCAATGCCTATACCTCGCGCGAGCACACCGCTTATTACGTGAAGGTGCTGAAGGAGAATATCGGGCTCGCGGTGGATATTATCGGCGATATTCTGACCCACAGCACCTTCGACCCCCAGGAGCTGGAACGGGAGCGCGGCGTCATTCTGCAAGAGATCGGGCAAGCCAACGACACGCCGGATGATATTGTTTTCGACTATTTCCAAGAGACCGCCTTTCCCGGCCAGCCCATGGGTTGGCCCACCTTGGGCAAGGAAGAAAGGATCCGCGCGCTCTCCCGCGCCGCGTTGATGGAATACATGCACACGCATTACACGACCACGAACACGGTGATTGCCGCGGCGGGCGCGCTTGATCATGACGCCGTCGTGGAGTTGGTCGAGCGCCATTTTGCCGATCTTGCGGCCAAGCCGGCGCCGGCCGCCGAACCGGCGCGCTATCACGGCGGCGAATTCCGCCAAGCCCGCACATTGGACCAAGTGCATATCGTGCTGGGCTTTCCGGGGGTCGCCTATGCGGACCCGGATTATTACCCGAGCCTGTTGCTTTCCACGCTTCTCGGCGGGGGAATGTCCTCGCGCCTTTTTCAAGAGATCCGTGAGAAGCGCGGCCTCGTTTATTCCATTTACTCCTTTACCTCACCTTATACCGACGGCGGCTTGTTCGGCATTTACGCCGGCACCGGCGAGCAGGAAGCGGAGGAGTTGATGCCGCTTACCCTGGAAGAAGTGCGCAAGGTTCAGGAACACGTAACGGAGGAGGAACTCGCCCGCGCACGCGCCCAGGTGAAAGCAAGCGTATTGATGTCGCTGGAAAGCACGACCAGCCGCTGCGAGCAACTGGCGCGGCAGATGCAAGTCTTCGGCCGGGTGATCCCGACCGAAGAAATCGTCGCGCGGATTGCCGCGGTCACCGCCGAAGATGTGTGCCGGACCGCCGCCCGCCTGTTCCGCGCTCCGCCGACGCTGGCCGCCCTGGGCCCTGTGAGCAAGGTGCCGGGCTTACCCGTTATTGTCGATCGGCTCGCGGCATGAGCGGCATGAACCCGGAAAACCTGCTCGCCGACCTGATCCGCCGCGCCCGCGCCAGCGGTGCGGATGCCGCCGATGCGGTGCTGATCACCGGCACGTCGCTTGCCGTGCAGCGTCGGCTCGGCCGGATCGAACATTTGCAACGCTCGGAATCCGAGGACATAGGTTTGCGGGTTTTTGTCGGCCAGCGCTCGGCGATTGTCTCGGCGAGCACACTCGATCCTGCACGCTTTACCGAACTCGCCGCACGGGCGGTGGAGATGGCGCGGCTTTTGCCGGAAGACCCTTACGCCGGCCTGCCCGAAAATCCCGTCCCGCCGGAGGATGCTGCCGCTTTGGACTTGGAAGACCCGATCGAGCCCGCCACGGAACGCCTGATCGAACAGGCGAGCGCTGCGGAAGAGGCGGCGCTTGCGGTGCCGGGGGTGACCAACTCGGAGGGCGCCGAAGCAGGCTTCGGGCGCAGCGAAATTGTGCTGGTGAGTTCCAACGGCTTTGCCGGAAGGTATGTGCGCACCAACCACTCGGTTTCGGTGACCGCGCTCGCCGGCGAAGGCACCGCGATGCAGCGCGACTACGACTATGCCACCGCGGTGCATTTTGCCGATTTGGAAAGCGCCGCCGCGATCGGCCGAAGCGCTGGAGAACGCGCCGTCGCGCGGCTGCATCCGCAGCGGCCGCGCACGGCCAAGCTCCCCGTGGTGTTTGAGGCACGCGTTGCGGCAAGCCTGCTTGGCCATTTCGCCGGCGCGATCAACGGCGCGGCGATTGCGCGCGGAACCAGCTTTCTGAAGGATAAGCTCGGCCAACGCGTTTTTGCGCCCGGCGTTTTCGTGCACGACGATGCGCGGCGTAAGCGCGGATTGCGCTCTCGCCCCTTCGATGCCGAGGGCACGCCCACCGCCGCATGCACACTGATTGCCGACGGCATGCTCACAAGCTGGCTTTTAGACCTCCGCAGCGCCCGCCAGCTTGGCCTTGCGTCCACCGGCCATGCCGTGCGCGGGACGCAAACACCCCCTTCCCCCGCTCCGAGCAACCTTTACCTGGCGCCGGGCCCGCTCACGCCGGCCGCCTTGATGGCCGACATCAAGGAGGGTTTTTACGTCACCGAGCTGATCGGCATGGGCGTGAACATGGTCACGGGGGATTACAGCCGTGGGGCGGCAGGGTTCATGATCCGCAACGGCGCGCGTGCCGAGCCGGTGGCGGAATGCACCATTGCGGGCAACCTGCATGAGATGTTCCGTGAGCTCACCCCGGCCGATGATCTCCGCTTCCGCCGCGGCACGGATGCGCCGACCGTGCGGATTGAGGGCATGACGCTTGCCGGCGCATAAGCCCGTGCAAGAAACGCCGCGCGCGCCTATATTTCGTTCAGGAAACACAATTTGGTAAAACCCATGCACCGAAACAGCCGCTTTCTGGCGATCCTCCTTGCTTTGGTTCTCGCGCTCGCGCCGGCGCTGGCGGAGGCGCGCGCCGGGAGCGGCTCTTCCATGGGAAGCCGCGGCAGCCGCACCTATGTGGCGCCGCCGACGACGCCAACCGCGCCTTATACGGCGCAGCCGATGCAGCGGAGTGTGACGCCCTACCCTGCCCCCAATTCTCAAACCATGCCGGGTTATGCCCCCGGTTACGGATACAGCATGGGCCACGGCGGCGGGTTTCTCTCCGGGCTTCTGGGCGGCTTGATCGGGGCGGGAATTGGCGGGCTGCTGTTCGGCCACGGTTTCTTCTGGGGCATCCACGGCTTCGGAAGTTTCCTCGGCCTCCTGCTGCAAATTTTTCTGATCGTCTTGGTGGTGCGCTGGCTGATGCGCCGCTTTTTGGGTCCGCAGCCGGTTTTTGCCGGCTTGAATGCCTTCGCGCGCGGCGCCGCCGGCGGGCCGATGCCGCGGGGTGGCGGCACGGCGGCGCCCGGCGCAATCCCGATTACGGCGGAGGATTATCAGGCTTTCGAGCGCATTCTCTATGCGGTCCAAGCCGCGTGGAGCGCCCATGACATCAATGCCCTGCAGCGCCTCGCCACGCCGGAAATGGTGGGCTATTTCGCCGAGCAGCTGGCTGAGCAGCAAAGCCGCGGTGTGCGCAATTTGGTGCGCGATGTGCGGCTGGAGCGCGGGGACCTTGCCGAGGCATGGGCCGAAGGGGGGCGCGAATACGCCACGGTGGCGATGCGCTTTTCTATGATCGACGTGACCGTCGATGCGGCCGGGCGGGTGGTGGACGGCAGCCCCACCGAACGGGTGGAAGCCACCGAACTCTGGACATTTCTGCGTGTGCCCGGCGGCAATTGGCTGCTCTCTGCCATTCAGCAAGCTGCGTGACGGGCGCGAAGCAACCGGAGGGCGCTAGCGCCATAGCCAGAGCGTTCCGAAAGCGATGGTCAAGACCGTCAGCGGCGCGCCGACTTTAAAATAATCCCAGAAGCCGATCGAAACGCCGCGAGAGGCTGCCTTCTGCACCACGATCAAATTCGCGATCGAGCCGAGAACCGTGAAGTTACCGGCAAGAGTGGAAGCCATGGCCACCACAAGCCATGCCGCATCGTGTTTCGGTAGCGCATCGATGAACGGCCGCAGAACCAGCACGGCCGGAACGTTGCTGACCAGGTTGGAAAGCGCCGCCGTGATCAGGCTTAACATCGGCACGTGATCGAGGTGCCACCGGCCTGCGGCCGCGCGCATATTCGGCGTCAACAGCGCATGCTCCGCCCCGGCCACGATGATGAACAGGCCGACGAACATCAGCAACAGTGACCAATCGATTTCGGCGTAAATGCGCTCGCTTTTCAAACGCCGCGTGAGCAGCAAAAGCCCGCCGATCACGATCGCGACCTTGGCAGGGGGCTGGCCGGCGAAAAACAATGCCACCATGACTCCCGTGGCCAGCAACGCCCGGAGAAGGAGCGCCTTTTGGACGTGCACGGCAGGTGAGAGGGCTTGAAGCCGATCTCCGGCCCGAAACTCGCTGCGGTACGCCAGCGCGAGGAAGAGCACCGTCAGCAGAAGCCCGACCATCGCCACGGGAGCAAGCGCGAGCGTGAATTGGGCATAGGGAAGATGCGAAAAACTGCCGATCAGCATGTTCTGGGGGTTGCCGGTTATCGTGGCCGTCGAACCGATATTGGAGGCCATTGCCACCGCAAGCAGATAGGGCATCGGCTGCCGCCTGAGATGCAGCGTCAACTCCAGCACCAGCGGAGAAAGCACGAGGCAAATGGCATCGTTGACCAAGAAGGCCGAGAACAAGCCCGAGACGAGAGTCACCGCCGCAAGCAGGACGATGGGCCGATGCACGTGGCGCACCACCCAGGCGTTCGCGAGGGCAAAGAAGCCTGAGAGGCGGAGATTGGCCACCACAATCATAATCCCGAGCAAGAGGGTGATGGTCCCGAAGTCCACCGCCCGGCTTGCCTGATCCAGCGGGAGCAAGCCGGCACCGACCATCAAAGAGGCCCCGACCAAGGCAACCCCGGCGCGGTCGATGCGGAGCCCCGGAATTTTGCCGATGGCAAGCGCCGCATAAGCGCCGATGAAAATGGCGCCGGCGGCTATTTTCGTCGCATCGGCGTTCAAGACGCTGCCGGGCGAGGCAACGGTGGCAAGCGCTGCCACGAGCGCCAGCCCGATGACGGTGCCGAGGATTCCGATGGCCAAGAGCTCGATGCGCGATCCCCGCCTTGTTGTTAGAACCGTTGCTTTCAGGCGCGGCTTTGTTGCCGGCGCAGGGCACCCGCCCGCCGCCGCGGCGCTTTCGCCTTTCGGTACCGCCTCCGCCGGCCGGGTTTCGGGCATGAACGCGGCACAGAAAACCAACGCACAGACGGCGATGGATGCAAGATAGAGGAAGCCGTTCCGATAGCCGAACCATTGGACGATGAAGCCCGAAGTGACATTGCTGAGGCCGGAACCGATGCCGACCGAGAGCGCCACGAGGCCCTGGGCCAAGTTGAAGCGGCCGGTGCCCCGCATCAGATCATCGGCAATAACAACCGCAAGGACGCTGAAGATTCCCGCCCCGATGCCGTCGAGAATCTGAATGGCCACCACCGCCCAAGGGTTGGCGGTGAAAAGGGCAAACAGCAGGCCGCGGATCGGCAGCACGGCCAGCATGAGAAGAAAAATGGTCTTGCGCCCGTATCCCGCGTGCAGCGCCCGGCCGACGGCGAGCGCAACGCCGATCATGACGAGCTGCGCCACCACAACGCAGGCACTGAGCGCCAGGGTATCGGTGCCGGGATGGGTGAGCGCCAGCACTTGGCCGGCCATCGGCAGCATCGCGGCATTGCCGAGATGAAAGAGGATCACCGTGGCCAGAAAAACAAGCAGGCGGCGATAGCGGAACACCTCGCGCAAGCGCATCGGCTTGCCGGAGTCAGCGGCCGAGCCGTGCCCGTTGGCACCGCGCGCCAGGCGGTGATCGATATCGTTCGGCGAAATGCTGAAAACGGCCGCCACCATGCCGGCGGCAAAGATGCAAAGCAGCCAGAAAATCCAATGGTAGCCCCAGATTCGGCTGCCGGTGCCGATCAGGATCGCGGCGGAAAACGCACCCGCATGGCTGAATGCCTGATTGCGGCCGAGTTGGGCAGGCATACGACGGTGCCCGACGAGGCCGAGGCAGAGCGCGGTGAGTGCCGGAGGCAGGAGGGCTGCGGCAGCGCCGATGGCAACCTGTGCGCCGACCACCCAAGCCAATTCGGGGCGAAACGCGATGATCAGACACCCGGCGGCGGTGATCAGCGCGGCGGCGGCGACCAACAAGCGCTTGATGCGGAGCGCATCGACCAGCATCCCCGCCGGGATCTGGCTGACCGCGCCGGCGATATTGCTGACGGCCATGACCAGGCCGACATCGCCCGCGCCCCAGTTGTGCGCGCCCTTGAGATAGACCGCGAGATACGGCCCAAGGCCGTTCTGCACGTCGGCCATCAGGAAATTCAGCCAGTCGAGCGCCCAGAGGCTTCTGCGGCTGGGTTGCGGCTTTTCCGCATTTTCCGCATCGTCGATCCCAGCCGAACGAGCGCTCGCGGCGGCTTGGATCATGGCCATCGCTGTTCTCCGTCCTTCAGGCCCGAGCGGGCCCATCAGGCGGAACGCAATATGCGTGCCAAAGAAAAACCCCGGCGATTCCCAGCTTGGCGCTTATTTCCCGGCGGATCGGGTGTCCGATTTCAGGACATCCCGGTCCGATTTACGGACGGGTAGGGTCTCGCGAAAACTCGTCTTCGCGTGCTTGCTTCAACCAACGATCCAGCCAAAGCTGGCGCGCGGTGGCCAGCCGCTCCGCCGCCACGATCGCGCGGAGCGCTCGGAGGGCGGCCTCGAAATCCTGGTTAAGCACAACGTAGTCAAACTCCCGAACATGATCGAGCTCGCCATAGGCGGCCTGCATGCGCCGGTTAATCTCGTCTTCGGGGTCGCCGCGCTTTTCCAACCGGGCGCGAAGCTCCTGCAAAGAAGGCGGCAGGATGAATATGCCGACGACGTCGTTGGGAAGCGCCGCGCGCAGGCTGCGATAGCCCTGCCAATCGATATCGAAAAGGATATCACGCCCGAGCTTGAGCGCGGCGAGGACCGGATCACGCGGTGTGCCGTAGCGTTGGCCGTGGATTTCCGCCCATTCCAAAAATTCGCCGCGCGCCAACATGGCATCGAACGCAGCGTGTGAGAGGAACAGGTAATCGAGGCCGTTCTCTTCGCCGCGCCGGGGAGGCCGCGTGGTGGCGCTCAAGGAAAGCGAAAGGTTCGGATCAGCCCTGAGAAGAGCCCGCGAAAGCGAGGTTTTGCCCGTGCCGGAAGGAGCGGCCAGGACGAAGCAAATCCCCTTACGCGGCGCATCCGCTTCAAACATGGAAACTTTCGCCGCAGCCGCACCGCCCCTTTTCGTTCGGATTGATAAAGGTGAAGCCGGATTCCAGCATCCCCTCCTGATAGTCCATCACCGTGCCGATGAGAAAGAGCGCAGCGCGCCGATCGACAAGAATGACGAGACCCTTGTCGTTCACCGTCTCATCGCCGGGCTCGGGTGCCTCCACCCAGGAAAGATCGTAAGAAAGCCCCGAGCAGCCTTTGGTTTTGACGCCGATGCGGAGCAGCATGCCCTCTTTGCCGTTGGCGTAAAGGGTGCGCAGCCGCTCGGCGGCGGCATCGGTCAGCTGCAGCAACGGGGGCAAAGCCCGCCTCTCTCTCTGCGGGGATTCGTTGAGTGTTGCGCCCATTCGTGCCTTCCTATCCCAGTCCGGTCAGTTAAAACAGGTTGAGTTGGAGTCGTGCTTCATCGCTCATGCGGCTGGGATCCCAAGGCGGATCCCATACCACCTCCACATCCACGCCGGTAACCCCCGGCACTGCCAGCACCATCTCGCGCACTTGCTCGGGCAGTTCCTGGGCCGAGGGGCAGGCCGGCGCGGTAAGCGTCATTTCGATTTTGACCCGCCCGTCATCCTCGATTTCGATCGCATAGATAAGGCCGAGTTCGTAAATATTCACCGGGATTTCCGGGTCATAAACGCGGGCAATGGCGTCGATGACCGCCGATTCCGAAGGCTTGGCCGCAACTTCGCCGGAAGGCGTCCAGCTGGTATGTGCCGCCCCCTCCTGCGGTCCGACCGGTATGGGACCTTCACTCACTGCTTGCCTCCGTTGCTCCGTTCATCGCCGCGATCAACGCATGCCAGGGCAAAGTGGCGCATTTCACGCGGGAGGGAAATTCGTGCACCCCCGAAAGCGGGGCCAGTTGCTCGAGTTTTTCTCTTTCCTCTTCCGCACACTCGGGGCAGACGCCGCTGCGCACCATGGTGCGGAATTTCTCAAAGAGGCTGCGCGCTTCTTCCGGGGTTGCTTTGGTGACCACCTCCGCCATCAAATCGGCCGAGGCAACGCTGATGGCGCAGCCCCGCGCTTCAAAGACGGCATCGACAATCCGCCCGTCGGGACCGTATTTCAGCCATATTTGCACACGATCCCCGCACATAGGGTTATCGCCTTTGGCGGTGGCATCGAAATCTTCCAGCCTGCCGGCATGCCTTGGGCGGCGGCCGTGATCGAGGATCACTTCCTGATAGAGATCTCGCAGATCGTCGAAGTTCTCCGACATCAGGCGAAAAACTCCTTCACGCGTCGAATTCCCGCGGCAAGGGCGTCGATCTCCTCGCGCGTGGTATAGAGCGCAAAGCTGGCCCGCGCCGTCCCGTCCACACCGAAACGACGCATCAAAGGCTCGGCACAATGATGCCCGGCTCTGACGGCAATTCCTTGCCGATCCAACAAGGTGGCGACATCATGCGGATGAATATTCTCGAGGGTAAAGCTGATCACGCCGGCCCGATTTTGCGCTTGGCCAAGAATGCGAAGACCGGGAATATGGGCAAGCTGCCGAAGCGCATAATCGGTCAGCATCGCCTCATGCGCGCCGATCGCGGCGTAACCGATGTTCTGAACGTAAGCGATTGCCGCTTTCAGCCCAATGGCTTCGAGAATAGCCGGGGTTCCGGCTTCAAATTTGTGCGGCACTTCCGCCCAGGTGGTTCGCTCGAAAGAGACGGTGGAGATCATCTCGCCGCCGCCGAGGAAGGGCGGCATTTTTTCCAAGAGCTCGCGCCGCGCCCAAAGCACGCCGATCCCTGTCGGGCCATACAATTTGTGGCCGGTAAAGACGTAGAAATCCGCATCCAGCGCTTGCACATCCACCGGCAAGTGGACCACCGCCTGCGAACCGTCCAGCAGCACTTTTGCCCCGTAGGCATGGGCGATTCGCACGATTTGCTCCACGGGGGTGACGGTTCCAAGGACGTTTGAAAGATGCGTGATCGCAACCAGTCCGACCTTGCCGTCGGCAAGCGCCGCTTCGAATGCCGTAAGATCAATCTCGCCCGCATCGTTCACGCGCACGACGCGCAAGGGGTTGCCTCTTTCATCGCGTAGGAGCTGCCACGGCACGATATTGGAATGATGTTCCATCTCCGAGATGAGCACGGCTTGCTCGCGCTGCATCACGCCGCGCCCGTAGCTGTGCGCAACAAGGTTGATGGCCTCCGTGCTGTTGCGCGTAAAGACCACTTCCGCGCGATCCGCGGCATTCAAAAACGAGGCAACCGCATCGCGTGCCGCTTCGTAAGCCTCGGTTGTGCGCTCGCTCATCCAATGCAAGCCGCGATGCACGTTGGCGTATTGCGTTTCCATGGCGGCGCGCATCGCTTCGATCACCGCGCGCGGCTTCTGTGCGGAGGCGGCGTTATCAAGATAGACCAGATCCTTTCCCCGAATCTTTTGGGAAAGGATCGGGAAATCCGCACGAATGCGGGCGACGTCATAAGGTTCAGCGGACTGCTCTGTCCCAGCCGGTTGCGGTTTCATTGCGCGCGCCCTTCCCACCAGCGCTCGACCGCCGCATTCAGCATATTGCGGGCCGTCTCTGCTTGCACCGTTTCCAATGCCTCGGCCAGAAAGGCTTGCACCAAAATTCCGCGTGCTTCCGCTTCCGGCACGCCGCGGCTTCGCAAGTAGAAAATCTGCTCGGGATCGATCTCGCCCACGGTTGCGCCATGGCTGCATTTGACATCGTCGGCATAGATTTCCAGCTGCGGTTTGCTGTCGATCTCCGCCTCGGACGAAAGCAGCAGAGCTTGGTTCATCTGATAGCCGTCGGTTTTTTGCGCGCCGCGCTCCACCGTGATGCGCCCTTGAAAGACGCCGCGCGCCCTTTCGTCAATGACGCTTTTCACGGTCTGCCGAGAGGCGCAGCCGGGCGCGCGATGAAAGATTTCGGTTGTAATATCGCCGTGTTGCGCGCTGCGCAAAAGCTGCGCCGCGCCGAATTGGAAGGACGCCGAGGGTTCTTCCAGCATCACATGCAGCTCGGTGCGTGAGAGCTGTGCGCCGAGGTGGAGAAAGAACGCATCGTATCGCGCGCCCGCACCGATCTTTGCCGCAACGGCGCCAAGATGGAACGCTTGAGCGGATTCCTCTTGTAAGCGCACGTGCTGTAAGGAGGCACCCTCTTCAAGGGAAATCTCGATGAACGGGTTGTGCAAATACCGCCCGGCACCGGTTGCAAGTTCGATCAGAGTAAGCCGCGCCTTGCGCTTTAACGTGATCCGATGGCGCACATGCAGCCCGACGGCCTCAGCTTCCGCAAGCGCGGCGAGGTGAAGCAGAACCAGGGTATGGGCGTCTTGCCCTTCCGTAACTTCCAGCACGGCGCCGTCTGCGGCGAGCATAACGTTCAGCGTTTCGATGAAGTTATATTGCCCGTCTGCCGTCATGCCCAAAACCGGGCGCTCGGCAAAGCTTTCCAACCGTATGCCGTTCGGCAGCTCGGGTGAAAGATTTTGCGCGCGCCCGTTGATGAAGCTCAGGCGCGGGCCGAGTTCCGCGGCCAGGGCGGGAGCAGAAATCGCTTCCGATGCCGCTCTCGCGGCGGGTGTTTTAAAATCAAACTCGTTGAGCGCCCGCAGCGGCGTGTATTTCCAGGCTTCCTCGCGAGGCGTGGGCAAGCCGCGCGCACGAAAAAGCCGGGCCGCTTGTTCCCGCATGCCTGCATCGCCGGGAAGCAGGTTTTTGGTTGCCTCATAGCAGGCAAGAAAACCCCGCGCCGGAGCATCCAAAATCGCGTTCATGCCGCCTCCGCGGTCAGCCCGGCGTAGCCGGAAGCCTCCAGCTCACGCGCGAGTTCCGGCCCTCCCGAGCGCACGATGCGCCCGCCCAAAAGCACGTGCACGCGATCCGGGATGATGAAATCCAACAAACGCTGATAATGGGTGATGACGAGAGCCGAAAAATCGGGCCCTCGCAAAGCATTCACGCCATCGGCAACGATTTTCAACGCATCGATATCAAGCCCGCTGTCCGTCTCGTCCAAAATGGCAAGCTTGGGGCGCAGGATGGCAAGCTGCAGCACCTCGTTGCGCTTCTTTTCGCCGCCGGAGAAACCGACATTCACGTTGCGCTTGAACATATCTTCGGGGATGGAAAGACGTTTCGCTTCCGCGCGGGCGAGCTTGAGAAACTGCACGGCATCAAGTTCGCTCTCTCCGCGTGCCCGGCGCAATGCGTTCAAGGCCGTGCGCAGAAAATTCGCATTGCCGACACCCGGCAATTCCACCGGATATTGGAACGCCAAAAATACCCCGGCAACAGCGCGCTCTTCCGGGGAAAGCGCGAGCAGATCACGCCCTTCGAAGCGCACCGAGCCCGCGGTGACTTCATAGCCTTCCCGTCCGGCAAGCACATAGGCAAGGGTAGATTTGCCCGAGCCGTTCGGCCCCATAATGGCATGCACTTCGCCGCTCGGCACGACAAGATCGATGCCGTTTAAGATTTGCTGGCCGTTAACCGCAGCCGCAAGGCCGGAAATTTCGAGCATCGGTTCCTTTCCTTAACCCACGGAGCCTTCCAAGCTCACTGCCAGAAGTCTTTGAGCCTCCACCGCGAACTCCATGGGCAATTCCTTCAACACGTCGCGGCAGAATCCGTTAACGATCAAGCCCACCGCGTCTTCTTCCGAAAGGCCGCGTTGGCGGCAATAAAACAGTTGATCTTCGGCGATTTTCGAGGTGGTGGCTTCATGTTCCACCCGCGCGGTGCGGTTGCGGCATTCGATATAAGGCACGGTGTGCGCGCCGCAGCGATCTCCGATCAAGAGGCTATCGCACTGCGTAAAGTTCCGCGCACCGTGGGCTTTGGGCGAAATGCGCACCAGCCCGCGATAGGTGTTGTTCGCCTGCCCCGCGCTGATGCCTTTGGAAAGAATGGTCGAGCGCGTATTGGCACCGATATGAAACATTTTCGTGCCGGTATCGGCTTGCTGGTAATGGTTGGTGACGGCGACCGAGTAGAATTCCCCGACACTACCTTCGCCGAGAAGAATGCAGGACGGATATTTCCAGGTAATCGCGCTTCCGGTTTCCACCTGCGTCCAAGAGATTTTGCTGCGCGCGCCGCGACACGCGCCCCGTTTGGTGACGAAGTTGTAGATGCCGCCGCGCCCTTCGGCATCGCCGGGATACCAGTTCTGCACGGTGGAGTATTTGATTTGCGCATCGTCGAAGGCGACGAGCTCGACCACCGCGGCGTGCAGTTGGTTTTCATCGCGTTGCGGCGCCGTGCAGCCTTCCAGGTAGCTCACGTAACTGCCGGCATCGGCAATAATCAGCGTGCGCTCAAACTGCCCGCTCTGGCGTGCGTTGATGCGGAAATAGGTGGAAAGCTCCATCGGGCAACGCACGCCCTTCGGCACATAAACGAAGCTTCCATCGGTGAATACGGCCGAATTCAGGGCGGCGAAGAAATTGTCATTGGGCGGCACCACGCTTCCCAAATAGCGGCGCACGAGCTCGGGATATTCGCGCACCGCTTCGCTCATGGAACAGAAAATTACCCCTGCTTTTGCCAGCGTTTCCCGGAAAGTGGTGGCAACCGAGACGCTATCAAACACGGCATCGACCGCAACATTTACCCCTTCCGCCGCGTTTTCAGGGGAATTCTCCACCCCCGCCAAGACCGCCCGCTCACGCAAGGGAATGCCGAGTTTTTCGTACGTGCGCAGAAGCTCCGGATCCACCTCCAACAAACTCTTCGGGCCGGAGCGGCGCTTGGGCGCGGCGTAATAATGGATGTCCTGATAGTCGATCGGCGGATAATGCACTTTTGCCCAGCGCGGCTCCGTCATCAGCTTCCAGGCCGCGAAGGCCTTCAGGCGCCATTCCAGCAGCCACTCGGGCTCGCCTTTGCGGGCCGAGATCAGCCGGATAATATCCTCGTTCAACCCTTTGGGGGCGAGTTCCGTCTCGATCTGGGTTTCAAACCCCCATTTGTAACCGCCCTTGGTAACCGATTGAACCGTCTCTAAAGTCTCGGTTGTTGCGGGCATAATCTCATTCCTCTTTCCGTTAGTCGGCGATATGGAGCACGGGGGCAGAGCTTGCGGGCTCAAAGAAGACATTGGCCTCTGCCTCCGCCATGTCCGCCAAGGTAATTTCCTTCAAAGCCTGGCAAATGGCCTGGTTGACGGGATCCCATCTACCCCGCACCGGGCAGAGGCTTTGCACATCGCACGAAGTTCCCCCATCGACGCAGGACGCCAATAAAATGGGCCCGTCGATCGCTGTGATGACCTCCGCAACCGGCATGGCCGTCAAAGGCCGGAGCAGGCGATATCCCCCCTTGGCGCCGCGCTGCGAGGCAACCAGCCCCGAGGCCGCCAATATCTTTAAGACCTTTGCCACGGTCGGCTCCGGAATTCCGGTGGCCTGGGCAATGGCCGGGGAGGTTTGGACCGTCTCGCCCGTCCCGAGGCGCACCAGGACGACCACAGCGTAATCCGTCAATTTCGAGAGCCGCAGCATGCCGGGGCGCTTTATCTCTTCGGGTGAAACACTCTCTCAGCCGGGCAGGCTAAGGAGACCGATATGGTCCTGTTTGGAAGGAATGGTGCAGTTCCCTCGCTTCGTCAAGAGGCGGAATGGGCAAAGGCGGGGATGGCAGAGATGGCGGGAGCGAGGGGCGAGCGGGAAGCGGCGGCCTGCATTGACGAGCAGGGGATGCTCGCCCTAGAAGCAAAGCAGGCAAGCAGGAGCCGCCGAGCGGAGGGATGGCCGAGTGGCTGAAGGCGGCGGTTTGCTAAACCGTTATACGGTTAATAAACCGTATCGAGGGTTCGAATCCCTCTCCCTCCGCCATTCCTGCCCTCGAGTGGGCGCTGTGTTTGGCCCGGTTTATGGCAATCGAACATCCGACTTTCTGTCGAACGCCACAGGCTCAGCGCTTGGCATCTTTCCACTGCCAGACGGCAGCCATTTCACCACCTGGAGAACCGTAGCGCCCAGAGTGCTTGGGTTCAGCGCGTACTCGCATACGAACCACATCGGCAGCCCCGACCTGTGCAACGCCGTGATTTGCGCACAGTGACCTACTTGGTTGCGCATGATCTTTCTGGGCCAATACCAGTGACTGGCTCTGTCTGTTTTCATGGCTCGATGCCGATCAGAACAAGCGGCACAGCCGGGACTCCTCGACCTTGACGTACAACGTTATAAAACTCACCCTCATAGTAGGCAACGCCAGAACTCATCTGGCTTTGTAGAGACTTCATCGGGAGGATTTCGATCCCAACGTCAATATGGTCGCCAACGTAGAAAGCTAGGTGTTTGACAAACAGATCGTACGCTACAAACGCATATTTTCCAAATTGGACCTCAACCGCGACACGGTCTTTCACGAAATCAGTTTGGTTATAGCTATAAATGGCTTGCTCGCCAGCCGCTTCGATTTCCTTTTTTTGTTCCTCAGGAGGCATCGTCAGCGTTTTCCGGATCAGCTTTTCGTTTCGCGTGACCCAGTAGCTAACTCGGTTTTCTTGCCATCCCTTTTCACGAAGAAGACGCTTGAACGCCGCATTCATATCAATCGGGCTGAACAATAGCGCACCTTTCATCGTCTTCTCTTTGGACACCTTGGTGCGACATTTATTGGCGTTCACCGCTGAGATCACCCCTTGTATTTCTTTCCAAAGGTTCGGCTTATGAACAAGAAGAAACTCAAGCCCGTTCAGGTGAGAGTAGGTCTCTGCAATATTCATCGCTTTCTTCCGTGCATGGGACTTCTCTCGAAGAGCATGAGCTGGTTGCTTGCCCTCTTCCAAGGCGCGATGGTGAGCCTGTTCCCGGCTTCAACAGGGTCATAGACTGGCCTATCCATAGGACGAGTTCGTAGAGTGCCAGCCAATTCCTGCGCGATCCTCTCTCGTGCAAGCTGCACATACTTTGGAACGATCTCGGCACCTGCGCCCCTGCGGCGATGCCGAACGGCAGCAATAACAGTCGTTCCCGTGCCAAGGAATGGATCGAAAACCCAATCTCCCTCGTTTGTAAGAGAGAGCACCAGCCGTTCTATCAGCTCAACAGGAAACTGGCAGGGATGCTCGGTCTTTTCAACATGATTGCTCTTGACGTTGGGGATCACCCAGAGATCGCCCGGATTTTTGCCTAGAGGATTACACGAATACTGGCCAGCTTTCGGGCCCTTAAAATACTTCTTACCTGGGTATTTCTGGGGGATCCGCACCGGATCAAGGCTGAACACGTAGTCATCGGACTTGGTAAACCAGATGATCGTCTCATATCGCCCAGAGAAGCGGCGGCTGCAGTGCAACCCGTGCTCGAAGTGCCAGATGATACGATTGCGCATCCTCAGTCCAAGCCTGGAAAAAATAGGGTAAAGGACTGTGTCCAGCGGGATAATCGCTCCACGATCGACGTAGTTTCCGACCTGCCAGCAAATGCTGCCCCGCGGAGATAACGCGCGCACACACTCGGCAATAACCTGCTCCTGCTGGTGGAGGTATAAATCCAGATCGAGTCTCTTCTCGTACTCCTTGCCGATGTTGTAAGGCGGTGATGTGACGATGAGTTGAAGCGATTCGTCGGGGATGGTCTTTAATAGAGCAAGGCAGTCGCCCGGGTAGACGACGATGGATTCCGAAGCGGCGAACGCATCGGAAATCGTGGTTTTCCGGTTAAACAAAGTTTGCTCGCCCGCTTTCATTTCTGCCCTCTCAACTTGTCGTTCTTGTGGCATGAAGTAATGCTTATAAGCGCCGGTCTTGATCTTGTCTATGTCGTATGCACAACGACTGGTCCATACAACCTCACGCCGTGCGTGCGGTGCTGTCCTTCTACGAAAAATTCGCGAGAGGATCATCGGCTTTAAGCCGTTGCCTGTAAACTTCGCGATGCCGATTCTCTTATCGGGATTGTCGGACAGCACACGGTCGCGTGTTATATCCGAAGAATGTTCGGAAGATTGGGTGAAATGAGCTTTCCGCGCGGGCATTGCGGGTTGGCCACGCATTGGCCAGCCCCTCCGGACGTTGCAAAACCAACGAAACCCGTTGCGCCGAAGACGGCTCGGGCGGCGCACGTTAACCCGCCATCACGCGGCACCAAGGATGACGGCGGCGAAGATCGGCAACCAGCGCCTCTTTGTTCGCACGGATCTCGGTTTGGGTTTTCAGCATCGAGGCCCCGTGCACCCGATAGCGCGCGAGCACTTCCGGCACGTGCTCGCCAAACCAACCGCGTTCCGCAAGCCGGCACCAGAAATCGTAATCTTCCCAACCATACCTCACGTTATCGTAACCGCCCACAGAAGCCCAGGCAGCGACCCGCACCAGCGCTGTGGCGTCGATGTAGTTGCCGGCGACCAGACGCAACGGGTCGAACGGAAGATTGGAAAAGACCGCGCCGGTTTCCTCATCAACCTCGCCGAACGTCTGCAGGCTCGGGTAGACAAAGGCCGCCCCGCTTGCCTCGATTGCCTCAAGGCAGCGCGCAGCACAATTGGGCAGCAGCACATTGTCCGCATCCAGCGGCAGCACGTAGCGCGTCTCGGCGTTGGCGAAGCCGACATTGCGCGTGAGCCCAAGCCCGGCATTGGCACGGTTGCGAATCAAGAGCGCACGGCCGAAGCGCTGTTCGTGCCGGGTAAGCCAATCCTTTGCAACGGAAAGCGAGGCATCGGTGGAGGCATCATCGACCACCACGAGGTCGATAACGGCAAGCGTTTGCGCAAAGACCGAATCCAAGGCTTCGGTGACATAATGGGCATAGTTGTGCAGGGGAATAATCACCGTCACCTCTGCCGAGCGCAAGGAATCATAAGCACGCACGATCTCGTGCTCGGGCACGATCGGCAGCGGCGGCAGAGGCGCTTCCGCGGCGGCAAGGTCGTAAGCAAATGCCCGCGCCGCCCGCCGGCCGCGATGCAGCGCCTGCTCCATGAGCGAAGCGAAGCGCTCGGCGCGCCGCTCCGGGCCGAAGCGCCAAAGCACATCCCAATAGGCGCGTTGCGCCATGCGCGCGCGCAGGGCGGGATCGTCGAGCAACGTGCTGATAGCAATATACCAACTTTCGGTATCGGTAGCGAACATAGCGGTTTCGCCATCACGGATCGCCGCGCGGAAAGGACGTGTGGGCGAACAGACCGAAGGCACCCCGGCCAGCGCCGCTTCGAAGAATTTCAGTTCGCTTTTGGCCTCGCAAAAGAGGTTGTCGGGCTCGAGCGGCGCCAAATTCACATCGAAACGCGCGATCTCGTGCGGCAATTGCTCGAGGGAGACGTATTCGCGCCATTCCACCTGCGCTTCGAGCGTTTGGAATTCGGGAAATTCCTCCAAATCCAGGCAATTCAAGGTCTCCCGACGAAACAGCACGAGACGGCACTCGGCGCGTTCGCGCAAAACGCGGGCGAGCGCCGGAGCCATGACTGCAAAATCGCGTTGATGGGTGCGACTGCCCCCGGCGTAGCCAAGGCGGAGCAAGCCATCCGATGGGGCTTGCCGGCGCGCCCGGTGCGCGAGCCGTGCCTCTCGCCAGACTTTGGCATCGAAGCCGTTCGGCAAAACGAAAACAGGCTTACCCGAACGGCGCATGTGGTCGGCCAGCGGTTCGGTGGTCACGGAACCGAAATCGCACGCCGCCATGGTCCGCTGGATGCGGCCATAGAAACCCCGCACCTGCTTTTCGGTTAGGCCTTGGGAGCGGATCCCGTCGATGATCTCCACGCGTGCGAGCTCGGGATCGAACATCAGATCGTCCACATCGTAGAGAAGCTTTGCGCCGGCACGCCGTGCCCGCGAAATCAGCGCTTCCACGCCGGGATCCCATTCCACGCGCCACAAAACCACGAGATTCGCACTGGAAGCGAGCTCAGGTGCTTGCTTCGCCTCATCGATGGTTTGCATTTCGACGAGAGCACCGAGCGCGCGGGCGGTTTCCGCGTATCGCAGCACCCGATACGTGTGGCCGGGTGTGTGGGGCTCACCGGAGACGAACAGAATCCGCGCCGGCGGATCGGTGCGCCACCAAGGCATTGTGTTGATCGCGAAGGCGCCTTGCGGCTTTTCTTTGGCATCGGCGGGCACGCGCGGGCGTGCCACGCGGCCTTCGGCGCGTCCGTAACGTTCGTAATGCACCAGCGGATTAAAACCGGCCTCGGCCACATCAGGGTAGCGCAGCAGATAATCGACGGTGGAAAAATCCGGGCCGGGATCCCGCCCTTCGCGAGCCCCATGGAGAAGGTAGTGCAGGGCCGGGTCCATGCCGCCCGCCCCCACATCGGGGTAGCGCGCGAGATACCATGCCGGGTCAAACAAGGTGCTTGCGCGAAGGGTTTGAAGCTCTGCCGCATGGAGCTCTTCGACCGCGGGCGCCGGCTCCTGCTTCTGCTTGTGCAGCGCCACTGTATCCAGCAAGCGCCTTTTGAAGCGACCCAAACGGCGTCGAAGCGATCGCAGCGCCCCTTCGGCAGATTGCATGTGGGCCATGCGATTCAGCAACGCGCGCGCGGTGTGTGCCTCGCTTTCTCGCTCCGCGAGCTCTTCGTGCAACTCCGCCAAACGATGCTCCCGCCTCGCCAGTTCTTCGGCGAGCGCTCTTCGCTCCCACATCAGGCGATCGCGCGCAGCCTGCGTCTCGACGATACGCTCTTGGAGTTTGGCAATCGCGGGTTCGCGTATCGCAGCCTGTCGTTCCAACTGCGCCAACCGAAGCCTGAGCTGCCCAAGCGCTTCTCTCGCCCCGGCCTCCGCCTCTCTCGCCAAGGTTGCCGCCTCCAGCAAAGATGGCGCAAAACTGGCCGCGGCCGTTGGCGGCAGAATCAGTGAACGAAGCTGAGATGGGGTGGCAACTTTGAAAAACTCGCTGGCTACGTCGACGATTGGAGCTTCATGTCCCGTGATCACGCGGCGGTAGGGCTCGAGCTTTTCGGAGCCGAGCTTTTTGATCACGATGACGGAGTCAAAAAACGCGATCCAGGCGATCCGCCGCCCCAGGTTACGGAGTTCGCGCAACTCTGCTTCGTCAAGCTTGTTAGCCGCATCGCCTTCATAGTAATCGGCGTGCAAAGCATCGGTGAGCCCCTTAAAATACTCCATCGTCGCACGGGGCATTCTGAAGCCGCCGCCGTGCGAGGCCCAGTAACTTGCGTGTACATCCTCCACCACATAGAGACCGCCGGGAGTAACCCGCCCGAAGCATGCTTTAAAAGTTTTTATAACGTCTTCCGAACGATGAGAGCCGTCGTCTATAACGATATCGAAACACTCATCGCCGAGCATCTTTTCCAGCACAATCGGATCACCGGCATCGCCGATCCGGATGGAGACGTTCGGCCCGAGCGACAGGCGCGCGCATGCCGGATCTATATCGATGCCGACAATGGTTGAACCCGGCGGCAGATATTTCGACCAGATCTGCAACGAGCCGCCGTTCTGCACCCCGATTTCGAGAAGGCGCAACGGTTTGCCGGATTCCACAAATTCGGAAAGCACAGATTCGTAGATCGCCAAGTAGTGCTCCCATTTATCCGAGATGCAACCAGCATGCTCGAGAAATATCTTGGTAAGGGAGCGCGGAGGAAGCGGCGCTTCCGAAAGGGTGTTTGTTCCGTTATCGTGCTGCATGTTTGCTAATGAGCTCGGTAAGTGCAGGAGAGGAGAGGACAGGCCAACCCGTGCGTGATATAGAGGGACACCCGGGTTGCGGAAGTTCGGCATCGAATGCCCTCGCAACCCCATGATCGCGCGCGGCCGAAGAGAGAAGCTTCATTCCCATATCATATTTCTCGGTCGATCAAAGATTATCGCGCGGGTAGGAGTTTGCAGTGGTGAAGCGGCCGTGACTGTGCGGGCATATCCTTCGCCTGTTGCGATATCGCGAGCGCCTTCAGCCGACCAGACTCCGCGCGCGAAATGGTGGCCACGGACGCACGCGGCTTTGCTTTGCCCGACCCCTTCCCTTTTCGGCTGCCCTTCCGGATCGGGCGAGGGGGCCGCCGGCTGTTTGCACGGGAATATCTCGCCCACGCTTTTTCTCCTTGTGGAAAGCCTCAAGGCAAGGCATTTGCCCGATTTTGACCGGCTCATGCAAGAGGATGGGAGCATGCGCAAGCAGCGGGGCATATTCGGGCCGATATTTCGCCTCGGGAAGAAATGAGCCCAATGCCGAAACAGGAAAAGCAAACTCAGCAGCAAAGCATGCAGCAAGGCGGCTTTCTGCCCCTTTCTCGTTGGCTGCGTGCTTTTGCGATCCGGCTGCTTCACCGCTCGGAGCGCGCGCAGCGGCTTTACTGGCGGCTGCGCTCAGGGCCTCGCGAAAAGGTCGATTTCCATCCAAACCCGGTTTCAAGAGAGGCGTTTTTGGCAGCGCGTACTGCCGCCCTTGAAGAATTTCTCGCAAGCGGAGAGCGGCTTCGCTTGCCCTGCTCGGAGCAGCCGGCGGTTTCTATTCTTCTTGTCTTGTTCAACCAAGCGCCGTTGACGCTCGCCTGTTTGCGCTCGATCGCTGCAACGGTTGCGCTGCCCGCCGAGGTGATCATCGTGGACAACCATTCCACCGATGGGACGGAGGCGCTGCTCAGCCGTCTGGATGGTGCGCGCATTTTGAGAAACGACGAGAATCGGCACTTTCTGCACGGGGTGAACCAAGCAGCAGCCCTGGCAAAAGGCCAAGCGCTGCTGCTTTTGAACAACGATGCCACATTAAGGCCAGGCTCGCTGCAGGCAGCCTGGGAGGCATTGCAAGCATTCCCCGACGTTGGGGCGGTGGGCGGGCCGATTGTCTTACCCAGCGGCGCCCTGCAAGAAGCGGGAAGTATTATTTTCTCCGACGGCAGCGCCCTGGGTTATGGAAGAGGCCGGGATCCGCGCGCGGGCGAGTTTCAATTCCGGCGCGAGGTGGATTATTGTTCCGGCGCGTTTTTGCTGATTCGCCGGGCCGTTTTCGAAGCTTTGGGCGGCCTCGACCCAGCCTTTGCCCCTGCTTACTACGAAGAGACCGATTTCTGCATGCGCATGCGCGCAAAGGGCTGGCGCGTTCTTTATGAACCGCGCGCCGTCATCGACCATTTTGAATTCGGCAGCGCCGCTTCTCCCGAAGCTGCCATTGCGTTGCAAAAGCGCAACCGGGCACTGTTTTGTGCCCGTCATCAAGCGGCGCTCGCCTCGGCGCATCCGCCCCCGGGAACGGATTCGCTTTATGCACGCATGCGGCAGGTGCAACGCGGGCGGGTTTTGGTAATCGACGACCGGGTGCCCGAGTCCTGGCACGGCAGCGGCGCGCCGCGCGCCGCGGCGCTGGTCGGCGCGATCCGGGCGAATGGCTGGTTTGTCACGTTCTACCCCCTGCAATTTCCGGATGAGCCGCACACGGCGAGCACGCTTCCCGACGATGTCGAAGTGATGCCGCGCCTGGGCCCGCTGGGCCTGCGGCAGTTCCTGCGCGAGCGTGCGCACTATTATGACGTGATTCTGGTCAGCCGCCCTCACAATATGCGGCTCTTTCGCTTTCTCCGCCCACGCGGGCTTTCCGCCCGCATTATCTATGACGCAGAAGCGCTGTTTTCGCGGCGTGAGGCGGGCCAGGCGCGGGTGCAGGGCAAGCCGCTCTCCCGCTCGCGGTGGCGCGCCTTGCTATCCCGTGAGCTTAGGCTGGCGAAGTCAGCCGATGCAGTGATCACCGTTTCCGCCCGGGAGGCGAGATTTTTTCGCGCCGTTCTGGGCGCCGAAAAGGTGCATATTCTCGGCCATGCGCTGGCTTTGCGGCCGACGCCTCGCCCGTTCGAAGAGCGCGCGCATTTTCTCTTCGTGGGTTCCCTCAATAATCCCTCGGACCCCAATGCGGATTCGCTCATTTGGTTTGCCTCCGAGGTGATGCCGAGGCTCGATCGCTTGCTTGGGACGCATTACGAGCTCTGGGTTGCAGGGCGATGCGATTCTGCGGTGCGTGAGGCCCTCGCCTCCCGGTCGCGTATCGGCATTTTGGGGCAGGTTGGGGACCTTTTCCCGCTTTATGATCAAGCGCGTGTCTTCATTGCTCCGACGCGCTTTGCCGCGGGCATTCCCCACAAAGTGCACGAAGCCGCCGCGCACGGGCTGCCCGCTGCGGTCACGCCGCTCCTGGCGGCGCAGCTTGGCTGGCGCTCCGGGCACGAACTGCTCCAGGGCGATACGGCCTCCGCCTTCGCGGCGGCTTGCGCGCGCCTCTATTCGGATGGGGCGCTTTGGCAAAAGCTCCGCACGGCAGCCTTGCAGCGGGTCACCGAAGAGTGCGACCCGATCCGCTTTCAACAAACGGTAGGAAGGTTGATGGAAGCCCTGACTGCGGAGGCGCGCTGCAAGGGGGTTGTTGAACCCAAGGCGGAAAGCCGAGTAGAACGGCCACCCGAGCGGCCGCCCTTCCCCGCGACACCAGACCCCTCTGGCATGGAGCGGAAGTTTCGGCAAACATAGGAATCGATAGGATAGGTTTATCGCTTGATCGGAGGAATACATGTCCAAACCCAACCCTTCACAGCAAAATGCCCGGTATGCCGCCCTCGCCGCCGTCTTAGGTTTAGCGGCTTTTGCGGCCGCCCCTTTGGCCCAGGCCGCAGAGCCCATCCGCATTGCGGTGATTGCCGAAAATTCCGCCATCGGGGGGATTGCCATCACGAATGCCGCCAAGCTTGCCGCGGATGAGATCAATGCAAAAGGCGGCGTCGATGGCCGCATGATCGAGATCATCGACTACGACGACCACAACTCCGCCACGGACGCGGTGCGGGCTTTCCAACGCGCGGCTTCGCAGGACCACGCGATTGCGGTGATCAGCAGCTATATGAGCGAAGTGGCGCTGGCGTTAGAGCCGTGGGCGGCGCGATTGCACATGCCGTTCATTACGCCAGGCGCAGCGAGCAACGAAATTACACGCAGAATCCACGAAGATTATGAACATAACAAATATACTTTTCACGGTTATTTGACATCGACCGAACTCGCCCAGACCGTGTGCAATTTTTCACATGATGTTCTGGTGACCAAATTGCACATGAAGTCTACGGTTGTGATGAGTGAAGATGCGGCCTGGACCAAACCGCTGGATAACGAGTACCTGGCTTGCTTGCCGAAGGCCGGCCTTACGGTGCTGGATCATATCCGCTTTTCGCCCGATACCACCGACTTCACGCCGTTGTTCAATCAAATTGAAGCCAAGCACCCGGACGTGATCACGGCCGGGATCAGCCATGTGGGCGTGCAACCCACGGTGCAATGGGCAAGCCAACAAGTGCCGATTCCGATGTCCGGCATCAGCTCGCAGGCAACCACCGATACGTTTTGGCGCGATACGAACGGCGCCGCGCAAGGCGTGATCCTTGAAGAGAATGCCGCACCCAATATCGCAGTGACCGCCAAGACCATTCCGTTTGCGCAAGCATACATTAAGCGATACGGCGTTACGCCGGGGTATGCCGGCTACTCCGCCGCCGACGATGTGAATATTATTGCCGAGGCGGTGAAGCGGGCGAAATCCACCGATCCCGACAAATTGGTTGCGGCGCTTGAGCAAACCGATTACATCGGCACCATGGGCCGCATTCAATTCTATGGGCGGAACGAACCGTTTACGCACGGCTTGCGTTACGGCCCGGGCTACGTGACCGGCGTTGTGGTGCAATGGCAAGACGGCAAGCAGGTGGCGATCTGGCCGGCGGACATTGCGACGGGTGAGCTGAAATTTCCCTCCTTCATCAAACTGCCCGAGCAACACGCAGGAAAGTAATTGATCTTTCATGAGTTCTGACGGCAAAAGGCCGGAGCCCTGCGGCTCCGGCTTGCCGTGCGCGATTCGAAATTCGCCAAGAATGAAGGAAAACGCATGCTGGCGCTGCAAATTTTGATCGACGGGTTTGCCATCAGCGCACTTTATGCCTTGGGCGCCGTAGGATTTACTTTGATCTTCGGCGTTTCCGGAGTGCTCAACCTTGCGCATGGCGGGCTGATGCTGATTGCCGCCGTTGCCGCCTGGTATACCGCGGGGGAGCTGCATGCCGGCCAATATATCGGGGCGATCACCGGGCTTGCCTTCGGTGTTTTGGCGGCGTTCCTGACCTATTTCGTCGTGGTGCGCCCAATTCAGCGCTCGCGCGCCATTCCCAGAGATGAGACCGAGATTTTTGTGCTGACCGGAACCTTGCTCTGGGGCATCATGATTCAAGAGGCGGTGGCTTATTTCTTTTCCGATAACCCGTTGACGGTACCGGCGCTGATCAGCGGAGTGGCGAACATCGATGGAGTCCGTGTTCCGTTCAATGAAATTCTGGTTGCTGTCATTTCCTGGTTATCGATCGGTCTGCTTTGGATTCTGGTCAATCGCACCCGAGCGGGCAAGGCATTGCTGGCGTGTGCGATCAATCCGCGTGGGCTGACCCTGCTCGGGTTTGAGCTCGGCCGGATTTATCTGCTGGTGTGGCTGATCTACGGACTGTTGGTGGCGGCTGCGGGCGTGCTGTTGGCAACCTTTCTCGGCACCAGCTCGGGCAATACGGGAGCGTTGACGGCAAGTGCCTTTTCCATCGTGGTGCTTGGCGGGCTCGGTAGCGTTTCCGGCTCGCTGATTGCAGCATATGTTGTGGGATATATGGAAACGCTCACCGCGTATCTCGTTTCGCCGCAGATCCGTACCATCCCCTCACTTTTGCTCTTGGTTCTGGTACTTTACGTGCGCCCGCAGGGGCTGCTTGGCCGCAGATAAGGAAAAGCAATGTCACGACGCACTCTTGCCGCTCTGGTTCTGTTGTTGCTGCTGATCGCATTTCCTTTTGTTGCTTCCGGCTATCTGCTGGGGGTTTTTACGATTGCGTTTTATTTCGGCGTATTTGCCATGGCTTGGGATTTGCTCTTTGGTTTTGCCGGCGAAGTGAATTTCGGCCCCACTTTTCTCATCGGCCTTGGCGCGTATGCCGCCGGATTGCTGAACGTTCGCGGCTGGCCGATTTTGCCCGCCGTGCTCGCGGGAGCAGTTGCCGCCGTGATCGGCGGGCTCTTGCTCGCCCTGCCAGCGCTTCGGTTACGGGGGCCCTATTTCGGCTTGGTGACTTTGGTTGCGGTCTTGCTGCTGCAACAGGTGATCGTCATTTTTGCCGGCGTCACGGGGGGTGAAATCGGCCTTTCCTTGCCCGATGTGCTTTCTGTCGATGCCCGCAAGAATTATTGGTATGCCTTGGCTTTCATGGGTGTGAGCGGCGCTCTTCTCTATGCGTTATCGCGCTCTCCGGCGGGGCTGATCCTGCAGGCGGCAGGGCAGGATCCGGTGGAAGCCCAAGCGCTTGGCTTTAATGTTGCCAAACACAAGCTCGCCGCGTTTTCGATTAGCGCGCTGTTTTCCGGACTTGCCGGAGCATTGATGGTGTTTTACCTCGGCACCGCCTCTGTTGATACCGTGGTCGATATTTCGGTCACCGTGCAGGTGATCATCGCCGTGGTGCTTGGCGGACGACGAACGATTTTGGGAGGAATTTTGGGAGCCGTTTTTCTTATCGGCGTGGGTGAAGTGCTGCGGCCGCTGGGCCAGCTGAGTACTTTCGTTGTCGCTGCCATCGCTTTGGCGGTGATCTTGCTGTTTCCTGACGGGCTGATCGGGGCGTTCGGCCGGCACGGGAGAGAAGCATGACCGCACGCCTTGTGGTGGAAGGGCTCACCAAACGTTTTGGCGGCTTGGTTGCGGTCCGCGATCTCAGCTTCGAGATCCGCCCCGGTGAAATTCTCGGCCTGATCGGGCCCAACGGTTCCGGCAAATCCACCGCCATGAAGCTGATTATGGGTATCGAACGGCCGAATGCGGGCAGCATCCGCCTGGATGGCGTGGAAATTGCCGGCTGGCCCGCGCATCGCGTGGCACGCGCCGGAGTCGGCCTGGTGTTTCAGCACTCGCGCCCGCTGCATCGCCAGACGGCTTTGGAAAACATCAAGCTTGCACTCTTGCCCGACAGTCTCACCCGACTGATCACCGATCACAGCGTTACCGAGCAAGCGCGTGCGATCGGGGAGAGTGTGGGGCTTGGGCGCGTACTCGATCGCTATCCGCACACGCTGCCGTTTGCCGATTTGCGCCGCCTCGAGCTTGCCAAAGCCATTGCCCGGAACCCGAAACTGGTTCTGGTCGATGAACCCTTTGCGGGGCTTACCTCGGCCGAACTGGCCGATTTCTCCCGCTTGATTGCGCATTTCCGTGATGAAGGCCGGGCCGTGCTTTTGGTGGATCACAATGTCAAAGGCGTAGCCGCGCTCGTCGACCGGGTGGTTGCGCTTTATCTCGGTGAGCGCATTGCCGAAGGCACCGCGGAAGAAGTGATGCGCGATGCCAAAGTGCGGCAGGTTTACCTTGGCGGCTCCATCGAGATGCACGCGCGCCCGGCCCAGCTGAATGCGGCGCGAAGCCTGCTTGAGGTGGAGGACCTCAGCGTTTTCTACGGCAAAGCGCAAGCGCTGGAGCGGGTGAGCCTTTCCGTGCGTGCGGGCGAATTCGTTTCCGTCGTCGGGCTGAACGGAGCCGGAAAGACCACGCTTTTCAACGCTATCTCCGGCTTGGTTCCGTACCAGGGGCGGATTCTTTGGAACGGTGTGCCGCTGGCCGGCCAGAGCGCTGCGGCCATTGCCCGGAGCGGCATTGTGCAATGCCCGGAAACGCGCGAGCTCTTCGGCGATATGACCGTGCAGGAAAATCTCGATCTCGGCGGGCAGCATCAGCCACCCGAGGAAGAGCGCAAGCGATTGCGTTGGCTGTTCGATCTGTTCCCCATTCTCGAAGCGCGCCGCGGCCAAGCTGCCCGCACGCTTTCCGGGGGCGAACAACAAATGCTGGCAATCGCGCGCGCATTGATGATGAATCCGCGGTTGCTCATTCTGGATGAACCCACACTCGGGCTTGCTCCGGTGATTTTGGAACAGCTTTCGCAAGCCCTGGAGCGGCTGCGCGAAACCACGCCGATTACGGTTTTGTTGGGAGAGCAAAACGTCCGCTTCGCTCTCTCGCACGCCGATCGCGTTTATGTGTTGGAGCATGCGCGCATCATTTGGGAGGGCTTGCCCGAGCATTTCGCCAAAGAAGCCGGAGCGGCCTATTTGTAGGCTCGGCCAGCGGTGCGAGCGGGGTTGCATGCATTAACGCCGCTTCGGGGTTGCGGCTTTGCTCGTTAACGTCGCCTCAAGGGGCGGCGGGGTTTTTGCCGGATAATGGCACCACGGTGCGCCGACACAGCGCCAGCATTCCGGCTTACGCGCCTTGCATACGTAACGGCCGTGCAAAATCAGCAAATGATGCAGATGCGGAAGAAATTCCGGCGGGGCGCGCGTAAGCAATGCCTCTTCCACCGCCTGCGGCGTTGCACCGGGTGCAAGCCCGCTACGGTTGCAGAGGCGGAATACGTGCGTGTCCACCGCCACTGTGTGCGCACCGAAAGCGGCATTCAAGACGACGTTTGCGGTCTTTCGTCCCACGCCGGGAAGAGCTTCCAAGGCTTTCCGATCGGTCGGCACTTTTCCGCCATGGCGTTCGATCAAAAGGCGCGAGAGTTCGACCACATTCCGCGCCTTGGAGCGCCAGAGGCCGAGTGTGCGAATATGGCGGGCAACCCCTTCTTCCCCCAGTGCCAAGATCGCTTGCGGCGTGGACGCCTCGGCAAATAACGTGCGGGTTGCGCGGTTCACCTGCACATCCGTGGTCTGCGCCGAAAGCACGACTGCGACCAAAAGTGTAAACGGGTCCCGATACTCCAGTTCGCTCTTCGGCGAGGGGTTGACGCGCGCCAAGGCTTGCAGGAATTTTCTGACTTCCTCGGGGCTCATGGGCTGAGAGGCAGTGGCGGGCGTTCGCGGTTGCGGCTTTCGAACGGAATTGCGGCGCATGACTGCTTTTTCGCCTGATGAAGAGCCGATTGGCAAGAGATGGACGGGACGACGCATGAACAGCCAACAAGAAGCGACGGTGTTTGAAGCGATGATCGTGCCGCATCGCTCGTTGAGCCGTCAGGGGCGAAGACTGCTGATTGCTGTGATCTGCCTCGGGGGTCTTATGAATGCAGGGCTGGCGCTGGCTGTCGGCGCATGGCCGGCGGCAGGCTTCTATGGGCTGGAGATCGGCCTTGCGGTCTTGCTGTTTGCGCTGAATATGCGCGCAGCCCGCGCGAGCGAGCTTGTTCTGCTGACGGAAAGCCGCCTGCGCATCGTGCGCAGCGACGCCTACGGGCGGCGCATGGAGCGAGAGTGGGAACCGAGCTGGCTTCGCGTCCATCTCCAGGAGCGGCCCGGGCGCGTGCCGCAGTTGCTGCTGCGCCTTCGGGGCATGGAGGAAGAAATCGGCGCAAGTCTGGGCGAAGCGGAAAAGCGCGAGCTGGCAGCGGCGCTGCAAGAAGCGCTCTATCGCTGGCGGAATCCCGTTTTCGACAATCCGCAACTTCGCGCATAAGACGCCGATCCGATTCGGGACTGCCGGATAACATTCTCAGGGGAGCAACGATCTTGCCATGAGCCTAAAAGGCAAAGCCTATATTGTCGGCGCTTATGAACACCCGACGCGGTACGCGCCGGAGAAATCCGTGGCGCAATTGCACGCCGAAGTGGCGGCAGGAGCGCTGAAAGATGCCGGCCTTTCTAAAGAAGACGTGGATGGATATTTCTGTGCCGGAGACGCTCCCGGCATGGGCGGGTTCTCCATGGTGGATTACCTGAACCTTAAGGTTCGCCACATCGATTCGACCGACACCGGGGGCTCGTCTTATCTCGTGCATGTTAAACACGCCGTTCAGGCTATTGCCGCCGGCAAGTGCGACGTGGCGCTGATTACGCTGGCGGGACGTCCGCGCAGCGAGGGGATGGCCACCGGAACGGCACCGCGCACGGGCAATCCGGCACAGCCCGATTTGCAATGGGAATATCCTTACGGACCAACCGTGGTGAACATGTATGCCATGGTGGCGATGCGGCATATGTATGAGTTCGGCACCACCAGCGCGCAATTGGCCTGGGTGAAGGTTGCGGCTTCTTATCATGCACAACACAATCCGCATGCCTTGCTGCGCGATGTGGTGAGTGTTTCTGATGTGCTCAACTCACCGATGGTGGCTGATCCGCTGCACCGGCTGGATTGCTGCGTGATTACCGACGGCGGCGGAGCCTTGGTGGTGGCGCGGCCGGAAATCGCCAATAGCATCAACCGCCCGCGGGTGAAGATTATCGGCACGGGCGAAGCGATCAAAGGGCAGATGGGCGGTGCAATTGACCTTACTTATTCGGCAGCACGTGTTTCGGGCGCCGCTGCGTTTGCCGAAGCGGGGGTGAAGCCGGCCGATATTAAATATGCATCCATCTATGACAGCTTCACGATCACCGTTGTGATGCAGCTGGAAGATTTGGGATTCTGCGAAAAGGGCGAGGGCGGCAAGTTTGTTGCCGACGGGAATTTGATTTCCGGGGTCGGCAAGCTGCCGTTCAATACCGATGGCGGAGGGTTGTGTAACAACCATCCGGCAAATCGCGGCGGCATGACCAAAGTTATTGAAGCGGTGAGGCAACTGCGCGAGGAGGCGCATCCTGCGGTGCAAGTGAAGAATTGTGATCTTGCTCTGGCGCAAGGCATGGGAGGCCAGCTTGCCACGCGGCACGGCAGCGCCACGCTCATTCTGGAACGGGAGTAAAAAAATGGCCGAGCGTAAGATTCCGGCGCCTACCCCAACACCGGAGACGGAGCCGTTTTGGCAAGCGGCACGCGAAGGGCGGTTTCTGATTCGCGTGTGCCGGACATGCGAGCGCGCGCATTGGTATCCGCGGGCGCTCTGTCCGTTCTGCTTTTCGGAAAACACGGAGTGGCGCGAGGCCTCGGGCCGCGGCAGCATTTATACGTTTAGCATCATGCGCCGGGCGAAGGAGCCGTATGCGATTGCCTATGTCAAACTGGATGAAGGCCCGATGATGATGACCAACATCGTCGATAGCGCCTTTGAAAATATCGCCATTGACCAGCAAGTGGAATTAGTCTTTCGCGAAACTGAGGACGGTCCGCCGGTTCCTGTCTTCCGTCCCGTGCAAGCTTAAGACGGTGCGTTGCAGCGCTCGATTTCCACCCCCACGCTTGTGGCATCCGGCACGATATCGGGCTTTTCCACGCGCACGCGCGCACGCTTGACGCGTGCATCGGCAAGGCAAAGCGCGGCTATTCGTTCCGCCATCGTTTCAACAAGGCGAATATGCTCGCGCTCGGCCATGCGTCGGATCTCGGCAATAATCTCCAAATAATTCACGACGCGGTTGAGCTCATCGGCGCCGACCGCGAGGGGGGATCCAGGCTCCGCGCCCGGATCATCGACGGCGAGATCGATATTGATGCGCACGCGCTGCGTTTGCTTTTCTTCCTCCGGGTAGGCGCCGATGCGTGCCTGAAGGATGAGATCCCGCACGAAAACGTGCCGCAGGCAGCGCGCGGCATCGGCAATAGGAACGTTCTGCATTTGCTCTCTATTCTATCTACTCTTTCACCATGGCATCTTTGGTCGGTGCCGCCCATTGCAAGTGCTGCCCGCCGTCAAGCGCGAGCATCTGGCCGGTAAACGAAGGTAAGGTGAGAACCAGCAATACGGCACGCGCAATTTCCTCAGGTGTGGGGCCGCGTTTCAACGGCAGAAGGCTTGCTTGGCGGGCGAATTCGCTGGCCGATTGGCGCGGGCTTGGCAAAGTGGGGCCGGGCCCGATGCCGACAACGCGAATGCGCGGAGCCAATGCCAGCGCCATGCTTTGCGTGAGCGCCCAGAGCCCGGCTTTGGAAACAGTGTAGGAAACAAAATGCGGCGTGATCGAAAAGACGCGTTGATCCAGCATATTGATAATGACGCCTTCGGCGTCATTCGGTAAGGCGCGGGCGAATTGCTGCATCAACACAAACGGCGCGCGCAGATTGGGCTCCATATGCGCCTGCCAGCTTGTGCGCGTTGCGTTGAACCATTCATCCTGCTCGAAGCGGCTGGCATTGTTGATCAAAACGCCTATCGGGCCAAGTGCCTCCTCCGCCCGAGCAACAAGAGCAGCCACTTCGGCCTCATTCGCGAGATCCGCCGCAAGCGGGGCTGCCTGAACGCCGCGTTCCGCAATTTCGCGCGCAAGTTCTTCCGCTTCTTTGCGGCTTTCGCGATAATGCAGCGCAACCGCAAAACCCGCATCAGCGAGCGCTTGGGCAATGGCACGGCCAAGCCTTCGTGCCGCGCCGGTAACAAGTGCCGTGCGCGGAATGCGCGGAGAAATCATGTCTAACCAGAAGGAAGGCATGGTTTGCTCTAGCGGCTCTAAGGGGTTTTCTCAATGCCGGCGCGAAGACCGCCTGCTTTTGGGATGATGGCCGCCGCCGGAACCGAGCGGCTTCGGCTCCTTCCCCCGCCAGCCGCGGAAAGAGGAGGCCTTTTCCCGGAACCCTGCCGAAGAGGTGGGCGGAGGCGGAAGGCCGAGCTCGATCGCCTCCAGCCGTCGGATTTCATCACGCAAGCGTGCCGCCTCTTCAAACTCCAGCTCCGCGGCCGCCGCCCGCATGCGCTTTTCCAGTTCGGCGATGGTGGCTTGCAGATCCTTGCCGACGAATTCCGTGGCTTTGCTGTCTGCAACCGGCGCGACCGTGACATAATCCTGCTCGTAAACGCTCTCCAGAATCTTGCCGATCTCGCGTTTCACCGATTGCGGCGTAATACCGTGGGCGGCGTTCCATGCCTTCTGTTTCATCCGCCGCCGCTCGGTTTCTTCGATGGCTTTGCGCATGCTTTGTGTGATCGTATCTGCATAAAGAATTACCCGCCCCTCGACATTGCGAGCCGCGCGGCCGATGGTTTGAACGAGCGAGGTTTGCGAGCGCAGGAATCCTTCCTTGTCTGCGTCCAGAATCGCAACCAAGGCGCATTCGGGAATATCAAGCCCCTCGCGCAGAAGGTTGATCCCCACCAGCACGTCAAAGACCCCAAGCCTCAAGTCGCGGATAATTTCGATTCGCTCCAAAGTGTCGATATCCGAGTGAAGATAGCGTACCTTGACGCCGTGTTCGCCCAGATATTCGGTGAGATCTTCGGCCATGCGCTTGGTGAGCGTGGTGACCAGAACGCGCCCGCCGCGTGCAGCCACCGCCCGGCATTCGGCCAAAAGATCATCGACTTGCCGCGCCACCGGGCGTACCTCCACCTCCGGATCCACAAGCCCGGTCGGGCGAATGACTTGATCAACGAACACGCCTCCCGTGCGCTCAAGCTCCCAGGGGCCCGGAGTGGCGGAGACGAAAATGGTTTGCGGCCGAAACCGATCCCATTCCTCGAACCGCAAGGGCCGGTTATCAACGCAAGACGGCAACCGGAAGCCGTATTCGGCTAGCGTGGATTTGCGGTTGAAATCACCGCGGAACATCCCGCCAAGCTGCGGCACCGTGACGTGGCTTTCATCCACAATCAGCAGCGCATCCTCGGGAAGATACTCAAAGAGGGTGGGCGGCGGCTCGCCGGGTTTCCGCCCCGTGAGGTAACGGGAGTAATTTTCAATCCCCTTGCACGAGCCCGTGGTTTCCAACATTTCGATATCGAACGTGGTGCGCTGCTGCAAGCGTTCCGCCTCTAGAAGCTTGCCTTGGGCAATGAGCTCGTCGAGGCGTTCCTTCAACTCGCGTTTGATTTCGCTGATCGCCTGGGTAAGCGTCGGGCGCGGCGTCACATAGTGGCTGTTGGCGTATACGGTGATGGATTCAAGCTTCGCGGTGCGTTCGCCGGTCAACGGATCGAACTCCTCGATGGCTTCGATTTCATCACCGAAGAGTCGCACCCGCCATGCCCGGTCTTCGTAGTGGCTGGGGAAAATGTCCACAATGTCTCCGCGCAGCCGGAATGTCCCGCGCTGGAAGGCGGCATCGTGGCGACGGTAGAGCAATTCCACCAGCGCGCGCGCAAGCTTCTCCCGTTCGATACGCCCCCCTTGCTCCAGCCGCACCACCATACGGGAGTAGGTCTCTACCGAGCCGATGCCGTAGATGCAGGACACCGAGGCGACGATAATGGTGTCATTGCGTTCCAGCAATGCCTGGGTCGCGGCATGGCGCATGCGGTCGATGGCGTCGTTGATTTGGGCGTCTTTCTCGATATAGGTGTCCGTGCGCGGCACATAAGCTTCCGGCTGGTAGTAATCGTAATAGCTCACGAAATACTCAACCGCGTTGTCGGGGAAGAAGGCCTTCATCTCCCCGTAAAGCTGGGCCGCGAGCGTCTTGTTGGGCGCCAAAATCAGGGTCGGTCGTTGCACGGCCTCGATCACCTTGGCCATGGTAAAGGTTTTGCCCGAACCCGTGACCCCAAGCAGCACTTGGTCGCGTTCACCCCTTTCCAACCCTTCCACCAGCTCGCGAATGGCGTTGGGCTGATCTCCGCTGGGCGCATAGGGAGAGACCACGCGCAACGGCCGCAGCTTCGGCCGCGCGGGCTGCTTTGCCGGCATGAACAAAACCGGCGCAGAACGAGCAAGGATATGCACCATGCGCAAAATTCCCTCCAAGAGAGAGATGGCGGCTTGTTCGGGCTTCGTCGAGTCTTCCCCGCAATGCGGGAGCAGTCTAGAAGAAGGGGGCCAATTCCAGGAGGAGATTGCCAGCGATGGCTGTGAACAAAGTTTACCCCACGCCGGAAGCCGCGCTTGCCGGACTTCTGCACGACGGTATGACCATCATGTCCGGCGGCTTTGGGCTCTGCGGCATTCCCTCGGCGTTGATCGCGGCCATCCGCGATTCCGGGGTGAAGAATCTTACCGTAATCTCGAACAACGCCGGCATTGACGGGGTAGGTCTCGGGATTTTGCTGCAAACCCGCCAGATCCGAAAGATGATCAGCTCTTATGTGGGTGAGAATGAGACCTTCGCCCGGCAGTATCTTCAGGGCGAGCTTGAGATTGAATTCAACCCGCAAGGCACGTTGGCGGAGCGGATTCGCGCGGCCGGGGCGGGCATTCCCGCTTTTTTCACCCCGACGGGAGTGGGCACGGAGATTGCCAAAGGCAAGGAAGTGCGCGAGTTCAACGGCCGGCTCTATCTGATGGAGCACGCCCTGCACGCCGATTTGGCCATTATCCATGCCTGGAAAGCCGATACCGAAGGCAACCTGATCTACCGCATGACCGCGCGGAACTTTAACCCGGTCATGGCCACCGCCGCCCGCACCACCGTGGTGGAAGTGGAGCACCTGGTGGAACCCGGCGAGCTGGATGCCGATGCCATTGTGACCCCCGGCATTTATGTCGACCGGATTGTGAAGCTTGCGCATGTCGAGAAGCACATCGAGCAGCGCACCGTTTACCCCCGCGCCTGAGGAGGACGCCTGTTATGCCCTGGACTCGTGACCAAATGGCCGCCCGCGCAGCGCGTGAATTGCGAGACGGCTTTTACGTGAACCTTGGTATCGGCATCCCGACGTTGGTTGCCAACCACATTCCGGAGGGAATGTCCATCCAGCTCCACAGCGAAAACGGCATGTTGGGGATCGGGCCGTTCCCGTTTGAGGGCGAGGAAGATGCCGACCTGATCAATGCCGGTAAGCAGACCGTGACCAAGCTGCCCACCACGAGCTTTTTCGACAGCGCCACCTCGTTCGCCATGGTGCGCGGGGGGCATATCAACATTTCCATTCTGGGCGCGCTGCAGGTGGCGGAAAACGGGGATCTGGCCAACTGGATGATTCCCGGGAAAATGGTCAAGGGTATGGGCGGTGCGATGGACCTCGTGGCCGGTGTGCCGCGGGTTGTGGTCTTGATGGAGCACACCGCGCGCGGCCAGCCCAAAATCCTTCGCCAATGCACCTTGCCGCTGACCGGAACCGGGGTTGTGAATTTGATCATCACCGACCTTTGCGTGCTGGAAGTGGAGCATCCCGGCAGGCCGGGGCTGAAGCTTCTGGAGCTTGCCCCGGATGTGACGCTTGAGCAGGTGCGGGAGCAAACTGAAGCTCCGTTCCGGATCGATCACGAGCTCGAACGCAAGCTGAATGCCGCCTGATGTGCGGGCTGCTTCAGCGGAGAGAGCTGAAGCAGCGTGGCTTGATCGGCCATTGCAGGCCAACGCGGGCACCAGTAGGTTTGCGGAGTGTTGCCTGCCGTGCCTTTGGTTTCACGGAGATTTTTGTTTATGAGCCTTATCGCCCAACGCCTGCAACGGATCAGCCCGAGCCAGACGATTGCCATTTCCTCAAAAGCTCGGGCGTTGAAGGCAGCCGGCAAAGACGTGATCAGCCTTTCCGCGGGAGAGCCCGATTTCGACACCCCTGATCACATCAAAGAGGCTGCCATTCGGGCCATCCGCGCAGGCGAAACCAAATATACCGATGTCGCCGGCACGCCTGCGCTGCGGCGGGCGGTGGCGGAAAAGTTTCGTCGTGACAACGGGCTGGATTACGCGCCTGAGGAAATTATCGTCTCAAGCGGCGGAAAGCAGGTGATCTTCAATGCCATGCTGGCCACTCTTGAGCCCGGCGACGAGGTGATTATCCCCACGCCTTGCTGGGTCAGCTACCCCGATATTGTCACGCTTGCCGAGGGAAAGCCGGTTCTTATTCCTTGCTCGGCAAACAATCGTTTCAAACTGCGGCCCGAGGATTTGGAAGCCGCGATCACGCCGCGCACCAAGTGGTTTATGCTCAACAGCCCTTGCAACCCAACGGGGGCGGCTTATTCGGCTGCAGAGCTGCAGGCGATTTCCGAGGTTCTGATGCGGCACCCGAATGTTTGGGTGTTTACCGACGATATTTACGAAAAGCTGGTCTACGGCGATTTCCGCTTTGCCACGATGGTGCAGGTGGAACCAAGGTTGCGCGCGCGCACGGTTACCATGAACGGGTGCAGCAAGGCCTATGCGATGACCGGCTGGCGGATCGGTTTCGCCGGGGCGCCGCGCGAGTTGATTGCGGCGATGGATAAACTGCAGAGCCAGTCGACCACCAACCCCTCCTCCATCAGCCAAGCCGCAGCCTTGCAAGCCCTGCAAGGGCCGCAGGATTCCATCCCGGAAATGGTAAAAGTCTACCAGGAGCGCCGCGATATGGTGGTGGCCATGCTCAATGCCGCTCCCGGAATTACCTGCCACAGCCCGGAAGGAGCCTTTTATGTCTTTCCTTCCATTGCCGGCTGTTTGGGGAAAACGTCTCGGGGCGGGCATCGGATTAAGGATGACGAAGCTTTTGTGATGGCGCTCTTGGAGGAAGAGGGGGTGGCCACGGTGCACGGCGCTGCCTTCATGGCCCCCAATCATTTCCGCATCAGCTACGCCACCGCGACCGAGCTTTTGCGCGAAGCCTGCCTCAGGATTCAACGGTTTTGCCAGGGTTTGCGTTAAGGGGATAAACTAGAGCTAGATCAACGCTTGGCCCGGAATAAAGCTGCAGCATCAAGAACCCCTGTGAGGGGGATAACAACTGACGCGCTGGAAATAGGAGGGACCGATGTCCTACAAAGATATCCTGCTGCAAGCCGACCCGACGGAAGAAGGGAAAAGCCGCCTTGCGGTGGCAATCGCCCTTGCCAAACAATTCGAGGCGCATCTGACGGGCATTTACCTGCGTCGCCCGCCGCGTGCCTTCGCGCTGGGCATGGAAGAAAGCATGTTCGTAGGGCCCGCGCAGGTGGAGGAATTTGTCGAGCGCCTGGAAAACGCCTGGCGGGCGGAAGCAGACGAAGCCGAGGCGGTTTTTCGCGCCGCGCTGGAGAAGGAAGGCTTGGTGGGAGAGTGGCGCGCGCCGGAGGGCTCTCCCGCGGAGACGCTGGCTCTGCACGCGCGATACGCGGACCTGCTGGTGATGGGGCAGGTTGATCCCGATCACCCCGAGCGCAGCGGCGATCGGCACTTGGCCGATCATGTTCTGTTGGCCTGCGGCAGGCCCGTGCTGATCATCCCTTACGCCGGCCATTTCGAGCAGGTGGGGCAAAATGTTCTGGTGGCTTGGAATGGAAGCCGGGAAGCCACACGCGCGGTTCACGATGCTTTGCCGATCTTGGCCAAGGCGGAATCGGTCACGGTGCTTGCGATCAACCCGGAAAAAGGCGTGGCTGGGGACGGAGCATTGCCGGCAGCCGACCTTGCTATGCACTTGGCTCGGCATGGGATTAACGTCACCGCCACCCACACGACGGTTGAGGAAATCTCGGTCGCCGACGAATTGCTCAACCGTGCTTTCGATATGGGTGCCGACCTGATTGTTTCCGGAGGCTATGGCCACCCCCGCCTGCGTGAAGTGGTGCTGGGCGGCGTGACACGGGCGTTGCTTCAACACATGACCATACCGGTGTTGATGTCGCACTGAAAGGAGCATCTCGAGCGCGGTTTGCCTCGGTTTTGCGCTCCGCCGCGACGAATAAGAACGAAAACTTTTACGGAGTTCGTCCATGCAACGGTGCTTTTTGCTTCTCAGTCTTGTGCTTGTCGCGATTGCCCCGGCGGCATTTGCGCAAACGAATGCGCCGATCCGGATTGCCGTGATTGAAGACCGAACCGGGCCGTTAGAATCCTACGCCAAGCAGATGGAAACCGGGTTTGCACTCGGGCTTGAGTATGCAACACACGGCAGCATGAGTGTCGCCGGGCGCAAACTTGAGATTATTCAAAAAGACAGTCAAACCAAGCCCGATGTCGGGCGCAATCTTTTGGCCGAAGCCTTCGGCGATGAGAATGCCGATATCGCCGTTGGCGGAACGAGCTCGGCGGTTGCGCTGGCAATGCTGCCCGTGGCGCAAGACTTCAAAAAAATTCTGATCGTGGAACCGGCGGTTGCCGATTCTATTACCGGATCCAAATGGAACCGCTACATTTTCCGCACCGCCCGCAATTCTTCTCAAGATGCGATTTCCAATGCGCTCGCGATTGGCAAGCCGGGCGTGGTTGTGGGTACCTTGGCGCAGGATTACGCCTTTGGCCGTGACGGCGTGGCGGCGTTTAAGCGCGCGCTGGAAACGACCGGCGCCAAGCTTGTGCATGAAGAATATGCCCCGCCGAACACAACCGATTTTACTGCGCCTGCGCAGCGTCTTTTTGATGCGCTTTCCAAACAACAAGGTCGGCGAATAATTTGGGTGATATGGGCCGGCGGGGCGGATCCTCTTTCTGCCTTAAAAGCGCTTGCGCCCGAGCGATACGGGATAGAAATATCGACCGGCGGCAATATCTTGCCCGCGCTTGTCGCGTATAAAGCTTTTCCGGGTATGGAGGGCGCGACCTATTACTACTATGATATTCCGAAAAATCCGGTGAATGCATGGCTCGTGAACGAACATGAGAAGCGCTTTCACCAACCCCCCGATTTTTTCACCTGCGGCGGCATGTCTGCAGCGATGGCAATCGTAACCGCGCTCGAGAAGACCCACGGTGTCACGGATACGGAAACCTTGCTGAAAACCATGGAAGGCATGTCTTTTCAAACCCCGAAGGGGATGATGACATTCCGCCCGCAGGATCACCAGGCAATGCAATCGATGTACGCATTCCGTATCAAGGTTGATCCTAAGGTGCCGTGGGCGATACCGGAGCTGACACGGGAAATCACGCCGCAAGAAATGAACGTACCGGTTCTGAATGGGCGATAGGATTTTCGCTTCGGCAAAATCTGAGAAGGCCCGTTCCGGCCAAGCGGCATCGGCCGAACGTAATGCCCCTGCCCTGCTGGCAACCGATGGGCTTTCCATCCGCTTCGGCGGCCATGCTGCGGTTGATGGGGTCTCCTGTCGTTTCCCGCCAGGAACGTTGACGGCCATCGTCGGGCCGAACGGAGCGGGAAAAACCACCTACTTTAATTTAATTTCCGGCCAATTGCGCGCAAGCTCGGGCGAGGTATGGCTGAACGGAGAGCGCATTACGCATCTGCCGCCCTCCGCCCGCGCGCGGCGGGGTATAGGCCGGGCTTTTCAGCTTACGAACCTCTTTCCGAACCTCAGCGTTTTGGAAAACGTTCGTCTTGCCATACAGGCGCGAAGCAAACCGGGATTTTCCCTGCTTCGGCTCGCCGATGATGCAACCGAGATTCTCGAGCAGGCATTTGCCGTTCTTGGCCGCGTGCGTCTTGAGAACCGCGCAAATATTGCGGCCGCGGCGCTGAGCCATGGCGATCAGCGCAAATTGGAAGTGGCGATTTTGCTGGCGATGCAACCGCGTATCTTCATGTTCGACGAACCCACCGCCGGCATGAGCGTGGATGAGGTGCCGGTGCTGCTGGATTTGATCGAGGCGATCAAAGCGGAACGGCAGCATACGATCCTGCTTGTCGAACACAAAATGGACGTCGTACGGCGTTTGGCGGATCGCATTGTCGTGCTGCATCAGGGCCGCCTTGTCGCCGAAGGTGATCCTGCTTCGGTGGTGAACCTTCCGATTGTGAAAGAAGCTTATCTTGGTCGCAGCGCCTTATCATGACTGAGCAACCTTTGCTGGTATTGAAGGGTGTGCACACGCATATCGGCCGGTACCATATTCTTCAAGGTGTGGATTTGGAAGTGTATGCGCAACGCGTGAGTGTATTGCTCGGCCGTAACGGCGCCGGCAAAACAACAACGCTCCGAACCATTCTCGGCCTTTGGCGTGCGAGCGCAGGCGAGATATCCTTTGATCAGCACCGGCTGAATACTTTGGATCCGCCGGCAATTGCCCGGCTTGGGATCGCTTACGTGCCGGAAAATATGGGCATTTTCTCCGGCCTCTCGGTGCGCGAAAACCTGCTTTTGGGAACCGGCCCCAAAGGATTTCGCAATTCCCGTCTGGAAGAAGTGCTCGCGTCGTTTCCCCTGTTACGCGAGAAATGGAACCTTCCTGCCGGCACGCTCTCCGGCGGGCAGAAGCAGATACTTGCGATAGCGCGTGCCATGATGCTTCCGCGCCGGCTTTTTGTTGTTGATGAACCGACAAAAGGCTTGGCTCCGGCTATGGTCGACGTACTGCTTGATGCATTTTTGCGTTTGAAAGAAGGGGGAGCTACCATCTTGTTGGTGGAACAAAATTTTGCCATGGCCGCAACCCTCGGCGATGATGCCGCAGTGATGGAAGACGGCCGCATCGTGCATGTCAGTTCCATGGCCGCGCTTGCCCAGGATGAAGCTTTGCAAACGCGACTGCTTGGCCTGAGCCTTGCCAGCCATCAATGAAACCGAGCGAGCGCACCCTTCCCGTACTGCTTGTGCTGCTGATTGCAGCACTCGGCTTTGCCGCCATGCCATTTACGGATTGGCTAACGCTGAGCGCCGCCGGCCTTGCCATGGGAATGATGCTGTTTCTGATGGTAGCGGGGTTAACCCTGATTTTCGGGCTTATGGATGTGCTGAATTTCGCCCATGGCGCGTTCATCACTTTCGGGGCTTTCGCGGCCGGAACCGTATTTGCGAGGTTTCCACAGCTCGTTGCTTCCGACCGCTGGGAAGAGAATTTTCTTATCCTTGCCCTTGCCGCATTGGCAGCCGCTTTACTGAGCGGTGCTCTGGGGTTCGGCTTTGAGCGCGTCGCCATCCGGCGCGTCTATGGCGCCCATTTGCGGCAGATATTGCTGACCACCGGAGCGCTGATCGTAGCGGAACAATTAGCGATTGTCATATGGGGGCCGGATGCCATTCCTGTGCTCAAGCCGGCGGGGTTACGCGGAAGTTTTCTTATCGCGGGAGCCGCGATTGAGAAATATCGCGTGGTTGCCGCTCTTTTCGGCCTGTTTGTGTTTCTGCTCTTGCAAGGTATTTTGGCGCACACCCGTATCGGCATTATTGTTCGGGCGGGTGTTGAAAATCGTGAAATGGTGGAGGCTCTCGGCTATCGGATTCGTCCGCTCTTTGCGGGAGTTTTCGTGGCCGGTGCTGCGCTTGCGGGAATTGGCGGGGCTATGTGGGCAACCTACGCCGCCACCGTTACCGCTAGTCTCGGGAGCGATTTAACCGTTTTGATTTTCATAGTGGTGATCATCGGCGGGCTTGGTTCCGTCGGCGGCAGTTTTCTTGGCGCTTTATTGGTTGGGCTGGTGACCAACTATGTTGGGTTTTTAGCGCCGAAACTAGCGTTGCTTTCCAACATTCTGCTGATGGCCGCGATACTCCTTTGGCGACCACGCGGCCTGCTGGCCGCGGGCGGGAGATAACGCGATCATGCATTCTTTCTCCCCGCCCTCTCGGCGATCTTTCGGCCTGCGTTTGCTTTCCGGAGATACGCCCGGCCATCCTGTGGCGTCGTTTCTTATGGCCGTGCTTGTCTTTGTGCTCGCATTTGCGCCGCTGCTGTTCGCCGGAACCCGCGCGGTTGCAACCGCCGCACGTGTTGCCATTTTTGTGGTGCTTGCGGCAAGCTATGATCTTCTGCTCGGATATACCGGCATTGTCTCGTTCGCCCACACGCTTTTCTTCGGTCTTGGCGCCTACGGCGTTGCCATAGCCCTTGCGGGCAGCGGGCCGAGCTGGAGCGCGCTTTTCGTAGGCAGTGCCGCCGGAATCGGCTTTGCGGCGTTGCTCGGTATCGGCATTGCGCTCCTGAGCCTGCGTGTGCGCGCAATATTCTTTTCGATGATCACGCTCGCGGTGGCGAGTGTCGGCCAGGTGCTCGCCAGCCAATTGCATGACATCACAGGCGGCGAAGACGGCCTAACGTTTTCCGTTCCGCCCCTGCTTTCGCCGAGTTTTCACCCTTTCACGGAACCGGTCTTGGGCGTGCGGATCGACGGCCGCCTCAACACGTATTATTTGATCTTCGTCGTATCCTTGGTGCTGTTTTTGTTACTCCTGCGGCTGGTGAACTCGCCGTTTGGACGGGTATTGCGTGCGATCCGCGAAAACGAATTCCGAGCGGAGGCTTTGGGCTACCGCGTTGTTGTCTATCGCAGCCTTGCCAGTGCGATTGCTGCGGCCATGGCGGCAATCGCGGGCACGTTGATGGCTTTGCTTCTGCGCTACAATGGTCCGGCAACCACCCTTTCCTTTTCTATTATGATCGACATTTTGCTGATGGTCGTCATCGGCGGCATGGGAACGCTCTACGGCCCTGCCATCGGTGCCGCGCTGATGGTGCTCGCGCAATATTATCTCGAGCCGGCGCTACAATTTCTTGCCGAACTCACCGCGCCCTTTCCTTTGCTTTCCGCGGTCTTCCAGCCGGATCGATGGCTGCTTTGGCTCGGATTTTTGTTTATGCTTGTGGTGATGTATTTTCCGGCGGGAATTGTCGGAAGCTTGCGCGCACGAGGCCTTTATTCCCAAACGCGCTGAAGATGGATACCCGGAACGAGGCGAAGGCTTATGATTTTCGCATCGGCTGTGCGGGATGGACAATCCCCAAGCACTATGCGGGGTTATTTCCGAATTTCGGGACCCATCTTGTGCGCTACTCCAAACGCTTTCGTGCGGTTGAAATCAACTCTTCCTTCTATCGTGCGCACAAGCGCGCAACTTATGAGCGGTGGGCGGCTTCGGTACCGGAGGATTTCGCATTCTCCGTGAAAGCGCCGAAAGAAATCACCCACAGCCTTCGCATGGTACAAGCAGACGCGGTGCTGGATGCATTTCTGGCGGAGGCCGCGGGGCTTGGCGAAAAGCTTAGCGTGCTGCTGTTTCAGCTTCCGCCGAGCTTTTCATTTCAAGCGCAACGTGTCAGCGCATTTTTTGCAGCGCTTCGGGATCGTTTTGATAGCGGCGTTGCTTGCGAGGCGCGTCATCCAAGCTGGTTTACAACGCCTGCGGATGATATCCTGAAAAAATTTCACATTGCTCGCGTAACGGCAGACCCGCCGATCGTCGATATGGGCGCCGAGCCGGGCGGGTGGAGCGGGCTTTATTACTTCCGGCTGCACGGTTCGCCGCGCATGTATTATTCGGAGTATTCGGCTGACCAGCTCGATGCGTGGGCAGAACGGATCCGTCTTGCCGGGAAGACCGGCCGCCCTACGTGGTGCATTTTTGATAACACGGCCGCCGGCGCGGCTATTCCCAACGCGCTGGTGCTTCAGCAACGCGTCTTGAGCGCATGAAACGCCGAGGGACGGAAGAAGGTCATGGTTTCCCTTTTCCGCCCGTCGGTCAGTGTGTGCTCGATTTACCTTCCGTAAAGGCCGGTGAAGGAGGCCTTCGCCAAGGTATGCGCATGCAGATTAAAGCCGATCAAGGCTGCCGTGGCGTCCTTCGGCACATCCAGCTTCGGCACATCCAACGCGAAGATTGTGAAAATGTATCGATGCGGCTTATCCCCCGGCGGCGGGCATGGTCCGCCGTAGCCAACAGTGCCGAAATCCGTTCGCCCTTGCACGGCGCCTTTGGGCAAATGCTTGCCGTGAGGGTCCCCGGCCCCACGTGGGAGGGACGTCACATGCGGCGGAATATCGTAGACGACCCAATGCCACCAACCGCTCCCGGTCGGCGCATCGGGATCATAGACGGTCAGGGCGAAACTCTTTGTCCCCGCGGGCGCCCCGCTCCATGACAAAGCCGGCGAAAGATTCTTGCCCGAACAGCCGAAGCCTTTGAACACGAAATCGTTGCCGATCGTGGCTCCATCGGCAATATCCGGGCTGCTCAACGTGAACCCTTGCGCGCTTGCCGTGCCACAAACCATCATCCCGGCCAAAAGCGCCATGGCCATGAGACTTGTTTGCATCACTCAACCCTCCTCCCTGTAAACCTCTGCCCTATAAGCCTAAGACGCAGAAGACATTATTCGTCAATCACTGCAAGTGCATGGCGTGCAAACGCTATCGAGAGATCCCCCACCACCGCCGCGTTTTCCGCGACCGCGGTGCCGATGCGGGCGCGCACGGCAATGCCCTCAAAAATCACGGCAAACCGGAATAACGCAAACGCCAGATGGAAAGGCCGAAGGCGTGCGCCGCTGCCGTGGCGACGCGTGGCCTCGTAGCGTTCCACATACTCAGCCTCGGTTGGGATGTCGAGCTCCGCAAGATCAAGCCCCATCAGCCCGCCGTACTCCTCCGGGCGACTGTGCCAAGCGATGCAACTGAACGCAAGGTCCGCCAAGGGATGGCCAAGCGTGGAAAGCTCCCAATCCAGCACGGCAACCACCTCCGGCTTGGTGGGATGGAAGAGCAGATTGCCCATCCGATAATCGCCGTGGGAAATGGTGGTCTCATCGTCCTCGGGAATATGCGCAGCAAGCCAGGCGGCGAGCTGCGAAAGCTCCGGAATCTCGCGAAAGCGGATGGATTCCCATTGCCGCGTCCAGCGCGCGATTTGGCGGGCAAAGTAGTTGCCGGGCTTGCCGAAACCTTCGAGCCCCACGGCCTTCCAGTCCACATCATGCAGGCGGGCAAGGGTTTCCGCCATCGCGAAATACATCGCCTTGCGCTCGGCCCGCGGGGCATCGTGAAGAGCCGCGTCGTGGAAGACCCGCCCCTCCACGTGCTCCATGAGGTAAAAGGGCGTGCCGACCAGATCACGCTCCGGGTAGAATAAAACGACCGGCGGGACCGGCACATCGGTCTTGGCCAAGGCGGCGAGCACGCGGAACTCCCGATCCACCGCGTGCGCCGAAGGCAAGATCGGACCGGCGGGCTGCTTGCGCAGCACCAGGCGGCGGTTCGGGTAAGTGATGAAAAAGGTCGGATTCGACTGCCCGCCGCTGATCCGCTCGATCACAGGCTCTCCGCGCACCCCCAATTTTTCCCGAAGAAATGCGTCAAGCCGCGAGGGCTCAAAGCCGAATGCGCTGCTCCCTGTAGCCTCCGTCATGCCCCTTTGGCTCCCGCTCCGTTCTCCCTTTCCCGTTTCGGCGTTCAGCAAGTTCTTGTCGAACGACGAGAAAGAGGTCAAAACCAGCAAGAACCAACTATACTCCCGGCCGTCTGGCAAGAAGAGGGAAAGCAACGAGGCCTTCGCATGCAATTTGCTTCGGTTCCAATTCTTTGCATCGGCGATGCGATGCTTGACCGCTATCTCTATGGCGATGTGGAGCGAATCTCGCCGGAGGCCCCCGTGCCCGTGCTGCGCTTGCGCCGCACGCAAACCATGCTGGGCGGGGTCGGCAACGTCGCACACAATATCGCCGCCCTAGGCGGAGAGGCGCGTCTTTTAGGCTTGATCGGCGACGACGAAGCCGGGCGAACGCTTTCCCGATTGGTGAACGATATTCCCGGGATTCGCGCGCATTTGGTCACCACGCGCCATCGCCCGACCATTTCCAAAATGCGGTTTCTTGCCTCACGCCAACAGGTGGTACGGGCGGATGAAGAGAGCAACGCCGCGCTTGCGCCGGAAGAGGAAGAAGCGCTTCTTTCCGCGTTAAGGAACGTGATGCCGCAAGCAGGCGCGATTATTCTCTCCGACTACGGCAAAGGCACCCTTTCCGCACGGGTGATCGAAACCGCCATCGGAGAGGCGCGGGCGCGAGGCATTTCGGTTTTTGTCGACCCGAAAGGCGAGGATTATTCCCGCTATCGGGGTGCCTCTTGCATCACGCCCAATCTTAAGGAGCTTGCGGCCGCGGCGCACCTTCCCGTGGGGACGGAGGCGGAGATTGTCGCGGCGGCCCGCAAGGTGCTGGGTGCGGCGGAGGCAAACGCCGTTCTGGTAACCCGTTCCGAGCAAGGAATGACGTTGGTGGAAGCCGACGGTGCCGTGCATAGCGTGCCTGCCCGCGCGCGCGAAGTCTTCGATGTTTCCGGCGCCGGCGATACCGTGATCGCCACGTTGGCTCTCGCGCATGTCAGCGGTTTTGCGTTACCGCAGGCCATGCGCATCGCCAATGCAGCCGCCGGCGTGGTGGTCAGCAAGCTTGGCACGGCAACGCTGGGACTTGCCGAGCTGCTGCATGAGCTGGAGGAGCAAGATCATACCGATTCCCCTCCCGCACTGCGCAGCTGGGCGGAAGCGCAGGCCATGGTGAGCCGCTGGAAGCAGCAAGGCCTCACGGTGGGGTTTACCAACGGCTGCTTCGATATTCTGCATGCCGGACATATTGCCTTGCTCGCCCGCGCACGCGCCCAATGCGATCGGCTCGTCGTTGCCCTCAACAGCGATGCCAGCGTGAGGCGTTTGAAAGGCCCCACGCGCCCGATCAACCGGTTGGAAGATCGCGTGGCGGTGCTTGCCGCGATCCGGCACGTGGATTGCCTCGTGGCTTTTGATGAAGATACGCCCCTTTCGCTGATCCGCGCACTGTTGCCCGACGTGCTGATCAAAGGCGGAGATTACCGGCTGGAAGAGGTGGTGGGTGCAGATGTGGTCCGCGCCGGCGGCGGGCGCGTGGTGCTGTGTGACTTGCTTGCCGAGCGCTCGACCAGCGGCACGATTGCCCGCATCCTGGCCAACCACGAGGCCACCCCTGCGGGGTAGATGCGCGGCCGATCATGCGCTGTTTGATTGCGGGACCGTCATTAAAGTTCTCTTTATGTTGATGAAGTGTCCAAAAACATTGCGCTGGCGCACAAAAATGCCAATTATGAGAACACTTGTTGAACATCTTGCGTATGCCGCCCGCCGCCCTGCCCCTTTCCGCATGCTCCGCGCTTGGGCAAACTGATAGCTTCTCATGAAAGGGAGGGAGCTGCAATGACACGGATTGCGGTGGTTGGCTGCGGGGCCATGGGTTCGGTTTACGCAGGGTTGTTGGCTTCTGCCGGAAATGACGTCCTTGCCGTAGATCCCTGGCGCGAGCACATGCAAGCCATTGCCGAGCGTGGCTTGCATCTCACCGGAGCGAGCGGTGATCGGGTCGTGCGCTTCGGCGCCGCAACCGAGGCCCCGAAAGCGATGATGGATCTCGTCATTATCGCGGCCAAAGCGCGAGATGTGGCCGGGGCGGCGGAAACCGCGCGCGCCTTGATCGGACCGGAGACGGTGGTGCTGACGATCCAGAACGGCTTGGGCAGCGCGGATACGGTTGCCGAAATTCTCGGAGCGGAGCAGCTGGCGGTTGGCATTGCCGGCGGCTTCGGCGCCTCGGTGCGTGCCCCCGGGGAAGTGCATCACAACGGCATGGAAGTCGTGCGCATGGGCGCGTATGCGGGGCTTTCGCCCGAGCGGGTCGCGCACGTCGCGGAAATTTGGCGCAACGCAGGTTTCCGCGCGGAAGCTGTGGCCGATATCGTCGCCATGCAGTGGGAAAAGCTGATCTGCAACTGCGCCTATAGCGCGATTTGCGCGCTGACCGGCCTGACCATCGGCCAGGTGATGGATGACCCGGAAGCCGGCCCCATCAGCCGCGCATGCGCGCGCGAAGCTTGGGACGTTGCGCGCAAACGTGGAATTGCGATTCATGTCGAGGATCCGGAGGCCTTCGTGCGCGCCTTCGGCTCTCGCATTCCGCATGCGAAGCCGTCCTTGTTGCTGGATCATGAGGCGGGCCGGCGGAGCGAAATCGATGTCATCAACGGTGCCATTCCGCGGGAGGCGGCAAAAGTCGGGCTTGATGCGCCGGTGAACGCCACGCTTGTCCGACTCGTTCACATCAAGGAGCGGGCTTTTAATTGAGTATAGAGGAAGCGCGTCTTGGAAGACCGCCCTGCTCTGGCCCAAAAGCGTCTCGCGGCTTACGATAGCAGGAATGCCGAAGAAAGATTTTAGGAATTTGGTCGGATGAACAACTTGTTTTCCCCTGCCGGCGGCTGGCGCGTGCGTATTCTGGACCTTTCCGGCGCTGTCCCGGATCGCGTCGTGGAAGAAATCGGCGGGTTTACGACGTTAATGCATGCCAACGCTTTTGCCCGTCGCTATGTGCGTGATTCCATCGAGCGCTGCCGCGGTCCGGGCATGACCCCGCGCGAAGTGCTGAATGTCTGGTTTGCCTTCGGCGAAGACGCCGAAATTGTGGATGGCGGCGATGCCGCTTGGCGCAGCAGCACGGAACTTGCCGACTTCGCGGCCGAACCCGCAGACGATGAATCCTGCGACTGGCGCTCGCTTGATCCGCGTCGGATTTCGGATGACGCCGAATGAACAGGGTGAAAGTTCGTTTTGCGCCAAGCCCCACAGGTTATCTTCACGTCGGTAATGCCCGGATTGCGTTGATAAACTGGCTGTTTGCCCGGCATTTCGGCGGGGTATTTCAGTTGCGGTTGGATGATACGGATACCGAGCGTAGCCGGGAGGAGTTTGCCCAGGCGATTCTGGCCGACCTGCGTTGGCTTGGCCTCGATTGGGACGAATTTTTCCGCCAGTCGGAACGGCTGGCCCGCTATGCGGAAGCAGCCGAGGCACTCAAAAAAACCGGTCGTTTGTATCCTTGTTTCGAAACCGAGGAAGAGCTTGCCGCCAAACGCGAAGCGCGTCGCAGGCGCGGCCTTGCCCCCATCTATGACCGCGCGGCACTGAAACTCAGCCCTGAAGCGCGAGAAGCGGCCATTGCCGCCGGCCGGCAGCCCTACTGGCGATTTTTGCTTTCGGATGGTGTGGAAGAGTGGGACGATTTGGTGTTGGGGCGGCGCAGGGTAAAGCTCTCCGCCATTTCTGACCCGGTTCTTATTCGTGCGGACGGCACCCCGCTCTATACGTTCTGTTCGGTCGTCGACGACTTAGACACCGAGATCACGCATATCATCCGCGGGGAGGACCATATTTCCAACACCGGCGTGCAACGCGACATCATGGCGGCCCTCGGCGCCGACCCGAATCGGCTGCGCTACGCGCATTTGCCTCTGTTGAAAGGAACCGAAGGGGAGAAGCTTTCCAAGCGGCTGGAGAGCCTCTCTATACGGAGCCTTGCGCGGGACGGCGTTTTGCCGGAGGCGCTTGTCGCCTATTTGGCAAGTCTTGGCTCTTCGCGTGACCCCGAGCTTGCCCCCCTGGCAAGCCTTATAAAAGACTTTGATTTGGCGCGTTTCTCCGCTTCCGCCGCGCGCTTCGACATTCGCCAGTTGCTTTCGCTCAATCGGCGCTTGCTGCACAATTTGCCCTTCGCGAGCGTTGCGGATCGATTGCCTGCCGGGGCCAACGAATCGTTTTGGCTTGCGGTGCGGGGCAACATCGAACTGCTCAATGAGGCGCGCGGTTGGTGGGAGGTTATCGGCGGAACGATTGTCCCCCCACCCATGACGGAGGAACGGGAGTTTCTGCGCACCGCCATCGCCCTCTTACCGCCCGAACCTTGGCACCGTGAGGTCTGGCAAGATTGGACAAGCGCGCTTCAGGCGGCAACGGGGCGGCGCGGACGGGCGCTGTATCAGCCGCTCCGGCTGGCGCTGACCGGCGAGGAACACGGGCCGGAACTGGCCGCGCTCTTGCCTCTCATGGGCCGGGCGCGCGTGTTGCAGCGGCTGGAACTTGCCGCGAGCTGAGGAACAGATCCCGCAGCCCAACCCCGAGGCCCAAACTCAGGCCGAAACTAAAGGCTTTTGAGCGCCTCGAGTTCCGGGGCATGCGGCGGCGCGTCCGAAAGCAAACGCAAGGCCTTCAGCGGCCGCAGAAAGCCTCTTGCTTCCGCAAGACCGAAGAAATGCGCGATTGCTTCCGTGGCATCGAGCCCGACATTGAGCATAAACGGTGCACGGGTTTTCTCATGGACGGGAAATCCATGCCCCATGCCGAGTATGCTCCACGCCTCAACAAGGGGGAGTTTTCCCTTGCCCCAGATGCGATGCACGACGTGCGGGAGGCTCGGAAGCCGTATGCCGCTGTCCGGCTCGAGGTTATGGAGACCGGTCCATTGTGCGACGAGGTTTTCCGCATTCGCGGGGTCGACCACGGTGTCGGCTGTCCCATGCCAAATCGATATGCGCGGCCATGGCCCGGAATAACCGGGCGGTGCGAGGGCGCGAGCGGCATCGGCCCAGTCGTTGCCGGGCGGGGGACCTGCTTCGGCCATCCGTGCAATCCCATGAGCAAAACTGTGCGCCGCACCGGCAGGAAGGGCGGCGATCACGGCGCCGGCCGCAAAGAGGTTCGGATAGGCGGCAAGCAGGTTCGTTGCCATCGCTCCGCCTGCCGAAAGGCCAACGACAAAAACCCGGCCGGGATCTGCGCGAAAGAGACGCAACGCCGTTTCTATCATCGCATGGATCGAGCCTGATTCCCCCTGCCCGCGTTGCACATCCATCGGGCGGAACCAGTGAAAGCATCGGCCCTGATGGTTGGAGGGAAGCTGCTCGGGCAAGACCAAGGCGATGCCCAGGCGATCGGCCCATGCCAGCCAGCCCGAGGCGGCGGCGAAAGCCACCGCTTCCTGATGGCAGCCATGCAACAGCACGACCAAGGGTACGCCGATCGGGGCGAGCTTCGGCGGGGCGTAGACATGCATGCGAAGCCGACCAGGGTTGGGGCCAAAATGGAGAATTTCGACAAGTTTGCCCCTGTGCGGCCTGTCTTTCCCAGGTTGCTTTGTCAGCACTGCCAATGCGTCCTTTACCGTTCGCCAAAACTCTTCTCGCTTCACCCTCAAGGAGGAAGTCCAATCCATGCTGTGCACTCCCTTCGCCGTTCATGGGATATAGGTTCTTGATGCTGCAATGCAGCATGCGAAAGAAGGAGCCCAGCACCCCGGGAATGAGACTTGCCGTGATAAAGGATACCAGCAGCCTGCGATTCGCAAAAAGCAGAGCCGACGGACGCCCTTAAGGCTCTCCAGCCTTATTGGGAGATAAAGGCGAAGACGGCGGGCCGTTGGGGAAAACATGGATGGCAAATCGGGAAACGCTCATATCTGGTATCATGGGTAGGGGTCATCGCACCGAAACCGATGATGCCTTACATGAGGGTCATCGTATGGTTGGATTTATTCATGTCCGCGGCGCCCGGGAGCACAATCTCAAGAATGTGGATGTGCAGATCCCGCGCGATTCCCTCACGGTGATCACGGGGCTCTCGGGATCCGGCAAATCTTCGCTGGCGTTCGATACGATCTATGCCGAAGGTCAGCGCCGGTATGTCGAGAGCCTTTCGGCCTATGCCCGGCAGTTCCTGGAGCTGGCGGGCAAGCCCGACGTCGATTCGATCGAGGGGCTTTCACCCGCCATTTCCATCGAACAGAAAACAACCAGCCATAATCCGCGCTCGACTGTCGGCACGGTAACGGAAATCCATGATTATATGCGTTTGCTTTGGGCGCGGGTGGGGGTTCCTCACTCGCCCGCCACGGGCCTGCCGATCGAGGCACAGACGGTAAGCCAAATGGTTGACCGTGTGATGGCCATGCCTGCCGGCAGCCGGCTTTTGCTGCTTGCCCCCGTGGTGCGCGACCGCAAGGGCGAATATCGCAAAGAGCTGAGCGAGCTGCAGCGGCGCGGTTTCACGCGGGTGAAGGTGGACGGAACCGTTTATGAAATCGACGAGGTGCCCGCCCTTAACCGCAAGCTGAAGCATACGATCGAAGCGGTGGTGGATCGGATCGTGGTGCGTGAAGGCATCGAAACCAGGCTCGCCGACAGTTTTGAAACCGCGCTTGGGCTGAGCGACGGCATCGTCTATGTCGAGAATGCCGATTCCGGCGAGCGCACGGTCTTTTCCTCGCGGTTTGCCTGCCCGGTCAGCGGGTTCACTATCGAGGAAATCGAACCCCGTCTGTTCAGCTTCAACAGCCCGCAAGGGGCTTGCCCCGCTTGCGACGGGCTCGGCGTGGAAGGATTTTTCGATCCGGCGTTGGTGGTGCCGGATGGCCGGCTTTCTCTTGCCGAGGGGGCCATCGTTCCTTGGCGCGGCGTGCAAAGCCCTTATTACGAGCAAACCCTTCAGGGCCTTGCCAAACATTTCCGCATCAGCATGCGCACCCCGTGGGAAGATTTGCCGGAGCGCGTGCGGAACGCGATTTTGTTCGGCACCGGCGATGAAGCGGTGAAATTGACCTATAAGGATAACACCCGCGCCTACAGTATCTCCAAACCGTTTGAAGGCGTGATCCGCAACTTGGAGCGCCGCTGGTCGGAAACGGAGAGCGCCTGGATTCGTGAAGAACTCGGGCGATATCGGGCCGAGAAGCCGTGTGCCGTTTGCAAGGGCGCGCGCCTGAAGCCGGAGGCTTTGGCGGTGAAAATCGCCGGGCGCAGCATTGCCGAGGTGGCCGAGCTTTCCATACGTGAGGCCTTGAGCTGGTTCGAAGCGGTGCCGCAGCATCTCACCCCGCAGCGTCTGGAGATCGCCCGCAGGATTTTGCGCGAGATCATCGAGCGGCTTTCCTTTCTTGTCGATGTCGGGCTCGACTACCTGACCCTCGCCCGCTCTTCCGCCACACTTTCGGGCGGTGAAAGCCAAAGGATACGGCTTGCCAGCCAAATCGGTTCGGGCCTTACCGGGGTTCTTTACGTGCTCGATGAGCCTTCGATCGGGCTTCATCAACGCGACAACACGCGCCTGCTTGCCACGCTGCGCCGCTTGCAGCGGCTCGGCAATACGGTGCTTGTCGTCGAGCATGACGAGGAAGCGATTCGCGCCGCCGATTGTGTGATCGATATGGGCCCCGGGGCCGGCGCTGCCGGGGGAATGGTGGTGGCCCAGGGCTCGCCGGCAGAAATTGCAGCAAACCCCCGCTCGCTGACCGGGGACTATCTTTCCGGGCGCCGTCGGATCGAAATTCCCCTGGTGCGCCGCCCGATTCAGAAGGATCGCGTGCTGCGCATTGTCGGTGCGCGCGGAAACAATTTGAAAAATATTACCGCGGAATTTCCGCTTGGGGTCTTTACATGCGTCACCGGGGTTTCCGGTGGCGGCAAATCCACTTTGGTGGTGGACACGCTCTATAAGGCGCTGGCGCGGCGCCTGATGGGAGCGGCCGAAGTGCCGATGCCGTTTGATCGCATTGAAGGGATCGAGTTTCTCGACAAAATCATCGACATCGACCAATCGCCCATCGGCCGCACGCCGCGTTCCAACCCGGCCACATACACGGATCTTTTTACCCCGATTCGCGAATGGTTCGCCGAACTGCCGGAAGCGCGCGCCCGCGGCTATCAGCCGGGCCGTTTCAGCTTCAATGTAAAGGGCGGCCGTTGCGAGGCCTGCCAGGGCGACGGCGTCTTGAAAATCGAAATGCATTTTTTGCCGGATGTTTACGTGACGTGCGACACTTGCAAAGGCCGCCGCTACAATCGGGAAACTTTGGAAATCAAGTTTCGCGGCCATTCCATCGCCGATGTGCTGGATATGACGGTGGATGAGGCTTTGCCGCTGTTTTCCGCATCAACCCGTATTCGCGACCGGCTGCGGATTTTGGCCGAAGTCGGGCTCGGCTATATCAAGCTTGGGCAGCCGGCAACGACGCTTTCGGGCGGTGAAGCCCAGCGCATTAAACTTGCAAAAGAACTCGGCCGGCGCGCCACGGGCCGCACGCTTTATATTTTGGATGAACCCACCACCGGCTTGCATTTCGAGGATGTGCGCAAGCTGCTCGGTGTGCTGCATGCATTGGTGGATCAAGGCAACACCGTCGTGGTGATCGAGCATAATTTGGAAGTTATCAAAACGGCTGACTGGATTTTGGATCTCGGTCCCGAAGGCGGTGACGCCGGAGGACGCATTGTTGCTGCCGGTACACCCGAGACTATTTCCGAGAATTCGGAAAGTTATACGGGACGATTTCTTGCCCCAATTCTCGCAGAGTCAAAACAGGCGCGCATGCGCGCGTAATTCCTTTTTCGTATTAGAAAAATTTGTAATCAATTATTCTTGATTTGTTAAATTACTTTTGCTTGCCTCATTCGCTGCGAGGTGTTCTGATTGTGCCGCGATTGCGAGTTTCGCAGCAAGTGAAGGAGGAAACCATGCCTGCTTCGAATAAGCTTTTGCGTTTCGGTTGGCTCTCGTCACTCTCGCGTGCGCAATACCCGAACCGGAAAACGCTCCGCCGGCGTGCTCCGGAGGCAAATGAAAAACCCTGCTATGTGCAGCAATCTCATGTGATTGAGGTGAACGGCGTGTTCGTCGGTGCAGCAATCGGCACTCGGGAAGGATTTCGCTTCATCGCCGTGGATCCCCACGTTCGGGCTGCGAACGGCCGGTGCTTTGCCACGTTGGCGGAAGCACGCCGGTACCTTGCGCAACTCTTTCGGGCAAAAAAGCTCGCCGCAGCGAACGCATAAAGCAAACGCGTAAAGCGAGGGGGCGGAATAACCATCCGCCCCCGCTTGTTCACAACGGCATGCCTGGTCGGCGGGCAGGAACCTTTCTCTCGGGGTTCCTTACGAAGGCCGGATCCGCAGCAATGGCGTTTGCTCAGCCCACACCATGCGTCCGAAACCAGGCGAGCATCCGCCGCCAGCCGTCCTCGGCATCGGCTTTGCGGTAGCTCGGCCGGTAATCGGCATGGAAACCGTGCGGGGCATCCGGATAAACCACGATTTCGACAATCTTGCCCGCAGCTTTTGCTTTTGCGGCGGCAGCGTAGACGTCTTCAACCTTGATCGAGGCGTCCTGCCCCCCGTAAAGCCCGAGCAACGGGCATTTCAGCTCCGCGGCCACATCTGTGGGCGTGCGGGGTTGAATGGGCGAGGTCGGCGAAAGGACCGGTCCGTACCACGCCACGGCAGCCTTCAGCTGCGGATTGTGCGCAGCATAAAGCCAGGTATTGCGCCCGCCACGGCAGAAACCGGTCACCCCCAGCCGCTTGGTATCCCCGCCATGGTTGGCTGCCCACGCGACAGCGGCATCAAGGTCTTTCAACAGCCGATCGTCGGGGGTTTTGGCAATGACTTCGCGTATAATCGTCTGCACATCGGTATATTTGGAAAGGTCGGCGATGCGCGCATAAAGTTCGGGGGCAACGGCAAAGTAGCCTTCTTTCGCCAGCCGCCGGCATACGTCTTTGATGTATTCATGGACCCCGAAAATTTCTTCGATCACCAGCACGATCGGAAACGGCCCGGACCCTACCGGTTTGGCATAATAGGCAGGGAGCTGCCCGGCATCCGTCGGGATTTGTGTTTCACCGGCATTAAGCCCGACGGTGTCGGTATGGATCATTTGCGCTTCGGCGCCATGCGCTGTTGCAAGCGTAAGACCGCTGATCAGGCTGCTCACCATGAATCCACGCCGGGCAAGCGGAAGTTTTGTCAAGGTATCCAGGTCTGTGCTGCCATCCATTGTCTTTTCCTCATGTGATTAAGTTCTGTATTTCTTGGCATCGATTTTGCTACACTCCAATGATACAAGATTGGGGGACGCGAGGGAAAGCAGCGTCACTTTGTGTCGCCAGAACGGAGCTGATGATGGTCCAACTCGTGCTTGTATTTTGTGCCTTGGCGCAGCCCCAGCTTTGCCGCGAGCAGCGACCGGTTTTCGACCCTCCTCTCACTCTGATGGGTTGCATCACCGGCGGACAGCGCTCGGCGGCGCAATGGCTCGCCGAACACCCGAATTGGGAATTGCGCCGTTGGCGTTGCGAAACGGGCCCGGTTTCCGGCGGCAATGCCTGAACTGCCCAAGAAATAGCCGAAGGCACGCCGGGTTAAACCATGTTTTGAGCAGCCAACGCCCGGTGCAGGTTTTCAGCAATTTTGTCGAGAAAATCTTGGGTATTGAGCCATTTTTGATCCTTGCTGATGAGAATGGCAAGGTCTTTGGTCATGAACCCGCTTTCCACGGTTTCCACGCAGACGCGTTCTAATGTTTCTGCAAAGCGTGTCACTTCGGGCGTGCCGTCGAATTGGCCGCGATAAGTCAGGCCGCGTGTCCATGCGAAGATGGAGGCGATCGGGTTCGTGGAAGTCTCGCGCCCCTTTTGATATTCTCGATAATGGCGCGTCACGGTGCCGTGTGCCGCTTCGCTTTCCACGGTTTTCCCGTCCGGGCTCATCAGCACGCTGGTCATGAGTCCCAGAGACCCAAAACCTTGGGCCACGACGTCGCTTTGCACATCGCCGTCATAATTCTTGCAGGCCCAGACATATCCGCCGCTCCACTTCAAAGCGCAAGCGACCATATCGTCGATCAACCGGTGTTCATAGGAAAGGCCAAGGGCTTCGAAGCGTGACCGGAATTCGGTTTCATAAACCGTCTCGAAGACCTCTTTGAACATGCCGTCATAGGTTTTGAGAATGGTATTTTTCGTGGAAAGATACACCGGATATTTTCGCGCCAATCCGTAATTGAACGTTGCGTGGGCAAATCCTTCGATAGATGCACGCGTATTGTGCATTCCGAGCGTGATGCCCGGGCCGCGGAACTCATGCACGTCAAGCACCTGTGCAGGGCCGCCGTCAGCCGGCTGATAGCTGAGCGTGACTTTGCCGGGGCCTGGAATTTTCATTTCCACCGCACGGTAGACATCGCCATAGGCGTGGCGGCCGATCACGATCGGCTTCGTCCAATGCGGCACCAGGCGGGGAACATTGCGGCAGATGATGGGCTCGCGAAAAATGGTGCCGTCAAGAATATTGCGGATGGTGCCGTTCGGACTACGCCACATGCGCTTGAGATTGAATTCCTTCACGCGCGCTTCATCCGGCGTAATGGTCGCACACTTCACGCCGACGCCGTATTCTTTGATGGCCAGCGCGGCTTGCACCGTCACCTGGTCTTCCGTTGCGTCGCGATTTTGAATGCTCAAGTCGAAATATTTGAGGTTAATGTCGAGGTAAGGAAGAATCAGTTTTTCCCGGATGATGTGCCAAATGATGCGCGTCATTTCATCGCCGTCCAACTCGACGACGGGATTCTTCACTTTGATTTTGCTCATAGCGCCCTCTTGTGCCATGCAAACAATAGACAGGAAATGCTAATCGTGTTTTGCGCGCGAAGACTTACACCGGGAATTCGGCGCGGCAAGCCGAGCCTGCGCGGCTCTGCCATCTTTCAGGCAATGCATCGGGCCTAAACCTCCAGCCGGCCTTGCATGACCGGCGTACAATCTCCGCTGACCGAGGCTAACACAGGCCCGTCTGCGCTCTTGTGCGCGCGTGCCACAATCCGGCTCGGGCGGCCCATTTCGCTTCCTTGGCTGATCTCGTACGTTAGCGCCAATTCATCGCCGGGCGCCAGCGACGTGAGCAAGGCAGCGAGGGCCGCGTTCGCCGAACCTGTTGCCGCATCTTCCCAAACCCCGAGCAGCGGCGCGAACGCGCGCACGGAAAGCCGCGTCGCATCGTCGTCGAGCTTGGTATAAAGAAGCACCGGAAACCCCTCGCCCGCCTCGGGAAAACGCTTCGCAGCCGCGCGGATGGCGGCAAGGTCGGGGCTTGCGCGGCGCAACGTTTCCAAGCCCGAGACCTCAGCGATCACGAATTTCAACCCCACGGAAGCGACAATCGGCGGATGCGCCACCAACAGAAGATCCTCGGGGCGAAGCCCCACGCAGGCTGCCAAAACCTCTTCCGGCACGTGGATGCCGAGTTCCAGCGAATGCGGCGCTGCCACGCGCGCACCGGTCACCTTGCCCTGAAGTCCGCGCTCCAGATGCACGCGGACGAGCCCGCTTTTTTCCTCGAATGTGAAGTGCTCGGGCACGGCCTCGCTCCGTTGCGCCAAAACAAAGCCCGTGCCGATATTCGGATGACCGGCGAATCCGAGCTCCGCCCGCGGCGTAAAAATCCGCACCTTTGCGTGGTGCTGCGGGTTATCAGGGGGCAGAACGAAAGTGGTTTCCGGGTAGCCAAACTCGGCCGCGATGGATTGCATCGCAGCATGATCAAGCCCCCGCGCATCCAGGATCACCGCGAGCGGATTGCCGCCGAAGCGGCGCGCGGTGAAGACATCGACAGTCATGAATTCATATTCAGCCATCGGGCACACTCCTCGGCAGGAAATGGCCTCCTTAGCATGCGTCCTTGCCGGCGCGAATGCCTGCTGCGCTACGGCGTTTCCAAGAAACGGAGCAGTGCCCGGTTGAAGGCTTCCGGCGCCTCGAGGTGCACGAGATGGCCGGTGTCGAATTCCATCACTTGCGCATGCGCCATCCGCGCGGAGGCGGCGTGAGCAAGCTCCACGATATGGCCCATGCGGGGCTGATCCTCGGGTTTGGCATAGGCTCGCCCCGGAGCCGTGTGATCGCGCGTGCCCACCAAAAACAGCGTAGGCGTGGAGACGAGCGGGAGCTCGTGCACGGTGGGCTGCCCCCAGATGGCATAATAGCTGGCCACAAATGCCTCCACCCAACGGGGATAATCACCGCTTCCCTTAATCCGCTCCCGAATCTCTATAAACGGACGCAGCGCGGCATCGGAAAGCGTCGTGCCGTAGGCGGTACGCAAATAGTGTCGGTAATTCTCTTCCGTGCGGGCCATTTCCTCTGCGATCAGCTTCGATTCGGGCACCGGCGGAACATAGAAACGGTAATCTTCCAGCCCGAGGGGTGCTTCCAACACCAGATGCTGCACGCGCTCGGGAAAGGTGCGGGTAAAGCGCACCGCGAGCATTCCCCCCATGGAATGGCCGACCACATCCACTTTCCCAATATGCAGGAAATCCAAAAGTTCGGCAGTTTCCGCGGCAGCGCGATCAAAAGACCAGTCGCCTTCGGGTTTTGAGGATTTGCCAAAGCCGATCTGATCGGGGGCGATAACCCGATAACCGGCCCCGATTAAGGCATCGATCACGGGTTGCCAGTAACTTGCCGGGAAATTGCGGCCATGGAGCAGTAGAACCGCGCGAGAATTCGGCGTGCTTTTCGGCGCCACGTCCATAAAGGCCATGCGCACCGGGTGATGATTGACCTCAAGCGGGAAAAAAGAAACGGGATAAGGGTAAGGGAAGCCCTCAAGGTCGATCCCCAGAGGCTCGGTCGGGCCGTTTGCCCCGGCGGCAAAGGCAGCAAGCGGAAAGAAGAGAAAAAACAGCAGCAGCCCAGCCCTGCGCATCACGGTTCCTCCAGCCGGTGAGCGAGCGGCCCCAAGGCTGCCGCGATACCGAACGGGCCGGGCAAGGCGCCTTTGGGAAATAGTCGGGTCACATGCCCCATTTTGCGCCCCGGCCGCGCTTCGGCTTTGCCGTAGAGATGCGGAATAAGTCCCGGCGTGGCCAGGATTTCCGGCCAGAGAGCCACCTCTTCGGGGCCGACGAGGTTTTTCATCACCGCGTCCGAATGGCGCACGGCGGGCAAAATGGGCAGTCCGGCAATCGCCCGAACATGGAGTTCAAATTGGCTCGCCGGGCAGGCATCGATGGTCCAATGCCCGGAATTGTGCGGCCTTGGCGCAATTTCGTTCACACGCAAGCCGCCGCTGCGATCGAGAAACATTTCAACCGCAACCAAACCCACCAGATCTAACGCCTCGGCAAGCTTGCTTGCGATCTTCTTTGCCTCGGCCGCGATTTCGGGCGCAATGGGCGCGGGGGCAAGGGTTAAATCGAGAATGTGCTCGCGGTGGCGGTTTTCCACAGGATCAAATGCGGAAAGCGCTCCGTCGGCCGTGCGGGCAACAATGACGCTGATCTCACAGGCAAAGTCGATCAGGCGTTCGTAAATCAGCGGCTTTGGCTCGAGCCTTGCGTATGCGTCTGCGGCATCCTCGGGCCCGTGCAGAAGAGCTTGGCCTTTGCCGTCATAACCCATGCGCGTGGTTTTGAGTACGCCCGGCAGGCCGACGGCCTGCATCGCCTTGGCGAGATCGGAAGGGCTGCCCACCGCCTGCCAGGGCGCGGTGGCAATCCCGGCGCCGTTTATAAAACTTTTCTCTGCCACGCGATCCTGGCTGATGCGCAAGACCGCAGGTGATGGCCGCACCGGAGAGTGGGCGGCCAGCAACTCAAGGCCTTCGGCGCTCACATTCTCAAATTCGAAGGTGATGACGTCCACCGAAGCGGCAAAATTGCGCAACGCGCGATAGTCTTCGTAATCGGCACGGGTTGTGAGAGCGGCAACCTGGGCGGCTGGGCTGTCTTCTTCGGGTGTGAAGATGTGGCAGCGATAGCCAAGCCTTGCTGCCGCCATGGCCATCATGCGGCCGAGCTGGCCGCCGCCGATGATCCCGATCGTGCTATTGGGCGGAAGCGGGCGTATCATGTGGGGATAGATATCATGCGGGGATAGAATCGTCCGGCGTGTGCGGAACCGCCTCGGTTTGCGCGGTGCGATAGGCGTCTAGGCGGGCGGCAAGAGCCGAATCCTGCAACGCAAGAATGGATGCGGCAAAGAGCGCGGCGTTGACCGCCCCCGCCCGCCCTATGGCAAGAGTGCCGACCGGGACGCCCGCGGGCATTTGCACAATCGAAAGCAAGCTATCCATCCCCTTCAGACTTTGGCTTTCTACCGGCACGCCCAGAACAGGCAAAGATGTCCAGGCCGCGCACATCCCCGGCAGGTGCGCCGCACCGCCGGCACCCGCGATGATGACCCGAAGCCCGCGCTCCCGGGCGGTTTTTGCATATTCGGCCAGACGATCCGGTGTACGATGCGCCGAGACGACGCGCGCCTCGAAGCTCACGTTGAGCTGGCCCAAGACCTCGGCAGCATGGCGCAGCGTTGCCCAATCCGAGCGGCTGCCCATAATGATTCCAACCAACGGCGCCGGCATGGGCTTAGGCAATATCGTCCGGTATGAGCCGGCTTTCCAACCGGGCGATCTCGTCTCTCAGCCACAATTTCCGCTTTTTGAGACGCTGCAGGTGCAGTTGATCGGACGGCCCATGGGTAGAAAGACGCGCGATGACCGTGTCCAAATCCCGATGCTCACTGCGCAAATCGTGTAGCCTCCGAAGAAGCGAATCCCGGTCATTCAGCATTGGAGCCTCGTTGCCTGATCGGCAGGCTTGCTTATCTGCTCGTCTCGTAAATAGCCATCATCACGGTAAGCCGAGACCGGATGGCCCCTATAGCCCAATTGAATGCGAGCGAAAAGCGGAAACGGCATGGAAACATCCGGCAAGGCATACTACTCTCAATATTGTGGGACCGCTGATCGCGGTCCCGGTCTCGGCCTTCTCGTGAGCCGACCGCCAGTCGGCCTCTATTGGGAAAGGAAAAGCATGATGACCATGGATGGCAGAATCGAGAGCTTAAAGGAACGGCACGCTGCTCTGGAGATGCAGATTGCTGAAGAAGACAGCAGGCCGCGCCCGGACGCCGATACGCTCTTCCGCCTTAAGCTCGAGAAACTGCGCATAAAAGAGGAGTTGGAACGACTTCTGAGTAGCCAGTAAGGCATCGCGGGCCGGCATTCGGCTGCTCCCCGAAGCTTTCGCAAGCGTTTCGGCGGGTGCCGATCGCTTGGTACGCTCATGTTTTTCATAAACGCAGCCCGCGGATGCCCTTTAGATGGCTTCGTTCGCTTCCTCGGCCGAGGAAGGAGGGGGCGGTGCGGCGTGTCCCTCTCGCGCGAGACGCTCATTGGCTTGGCTCACCGCCGCGTTCAGATCGGTCTGCGTGCAAAGCCCCAAAATAACCGGGTCTCGAGGCCGGATATTCGCGGAGTTCCAATGCGTACGGTCTCGCACCTTTTGAATGGTTTCTTTCGTCGTGCCGAGCAGCTTGCTGATCTGCGTATCCGAGAGCTGCGGATAGTTACGCAGCAGAAAAGCGATGGCATCCGGCCGCTCGCTCCGTTTGGAAACCGGCGTGTAGCGCGTGCCTTTGGCGCGTTTCACCGGCGGCAGCGCGCTTGGGGCAAGCTGCAATCGCTGGCTCGGGTCGGCTTCGCAACGCCGGATCTCCTCAGCCGTAAGCTGGCCGTTCGCAATCGGATCATAGCCGACGATTCCCTGCGCGACCTCGCCATCGGCAATGGCCTGCACTTCCAGCGGGTGCATGCCGCAGAATTCAGCGATTTGCTCGAAGGTCAGGGAAGTCTTCTCAATCAGCCACACCGCGGTGGCTTTCGGCATTAAAGGCAAAGGCATGGGTGTTTCGCTTTCAGGTTTCGGACGGTTGCGCCGTCCGTTCCGGCGGCCTTCCAACGGCTGCCGGTTCATCTTGAGACCAAGTTAGGATATGGGCTTTGGTTCCATGGCCGGTCAAGGCCGATTACCATTGCGGGACACATCAGATATGCGTGAAGATGAGGAAGAAAGCCCGATCGCCCGTGTGCCGAAATTTACCCCTCTGCCTTTGGGAACCATGGGGGTAAGTGAGCTTCATCAATACATTGCCGAGCTTAAGGCCGAGATTGCGCGGGTTGAGGCCGAACTCAAGCGCAAACAAAGCCATCTCTCGGCTGCCGATGCCCTCTTCCGCAAACCGCCTTCGTGAATCTCTCCAGCGGCCACGCGGTAGAACGGGAAGAGAGAAAAAACAGGGCGTTAGTCTGAGGGCACGCACGCCGGCCAGCCGAAGCGGCGCCGGAATGCTTGCGCGATCTCCGCAGCCATGGCTTCCAAAAGCCCCGAGCCTCCCAGTTCGGCATAGGGCCCAGGCAGCAGCTCGGCAAGCGTGACATGGCGATCGACCTTGAGACCGGCGACCATGCCGCTCAGCCGATAGAACTCTTCGGCCGCGGCGACCTGCACCCTGAGATCGTCATCGCCAAAGATGGTGGCTTCGGCAAGAATCGCCATTCGCCCGCTGCCGTCTGCCGCGTGGCGCCAGCGCTGCGCGGTGCCGGCGAGCTTACGGCCTTCCACCACGAGGTTATACTCCCCATCGCAGAGCGCACCCGGTGTTCGGCCGCAAACGGCCGCGATGCCCCATGCGCCAAGCACTTCGATCAAGGGTTCGCACAGCAGCTTATAGGCCTCGGCGATGCCAAAGGCCGAAGAGCCCGGATGGGCAAAGCAGAGGCCAATGTTCAAAAGCCCCGGGGTGAGGGGCAACACGTCCCCTCCGGTTGCGCGAACCACCACCGGCCATCCGGCCTTCGCCATAGCCGCACGGATCGCGCCGAAGTGCTGGCGGCTCTCTACGACTCGCGGGACGCTGAGCGCCTTTTGCGAGCGCCAGAAAACAACCCCTCCGGAGATCGCGGTCGTCCTGACGCGATCCAGCAATGTCGCCTCGCGGTGCAGCCCTTCCTCTGCGGAAAGGAGCGGCACCGCAACGCGAAGAGCCATAGCCGCGCGGCTACGTTGAGGCAGAGGGCGGTCCTCAGTGCACCTCTGTGCCGCAAGCATCGATCGACCGGCAAAGGTCGGTGAGGAACCGGGCAGCCGGAAACCCGTCAACCGCCCGGTGGTCAAAAGTGAGAGACAAGCCGAGGATCGGGCGCGGCTCGATGGTGCCTTCGGGGCTCACCCAAGGGCGTCGCTCGATGCCTCCCACTCCGAGAATGGCAATCTGCGGTGGATTGAGAATCGGGGTGAAGAAGCGCACGCGCGAAGAGCCAAGGTTGCTGACGGTAAAGGTGCCGCCGGTCATTTCCGCGACCGTGAGTTTGCCGGCACGCGCCCGCGCAATCAGCGCCTTTCGTGCATTCGCCAAGTCCTCGAGCGTTTTTCGATCGGCGTCGAAAATCGCGGGGGCGACGAGCGTATCGTCGGACAACGCGATCGCAATTCCCAGATGAACGGACCGCAGGAGACGAATCTGATTCTGTTCCACGAGGCCGTTCATCATAGGATGGCGAGCAAGCGTTCGGATCGTGCAGAAGATCACCAAATCCTCCACGGAGACGTCGGCCCCGCGCTTCGCCAGGGCTTCCTTCACCGCAAGGAGATTGGACACATCGCACTCGGCGTGATGCGTGAGCTGCGCAGCTTCGGCGAGACTGCGGTGCATGGTCTCCGCAATCATCCGTCGGACGCCGCGGAAGGGGATGATCGTTTCGCCTGATACGGGGGCGGTCATCGCGCGTCTTCTCGTCCCGCTGAGGTCTTCATTCTATCCGACCGATGACATCGCCCTTGCGAATGATCTCGTCCGCCTTCTTCAAAATCCTGACCCTCCCCTCCGCCGGTGCAAGGATATCGAACTGGACTTTCTTCACCATGATTTCGGCAACCACGTCCCCTTTGCGGACGCTGGCTCCCTCTTCGGTGAGCCAGGCCACAATGACCCCTTCCACCTCTTCCTCCCAAAGATCCTTTGGGACGATTATATCGACGGCCATCGCGGCTACTTCACCATGCTTTCGTAGGCCGCGACGATTTTCGCCGGGTTCGGGAGTGCCCATTGTTCCATGGGGCGCGAGAAAGGGATTGGGATGTCCGGATAGGCGACGCGTTTCGGCGGCGATTTCAGCATGGAGATATCCGCCTCGACAACCGATGCGATGATCTCGCCCGTGACACCGTAGCTTTGGTAGTCTTCGTCCACGACGATGAGCCGGCCGGTTTTGCGGACCGAATTGATCACGTGCTCGCGATCGAGCGGCACCAGCGAGCGAAGGTCGATCACTTCCGCCGAGACGCCTTTCTGGTCCAACTGCTCTGCCGCCTTCAGTGCGTGATGGACCCCCGAGGTGATGCCCACGATGGTGACATCGCGGCCTTCGCGAACCGTGGCCGCCTTGCCGATGGGAACAGTATAGGCCTCCTCCGGCACATGGACGATGGATGCCGGCTCCGTGCCGAGCCAGCCCATTCCTTGCAGTGCCTTGTGGAAGAGGTAAATCACCGGGTTATCGTCGCGAATGGCGGAAATCATCAGCCCCTTGGCGTCGTAGGCATTGGAGGGAGCGACGACCTTCATGCCCGGGAGGTGTGCGAACGTTGCATGAAGGCATTGGGAATGCTGCCCGGCATCGCTATAGCCGCCGCCTGTGGCCGTCATGAGCACCACCGGGATCGAGAGTTTGCCGCCCGAGAAATAGGTGTTCTTGGCCATTAAGTTGTAGATGGCGTCCATGCAAACGCCGAAGAAATCGACAAACATGAGCTCGACGACCGGGCGCATGCCGTCGGTGGCAGCACCCACAGCCGCGCCGATGAACGCAGTCTCTGAAATCGGCGTGTCGCGGACACGCTCGGGGCCGAACTCTTCAAAAAGCCCGCGCGTGTTACCGAAGACGCCGCCCAGCTGGCCGATATCTTCTCCCATCACGAATACGCGAGGATCAGCGCGCATCTCCTGAGCGATCGCCTCAGCCATGGCACGGGCAATCGTTTGCTTTCTGACGTTGCTTGTCACGGTGGTCATTTGCGTTTCCTCCAAAAAGAGATCCCGTCGCCGGCATTCACACCGGCACCGAGAAGGCCTTAGACGAACACCTTTTCGAGCGCCTCTTCCCCGCGCGGGTAGGGGCTCTCTTTCGCGAAGGCAATGGCCGCCTCGGCGCGCTTTCGGGCGCGCGTGACGATTTCTTGGTCCTCGGCTTCGGACATCTTGTCTACGGTCATCAAATAGGTGCGCATGGCCACGATCGGATCCCGCGCTTTGAGCATCGCCAATTCCTCCTTGGGGCGATACTGCTCGGCATCCCCCATGAAATGACCGGCCATGCGGAGTGTTTCGATTTCAATCAGCGATGGCCCCTCGCCGCGCCGCGCACGCGCGATCGCCTCGCCGGCCACGCGAAAGATTTCCAGCGGATTGTTTCCGGGCACGTAGTGGCCCGGAATGCCGTAAGCTTGCGCGCGAATATCGTTGTGCTCGACAGCGGTCGAGGCCGTCTTCGGCACCGATATGCCCCAACCGTTGTCCTCGATCACGAAGATCACCGGCAGCTTCCAGACCGCCGCGAGGTTCAAGCCTTCATGGAAGGCGCCTTGGTTGACCGCCCCTTCGCCCAAGAAGGCAACGGCGACGCCCTCTTTTTTCTGCAGCTTCCGTGAAAGCGCGGCACCGACCGCCGGCCCCACGCTCTGGCCGATGATGCCCGAACATGAGAAGTTCACGTCCGGATCAAAAATATGCATATGCCCGCCGCGGCCGCCGCTTAACCCGGTTGCCTTGCCGAAGATTTCCGCTGTCATCTTGTTGAGATCGACGCCCTTCGCAACGGCAATGTGATGCGGCCGATGGGTTGCCGTTACCACATCGAACGGCTTCAAATGCACGCAGACACCGACCGCGCAGGGTTCCTGGCCTTTGGAGAGGTGCATTTCGCCGGGAATCGGGCCTGCCGCCATGTTGAAGGCCGGTGTCTTACCCTCCATGTAAATTTCTTCGATCATCTCTTCGAGATACCGGCTGACGAGCATGTGCTCATACATCCAGATCTTCTGTTCGCGCGTTGGTGTCATAAGACGGCACTCCTCCCGATAGGCCAATGACTTGGTCCGTAGCTTACCTCCGGCCTAATGCTGCGAAACTGCGAGAGAAAAGGTCAGGTTTCTCGGCCGAAGCTGCTCCGGATTTTCTTGAAATGTTGTATCTGGTCTGCCTTTCTTAGCACAATCCGTAAAAATCCGAATGGTCGTGAGATGGGCACTTCGCCAGCAATTTTTGCGACGGCGTTACCGGTTCCACGCAAGCCGCACGCACGTGGCGCGAGGCATAAACCAGCCTCGCACGACCCTAGCGAAATCGGCGGCAAAATAATTTCTAAAACGGAAGCAAAGCCTATTTTTTGGCGCCGGAGTCTTTAGCGCCGGCGTTTTTGGCGCCGGCAGCGGTGCGAAGTCCGATCCCGGCAAACCGCTTGTTGAACTTTGCCACCTGGCCGCCGGTATCGATAATGCGATGCTGCCCTGTCCACGCCGGGTGCGACTTCGGATCTACCTCCAGCCGCAGCACATCCCCCGGCTTGCCGTAGCATGAACGGGTGGTGAACTGGGTTCCGTCGGTCATAACCACGGTAATCTCGTGATAATCGGGGTGGATTCCCGGCTTCATAGCGACCACTCCTTCATCTTCTGCCGATACCGACCGGCAGAGAGATATGTTTGCGTGCGCGGCGTATAGTTCTTTTACCCAAAGGAGGCAAGCCGGCTCAGGTCAGAAGCCCGCATTCACCCATGCGGCGCAGTACGGCTCCCGCGGCGGCGGTTTTGATAACGGAAAACCTGATCGGCGATACGTTGCTGATCCGGTGTCAGGCTTGCGTAAAGCGTCTCGAACGCCGGCACCAGGCGCGCCAAATCTTCGGCATGGGCCTGCACGATGCGCTGATAGGAACGAAGGCTCTCAACGGCGTTCATTTGATTGAACCGGCTGGCGCGTTCCCGATACAGCCCCTCCATGTGTTCCGCATTGGCCCGCATCACCGCGGCAAAAGCATTCCACTGTGGTTCCTGATCGGCGGTAATGCCGAGTTGCTGATGCAGGCGGTTGATTTGCTCTTCCACGCGTGCCTTGGCTTGCTCAGGGTTGCGAGAGCCGGGGCCCGGAGCCGGTGACGTTTGCGGCGGATTTTGCGGCGGATATTGGGAATTTTGCGCAAACGCGAGGCTGGCAAAACCAACCGCGAAGCCAAGCGCAAGCACCGCACGGAACCCCGCAAAGCGAACCGTCGAACGCAGATCCATCATTCTGCCCTCCTTATCTTTGCCGAAATACGCAAAGAGCACGTGTTGCGAAGAAAATCCAGTCTCCAACTGTTACAACCGGCTACGCAAACACCGCGCGGAGATATTGGGGCGGCAAATGGGGCGTTGCGCCAAGCGCCAGCGCCGCTTTATGCGGCCAAGCCGGATCCGCCAGCAGGATGCGGGCGAGGATAATCAGATCGGCGCGGCGATTCCCCAAAATTTCCTCGGCATGGTGCGGATCACGGATCATCCCCACCGCGCCTGTGGCAATGTTGGCTTCGTGCTTCACCCGCTCGGCAAACGGCACCTGATACCCGGGATAGAGCGCGGGAATCCGCTGCGCGGGGGAAATTCCGCCGGAAGAGCAGTCGATCAAATCCACATCACCGCGGCGGGCAAGCATTTTCGCAAGCTGGACCGTATCGGCAATGGCCAATCCCCCGTCCATCCAATCCGTGCAGGAAAGCCGCACGAATAGCGGTAATTCCTCGGGCCATTCCGCGCGCACCGCATCAAGCGTTTCCATCAGGAACCGAGCCCGCGCGATGAGATCGCCGCCGTAGCCGTCGCTACGGCGATTCGAGATCGGCGAAAGGAAAGAGTGCAGCAAATACCCGTGCGCCGCGTGGATTTCGATGATCTTGAATCCGGCCTCGCGGGCCATGCGCGCGGATGCCGCAAACTGCCCGGCAATTTCGGCAATTTCGGCAGGGGTTAAGGGGTGGGGAACGGTATGGCCCTCATCGAACGGCAACGGGCTTGGCCCGAGAGGAACCCAGCCGCCTTTGTCGGGCGGGATCGGGGTGGAGCCCTCCCACGGGCGGGTAATGGACGCCTTCCGCCCGGCATGCGCCAATTGAATACCCGGCACCGCGCCGAGGCGCGCGATAAGCTCGGCAAGCCGGCGCAGAAATGCCGCATGGGTTTCATTCCAAAGCCCCAGGCACTGGGGCGTAATGCGACCGACGGCCGAGACATGGGTCGCCTCGGTGAAGACGATCCCCGCGCCGCCGGCCGCATGCGCGCCCAAATGTTGCACATGCCAATCATCGCCCAAGCCGTCGCGAGCGCTGTATTGGCACATGGGCGAAACCATGATGCGGTTGCGGGCTGTTACCGAACGGAAGCTAATGGGTTGAAAGAGGAACGGGGTTGCGGACATCGCAAAAAGACTCCCTCAAGGCTTGCCAAGTTTGGCAACATAGTGCAGCGATCAGGCTGTTTGGCAAGGTTTGCCAGCCATGCTTCAGCCACTGAAAGAGGGGGGACACCATGCGGCTTAATGGCAAAATAGCGCTTATAACCGGTGCAGCGAGCGGTTTTGGCGAGGGTATCGCCAAGCGGTTTGCGGCCGAAGGCGCGAAAGTCGTTATCGCCGATTTGAACGCCGAAGGCGCAAGGCGCGTTGCGGCGGAGGCCGGCCCGAATGCCTATGCGGTAAGCGGCGATGTCAGCCGCGAGGGCGATGTGCAGGCAATGGTGGATGCGGCTTTGCAACATTTCGGCGGGCTTGATATCGTGGTCAACAATGCCGGCACTACGCACAAAAACCAGCCGCTTCTCGAGGTAGACGAAGCAACTTTCGACCGTGTTTACGCCGTCAACGTAAAATCCATCTTCTGGATGGCAAAAGCGGCCGTCCCCGTGCTGCGCCGCCAAGGCCGCGGCGGTAGTATTATTAACATCTCCTCCACGGCAGGCATTCGGCCGAGACCCGGGCTTGTTTGGTACAACGGCAGCAAAGGTGCCGTGAACACGATCACCGCTGCCATGGCCATCGAGCTTGCTCCCGATAATATCCGCGTGAATGCCGTCTGCCCGGTTATCGGCGCCACCGGGCTTTTGGAGCAATTCATGGGCCTGCCGGACACGCCCGAAAATCGCGCCCGCTTTATCGCGACGATTCCGCTCGGGCGCATGAGCACTCCGGCCGATATCGCAAATGCATGCGTTTTCCTTGCGGAAGACGCCAGCGCCTTCATCACCGGGGTGCTTCTGCCGGTCGATGGCGGACGTTGCGCCTAAACAAGCTGCTTTGCGTATTCTTTCGATCCAGTCCTGGGTCGCCTACGGGCATGTCGGCAACGCGGCAGCGCTGTTCCCGCTGCAACGCTTGGGGGCGGAGGTGCTGGCGGTGCACACGCTGCAGTTTTCCAACCACCCCGGCTATGGCCGCTTCCGCGGAATGCGGTTTCCGCCTTCGCATGTGGCGGACGTGATCACCGGCCTTGCGGAGCGTGGCATTCTTGCCGCGTGCAACGGTGTGCTTTCCGGCTACCTTGCGGAAGCAGGGACAGGAGCTGCCGTAGTGAAGGCCGTTGCCGCGTTGCGAATAGCCAATCCTGCTGGGCTTTACTGTTGTGATCCCGTTTTCGGCGACGATGACCCGGGCGTTTATGTGCACCCCGACCTGCCTCGTTTTTTCCTGGAGGAAGCACTGCCGGCGGCCGATATTGCCACGCCAAACCGGTTTGAACTTGCGTATCTTACAGGAAATCCATGCCGGACTCTGGCCGATGTGAAAGCAGCGATGACGGCGTTGCAAAGAAAAATGCGGAGCGACGGATTGCGGACAGTGTTAGTCAGCAGCCTGAACACGGAATCGACACCGGAGGATGCCATCGATACCATCGTCGGCGAGAGCAGCGCATTCTACCTTTTGCGTACGCCGAAACTTCCGCTCCGGCCAAGCGGCAGCGGCGACTTACTGGCGGCTTTGTTTTTCTATCATTGTTTGCGAGGCAACAGCGGGCGAGAAGCTTTGGAAAATGCCGTCTCGGCCCTTTTCGGCATACTTCGCCGGACTGCGGAATTAGGGCAACAAGAACTTGCGATCATCGCCGCACAGGATGAGGTTATAACACCGTCCCGGCGTTTTCGCGCCGAGCCGGTATAGTTCTGCGCTGAGCCATGATGCTGCAATTGCCCTTCAGCGATGGTCAATCTGCTCCGTGATTTCGCCGCGCTCGATCGTATAGATTCTCTCCGCAAAGCTCACGCGTTTGGTATCCGATTCGGCAACCAGCACGGCCACGCCAGAACGTTGCACATCGCAAATGACCTCCGCGAGCTTTTCACCGAGCCCCGGAGAAAGACCCTCAAAGGGTTCATCGAGCAACAAAAGCTTGGTCGCGCTCATGAGCGCACGTGCCAATGCCACCATCTTTTGTTGACCGCCGGAAAGTTGTGCAGCCTTTCGCGTCGCCAACGCCCTCACCTCGGGCATGATCCCATAAACGTGTGCAAGCCGTTTTTTAACATCCGTCCGGCCTTGCGCCCAAGCCGGTAGGAGAAGATTGTCAGCGACCGAAAGCTGGCCGATCAAGCGGCGGTCTTCGGGTACATAGCCGATACCGAGCGCGGCGCGTCGGTGCGGAGGCAGATCCCCAAGCTTCTCTCCGTTGAGGCTGATCTGCCCGTCCCGAAGTGGTAACAAGCCCATCACGCTTCGCAAGGTCGTCGTCTTGCCGGCGCCGTTCCGCCCGACCAAAGCCGCAAGCCCCGTTGACGGTATTGCAAAAGAGATCCCGCGCAATACTTCGGCGCCTTGAATAGCTACCCGCACCCGCTCCAACCGCAGCACCTCATGCATGGCCGAGCACCGCCCGTTTGACACCCGCATCGGTAAGTACCGCCGAGGGTTCGCCATCGGCGATCACGCGGCCCTGGTCGAACACCAGTGCGCGCCGGCTGTACCGGCGCACGACGTCCATATCATGTTCAACAAAAACAGTGGTGATGCTGCTGCCGCGCAAAGTGCTCACCAGCGTGTCCATCACCGCAAACTTGTCTTGCGTGCTTACGCCTGCGGTCGGCTCGTCCATCAACAGAAGTCTCGGCTGAAGCGCAACGGCCAGCGCGATATCCAGGAGCTTGCGCGCGCCCTCGGGAAGCTCGGCAACCCGTTGTTCGCCGTAACGATCAAGGTTGAATTGCTTGAGGATTTCCTGCCCCTCGCGCATCCAATTCTGGCGGTGCAGTCGGGCCCAAAGGCCCACGCGGCCCGAGCGCGCCGCAAGTGCCAGAAGCAAATTCTCCATTACGGTAAGGTTTAGGTAGAGTTGCGGGATCTGGAAAGAACGGGCAACACCGAGACGCGTGATTTGGCGTGGAGAAAGCAAGGTGATATCCCGCCCGGCGAGAAGAATACAGCCGCGGGCGGGTTTGAGATACCCGGTAACGAGGTTAAGAAACGTTGTTTTCCCGGAACCGTTGGAACCGATGATTCCCACCATATCGCCTTCATGGATACAAAGATTGAGCTCTTCCAGCGCGCAGACGGCGCCGAAAAATCGCGTGAGCCCGACAGTTTCCAAAAGTACGCTCAAGGCCCGGACCTCGTGCGCGTAAGCCCCACCAGGCTCCAAACGCCGCCGGGCAAAAAGAAAATAATCAGGAGAAGTGCCGCCCCAAGCGTCATTTGCCAGGTGTAAGGCGAAAGCTCAAACGCATAGTTGCGCACAAACTCAAACAAAACGGATCCTACAACGGGTGCGAACACGCTACCGACGCCGCCCAAAATCGCCACGAACACAAATTCGCCCGATTGCGACCAAAATGCGAGATCGGGCGTGATATGCCCGACCGATAGCCCGACCAAAACCCCTGCCACCCCTGCCAATCCGCCTGCTATGATGTAGCCGAGATAGACGGCAGCATTAACCGAAATCCCCATATACGCGACCCGCACTTCATTGTCGCGAATGGCAACGAGAACATAACCTGCTGGAGAGGCAAAAAAACGGTAGGTGAGATAAAAAAGCAGACTGCCGAGAAAAAGAGTAAGCTCGTAGAGTTGCGCTCGGAGCGAAGCCTCGCTGAGGCCTATCGGGCCAAAAGTCGGTGCAGGAAATGCAAGCCCGTCCGTACCCCCCGTTACTGAATAGAATTTCAGCAGAATCCCATAAAGAACCATAGAAAAAGCCAGATTGAGCAGCGCGAAATATACTCCGCGATACCGAATGACCAGTAAGCCGAGCAGCGCGCTCACTCCGAGCCCCGCGACGAATGCAAGCCCGATTAAAGCGAAACCGTTATGCAGGCCGAGATATTTTACTCCAAGCCCGGCGGCATAAGCACCCGCGGCGTAATAGAGCGCATGGCCGAAAGTAAGCAGTTTGGCACGCAGCAACAACACAACACCTAGTACCGCAAGCGCCTTGGCTCCCGCTACGGTCAGCAAAAATAACACCCATCCCGATAGCACGAATGGAGCCGTGATGAGGGCCAACCCCAGAAGCAGAAACGGAATAAAGCGCAAAGACCCACCCATAAGTTTTAGATTCGCCGTATCTCGATTTCTCCAAACAATCCTTGAGGACGGAAAAGCAAAACCAGCGTCATGATCAAATAGATCGTAAAGAGGTCGAGTTCCGGAAAGAAATAGACTGCGGCAGAGCGCGCAAGCCCGACGACGACGGAACCCACGGCCGCGCCGCCGATGCTTCCCAAACCGCCAATGGCAATGACGGCAAAGGAAATCACCAGCACATCCGCCCCTATTCCCGGCACCAATGAAAACATTGGCGCTGTGAGCGCCCCGCCCAGCGCGGCAAGGATTGCGCCGGCGGTAAAGGCAAAGGTATAGACGCGGGGAACATGAATGCCGAGCGTTGCGCTGACTTCCCGGTCAGCGATCACTGCGGCCAATACCTTGCCCAAGCGCGTGTGCGTTACGACAAACCATAAGAATCCTGCCAAACCGAGCGCGACACCGACAAGCAGGAACGGGTACCAGGGATAGCTGATGCCGCCGAGGCGGACACTACCAAACGAGGTGTAGGGCATATCCGCAACGACCGGGGTTACTCCCCAGATGAGCTTGGTCACGTCTTCAAGGATTAACGAGATCGCGAAAGTCAGCAACAGTTGGACTTCTTCATCGCGGGAATAAACGCGGCGCAGAAATACGCGCTCGATGAGCGGCCCGGCAAGGATGCCGATAATAACAGCGGCAAGCAGGAGCAACCCGAGCGTTGCCGCAATCTCGGAGCCGCTTGCCGCATAATGCAGCAAAAGCGTGGCCCCCAGATAGGCGCCGAGCGCATAGAGGTTTCCATGCGCAAGGTTCAGCACCCGGAGAACTCCGTAGGTAAAAGTAAGGCCCGCAGAAACGAGAAACAGCCAGGCCGCGTAGGCCAACCCGTCCAACAGGACGACAAGCAGAAGCCGCACGGCGCTCTCTCAGAACACTTGCCGCTTGCGAGCTGATAGCAAAGCGTCGTGACGCATCAACATGCGCGCATCAACATTTGGCGCCGGGAAAGCCGCGATCGATCCAATCGAGGCTCTTCATTCCGTCAGGCGGATTGACACAGGCGGCTGGGAATGACCGAATTTCAGTGAACACATGCGCACCGATTGCCGGATCTTGTTTAATGACGGCGAAAGGCGCCGGCTCAATCGCTTGATGGCCGTTCCCAATCGCCATTTGGATGATTCCGGCCGGGCTATCGAATGTGGAATACGCCAAAGCAGCAGCCACTTCCTCCGTTGTCGGCCAACGGCCGGCCTTTTTGATCGCGCTTTCGTACGCCACCTTAAGCCCCTGCAACGCTTGGGTAAAATGATAGGCGCCGTGCGCAATATAGTTATTCGGTGCAAGCCCGTATTTGGCCTTATAAAGCTGGATGAACTCTTGATGCAGCGGGTCTTTTTCGACATCCGGCGGCGCAATGGGGCCAGGCCCGCGCGATCCGATCAAAACGGTGGCTGGAATGTCTTTTATATCGGAACCGGTATTGTTAACCAAAACGATGCTTTGCTCAACCAGCCCCCGCGCCTTGGCTTGGCGTGAAAACGTCACGAGATCGGATCCCCAGAAGCTGGTAAACACGACATCTGGCTTTTCCACCAAAAGCTTGGAGATTTCCGTCGAGTAATCTCCCGCAAATATCTTGGGCCACAGCACGTCTACCACCTGCACGCCGGGTTTGAGCTGGCGCATGCTCCGCTGAAAGATTTCCCAAGAGTCACGGCCCCATGCGTAGTCCTGATTAATGCCGGCGATCGTCTTTACGTCCGGCTTCATGGCAAGCAGGTAGCGTGCGGCGCCAAGGCTATCGATGACGGTATGCGCATTGGTGCGAAAAACGTAAGCGTGTTTGCCTTCCTCAAAAACCCGAGCGGTGCCACAGTCACCAAACACAGTAAGTTCTTTGAGCTCATCGGCCACCGGCGCGACGGCAAGGCAGTTGGCGCTGGAAATGTAACCGACAACGGCAGCCACCTTCTCCTCAAGTGCCAGCCGGCGGAATTCGGTGACGACTTTATCGGCCGGACCCGCTTCATCGGTAAAAACGGGAATGACTTTAATGCCCCCGATCCCACCTTCGCGGTTGATCTTTTCAATCCAAACATCTGCCGCGTTCCGCGCCGGAATCCCGAACGGCCCGGAAGCCGGCCCGGAAAGAAAGGCAACTACGGCGATTTTGAGACTTGCCGGCGCCCCGGCCGGGGGATCGGCTTTGGCTGTCGCTGCAAACAAAGAAAGACCGGCCGCCGCAATCAGCCCGGCCAGGACCTTGCGATATCGGTTCATGACGCCTCCCTCTGAGGCGAGCGTGCCGGATTAGCCCCTCGCCTCTGTTTTATTTGTTCCTAGAATGCTCCGGTTTGGTGTTCGCTGTCCAGAGAATTCAGGGGGCAGACGGAACGCTCATGACATCGATCCCCGGCGGCAGCGTGCCGAGCAAAGCCGCCAGCACTAAGACCAACGCGCCCAGCACCATGGCCAGGCCGAGGCTTACCGTGAGCGCCGACCGAGAGGCCTCCTCGCCGGCAGTAAGCCGAGAGAGGAGGATGAAGCGATTGCGGGCAGCGAGCCCGAGAAGCACAGCAAACGCAATAAGCTTGGCAAGGCAGATCCGGCCGAACTCGGTATGGAACAGCGCCGCCCAGCTTCCGAGCAAAGCAAGGCTCTGCCATGCGGCAGAGGCGGCCAAAACCGAGACCGCTGCAATGCCAAGAGCGGAAAACCTCCGCGCCAGGAAAGCCGCACGCGGCGGCCGAGCTTTCTTTATAAGCACCCACAAAGCCGGGAGCCCTCCAAGCCAAGAAGCCGCGGCCAGAACATGCAACGCCTCGCTCGCAAGCAGCAGACTTGGACCGGGGTTCTGCGCAAACGCATGCAAATGGCCGGCCTCCAGCACGCAAGCGAATCCGGCGGGAATCATCGCGAAGGTTGCGAGCCGCACTCGGCGGTGCGCAAGCGCGAGCGCTGTGAGTGCCAAAAGGAAAAGGCGGAGGAGAACGAGATGGCCGAAGGTCGTGTTTGCAAAAACATAAGGCACCAAGGCAAGAGTTGCGGAGAGGCTATCGGTCTCGGCCATCGCCGCGGTTTGCAAAACGCCCCAGAGCAATGACCCGAATACGGAGACGCCAAGCGCCGTCCAGAACAATCGCGAAAGCTTGCGAACCTCCGCGATGTCCGGAACGCCGACCATTTTCCCTACCAAAAGCGTTCCGAAAACAACGGCAAGCCCTGCAAAGCCGGTTGCCCGGCTCAAGGCCAGCGGCAGCGCTAAGGGATCCTCCACGTTGCAGCGCTCGCTATTGCGCCACGGTAAAACGGAAACGGCCTTCCGTCTTGTGCGTGTCTACCGAAACAGCGTGCCAAATCACGGTATAAACCCCGGGTTTAAGCGGTTTGAGCGGCACGATCAGGCGCTTGCCGTCTGAAGGATCGCCCTGCACTCTGCCCTGATCCACCCGCGCGCCTTGGGCATCGGTCACCTCAACACGACAGAATTCAGCTTCCAGCCGTTCCGTGAAGTTGAGCGTGAGATTTTGCGGCGCGGTTTTTACCGTTGCGCCCACCGCCGGCTCCGCAGAACGAAGAAGCGCATGCGCGAAAGCAACACCCGGAATAGTCAACGAAAGCGCAACAGCGAGCATGGGCAAAATCGGCCTCAGCATTTGGTTTTGCATGTGTAACCCCCTAGCATTTTGTGTGTTTACCGAAACAACGGCGCGCCGAGCGTGTGCGGGAAAAGATCATCAAAGAAGAAATGCACTTGTAAGATTGCTCCGACATGTGGCCCGGCCGCGCGGTTCCCCGGAACCAACGCTTCCATGCCGATCTGATATCCATCCGCCATATAGATCACCCCCGGAGCAATCATCAGCGTTGCCGGCAGACCGTTTGCCGGTGCTTCTGCCGGCGAGAACCAAGTAAACTCCACAAGCGGAATCATGCCGGCGATCCATTGGGGAAAGCCGAAATCCTGAACCTGCGATTGCAAATAAGGGATGCTGTATTGGATCGAGAAACCGCCCGCGACGGAATTCGGGTTGCCGTTGTTATCGGCGGCGGAGTTCAGCCTGCGATCGGCGATGATGTACGAAAACTCGCCGGTTATTGCGAGCGGCCGCAGCAAGCCGATCGGCAAATCCCCGAACCCTTGACCGAAATAGAGCGTGGGCGCGGTTGAGCCATAGGCATCCCCGCCGATATTAACGGTTGCGCGGTTGCCTGCAAACTCGCGGATAATGCCGGCAGAGATGACGGTTTCGGTAATTGGGTTCGTGTAAAATTGCCACTTTGCGGAGATGAAAATGTTTTCCAGACCTGTGTGGAGCTTGGTCTCGGGTTGCTGCAAAATATCCCAGCCTTGATTGTAAATTAACCCGAATGTGGGTGTTATGGTTTTATCGTATTCCCATTCTAGGTTGTATTGGTGCTGCCCGCTCGGACCGGGCTGAAACACGAATTGGGGCAGGGTTGCCTCATCGGCCATACCCGGATCATCGAAGGTGAGGGTAACCGGAAAAACGCGCGCGCCGGCAATCACGTGCGCCTCGGCCGCTAACGGTACCAATAGGCCGACGCACGGCAAAAGCCCGAGGAGAGAACGGAACATCAGGCCACTCCGTTGATCTGAAACGAATTCGCAACGATAACACCCGCGGTTTTCGCACGGGTGAGGCAGAATTTTCAGTTCAGATCAGGCTGGGTGGTCCGCGTGGATAGGCAGCCGCAACAACGCGCGCCGGAAAACGTTGGCAAGATGGTGAAAGGGCCGCTTGCCCGACGACAACAAGCGGAACAAACGGTGCCGAAGTTGACGGAACCAAAAGCCCGCCGGCGTGGACGATCGCCTGACAGAACGGGCAAAGCGCACAATCCGGCCCCTGCTGATTTTTCGGCCCCCGCTTGGGGGCGTTGCCGTCCGCATCATCCGCAGGATAGGCGGCATGGCAAATCGGAAAACCGAGGAAATCAGCCGAAGGTTCATCAGAAATAACGACGGAAGGCACGATGCTGGCCGCGGCCAGCTGTATCGCTAAGGCCGTCAATGCCAGCAATCGGCCGACGCTTTGCCAAGCCAGCGAAAATTTCGCTAACGTTGCCATCCCGCTCGCTGTTTAATCAGATTGCGTCATCATTGGAAACTCTTGTTTCTATGCCTTGGTGCTGGGGCGTAAGGCGATCGCATCATACCAGTTGCGGAGATGGCGGTGCTCTTCGGCTGGCGTCATTTTCACCCAACGCGCGAAATCGACGCTGATGAACGCCGTGATATCCGCAATCGAGAAGTTCGGGCCGGCAACAAAGGCGGACTGAGCCAGGCGCTGGTCAAGACGCGCGAAAAAACGCTGCAGGCGCATCCGTCCGCGCTCGGCCAAGGCAGGAATCTGCTCATAATCGTCGGGCCCCGGAAGGGCGCGGTTCTTGAGGCCCGGCGTTGCATTGCGGAATGCCTCCATAACGGCGTAGAACCCATCGCGCTCCATCTGCCGCTGCCAGGCGGTGATGATCGCCTTATCTTCGGCATTTCGGCCCATCAGCCGCGGCTCCGGCTGGATTTCTTCAAAGTAAAGGCAAATGGCGATGGCGTCCGTGATTCGGACCCCATTATCGAGTTCCAGAACAGGAACGGTCATATCGGGGTTGATGGCCCGAAATGCTTCGCTGAACTGTTCTCCTTCCCGGAGGTTGACCTGAATCGTCGGCACGTTGATGCCTTTTTCGGCAAGAAACATACGAACCCGGCGGGGGCTCGGCGCGGTGCTGCAATCGTAGAATTTCATGCGAACTTCTCCATCACCATTCACTCCACGCCGCTCGCCCCTCCCACAATGGCAGAAAGTTGCCGCGCATTAAGTGGTATTGGCTTTGCCGGAACGAGGCCGAGCGGTGACTTCGATCTCAATGCGAATGGCAGGATCGATAAACCCGGCAACCACCACCATCGTGGCGGCCGGCTTCGCCCCGGCAAAAGCCGCACGCAAGAGGGGAAAACAAAGCGGAAAGTCGGCCGGATCCCGCAAATAGTACCGCACGCGAACGACATCTTCGAAAGACGCCCCGGCCTCTGCGAGCGCGGCGCCGATATTCGTAAGCGCTTGTGCACACTGACCCACCACATGGGGAGCAATGCGCATCGTATCGTATTGAAAGCCCGTCGTGCCAGAGACATGCACCCAATCGCCATCCACCACCGCTCGGGCGTAACCAATCTCTTGTTCGAACCGGCTGCCCGAGCTCACCCACCGTCGCGTCATGACGGCGGAACATACCAGGACGGCCGACGGCGCTCGCGGAAAGCAGCGGTGCCTTCTCGTCCTTCGGCCGAGGCACGCTGCAACCAACTTTCATGGGAAAGCATGGCCATCTCGCGCGCTTGCAGTGTGAGCCCGTTCGCCTCGAGAAGCGAGCGTTTGGTGGTGGCGATCGCGCCGGGAGCGGAAAGAAAGATTGCATCCAAAATTTCGGCAAGCCGGGCTTCGATGCGCTCGGCCGCAACCACCTCGTGCACCAGGCCAATCCGGAGGGCCTCTTCTGCGTCAAACCTCTCCCCTGTTAACGCATAGCGGCGGGTATGGCGAAGGCCCATTGCGTTCACCATGTGAGTGGAGATCGGAGTAGGGGCAACGCCGACACGAACTTCGGTAATACCAAATACCGCTTCGGGTGTCGCCAACGCGATATCGACACAGCAGATAAGCCCGCATCCGCCGCCGAAACAGGCGCCGTGCACAACAGCGATCGTAGGTTTGTTCAGCTCGTTCAAAAGTTTCATGGTTCGCGTTGTCGCCATGGAAGCGGCAAAGGCCCTTTCGGGCGGATAGGAAGCTGCGTGCTCAAGCCAAGCGATATCGGCCCCGGCTTGAAAATGCTTGCCGGCGCCACGAATGACCACAACTCGCGCTGCGGGATTTTCGGCAAGCTGTTCAAGACCTTCAGAGAGCGCCGCCAACATGGCTTCGTCATAAGCATTTCCCCGCTCGGGGCGGTTCAGGGTGACGGTTGCCACCCCTCGTGCGTCGGTATGCAAGAGGACCGGGGGTTCAGACATGGCCTTGCCCTTACGGAAAGGATTTACGTTTACGGTAGGCTTGCATGAAGGCATTGCAACCACAAGGTGCTTTTCTCGGCGAACAGAACGGGCCAAACTACGGGCCTATGCCAACTATAAGGCGATACCATGCCGGCTGTGTCGACCGCGCCGGCGCTGGAGTGCTGCTGATGGGAGGAGCAGGATCGGGCAAATCTGATCTCGCATTGCGGCTGCTGTCTCTTGGCTTCGGCCTGGTTGCCGATGATCAGGTTCTGGTGCGGGACGGTATCGCCCAAGCCCCTTCCGAGCTTGCCGGCCTTCTTGAAGTTCGGGGGCTGGGAATTTTTCGCCTTCCTTACGTGACCGAAACTCGGCTTGCCTTGGTGGTCGAACTCGCCGCCCCCGAGGCACGCTTGCCGATGCCGGCGCGGCATAGGGAATTGGACCTGCCGTTGGTTCGGATCGATCCCCGTGCTGCCTCGGCTCCGCAACGAGTCGTTCTGGCGCTGGACTGCGCGCTCGGCCGTGTGAGCCAAGTTGCCGGAGCTTTTGCCCTATGAACTCCGCGAAACGGCGCCGGGTCGTGCTGGTGAGTGGCCTTTCCGGGGCGGGGCATTCCTCGATTCTCCGCGCCTTGGAAGATCTTTCTTATCAGGCGATCGATAATGCCCCCCTCGCGATGCTGGAAGAGCTGGTCGCGTGCGGCGAAGGCAATCTTGCGATCGGGGTGGATACGCGCACCAGCGGATTCGAGTCGGCGGCCGTCCTTGGTATCCTTGAGCGCATGAAGCGCGATCCCTCGTTATGGGCGGAACTCGTCTTTGCCTGGGCTGACGAACCCGTGCTGCTGCGCCGTTACGCGGAAACCAGGCGACGCCATCCGTTGGCTCCCGACAGCCCGGTCTCCGAAGGGATCGCGGCCGAGGTGGCGTTGACCGCTCCATTACGCGAGGCCGCTGATCTGTTCATCGACACTTCGGAACTGCCGCTGCCCGAGCTTAGGCGCCTGATTACCGAACGCTTCGGCCCGGAAAGCGAAGAGGCAGCGCATCGCGGCTTGGCGGTGTTTCTTGTCTCCTTTGCATATCCGGGGGGCTTGCCAAGAGAAGCCGATTTGGTACTGGATGCGCGCTTCCTTCGGAATCCCCATTATGAGGTGAAGCTGCGCCCGCGGACGGGTCGGGACCCCGAGGTGGGCGCCTATATCGAGGCAGACCCGGATTATTCTCTTTTCTATGCAAAAATTACGGATCTTCTCGCGCTGCTGCTGCCGCGCTTCGTTCAGGAAGGTAAAAAATATGCGACGATTGCCATCGGCTGCACCGGTGGGCGGCACCGTTCCGTTTATCTCGTTGAGAGGCTTTCCGAATATCTTAGCGCAGCGGGTTGGCGCGTGAAGTGTAGTCATCGGGAGCTGGCGCGCGAGGGTGAAGTGGCGGAACAGCCTATGGCAAAGGTTGTCCGGGCCGAGCCTGGTGTGGCGCCGCCTCCCCAAGTTCAGGCGCAGGAGGCCTGAAGAAAACCCATGATAGGTATGGTCTTGGTGACCCACGGCCACCTTGCCGAGGAGTTACGTGCGGCAATGGAACACGTGGTCGGCGCTCAAAGCAATGTCGCCACCGTTTGTATCGGGCCGAACGACGATATCGAAGAGCGCCGGAAGGATATTCAGCGCTCGATCGAAGAGGTGGATCACGGCGACGGTGTCGTGTTACTCACCGACATGTTCGGCGGCACGCCGAGTAACCTCGCCATCTCGCTGATGGACCGCAAAGGCGTGGATGTGATCGCGGGCGTCAATTTGCCCATGCTGGTCAAGCTGGCAAAAATGCGGGCGACGCATCCTCTTGCCGAAGTGGTGGAATGCGCGCAGGCCGCCGGGCGCAAGTATATTGCGGCGGCTTCCGATGTTCTGAACGGCGGACGGTTGAACGGCACGAACGGATGAGTGCGGATCATGCACCGAACCCGATCGAAGGCAGCGGCTCGCCCATCCTTTCCCGCCAGGTCGTAATACCGAACCGGCTCGGGCTGCATGCCCGCGCTGCGGCAAAATTGGTGGCTCTTGCCGAACGTTTTGATGCCGCCGTCGAGGTCGAAAAGGACGGGGTTGCCGTCTCCGCGCGCTCGATAATGGGCTTGATGATGTTAGGGGCCGGACGCGGTGCTACGCTTACCCTGCGCGCCGAAGGATTGGACGCAAAAGAAGCGCTAGATGCTCTGGCCGCGTTGATCGAGGCCGGGTTTCATGAATCCGAATGACGACCCCAAGCCCGCTTCGGCTCCGGTAGAGAATACCCGCGCCCTCGCCAACCCCGAGAGCGCCAAAGCCCGCGCGGAAACCCCGCTTGAAGAGCGGCGGTTGCAAGGCATCGCGGCTTCCGAAGGAATTGGCATCGGACCCGTCTTCCGCGCCACCGAGCCGCCGCTTCAGATCAAGCGGCGCAAAATTCAGGCCGCAGATGTCGCGGTGGAGACCGCCCGGCTGGAGATGGCACTGGCCAAATCGCGCAATCAGCTTGCCAAACTCCGCAATAGGCTCGCGATTTTGCCGGAGGAGAGCCAGGCCGAAATTGCCCCTCTTTTGGATGCGTATAGCCAAATGCTGCGCGGCAACCGGTTTTTGGAGGGTATCCGCTCACGCATTACGAACGGGCTCGTGAGCGCGGAAACCGCCGTGTTCGATACGTGCGAAGCCATCGCCGAGGCCATTTTGCACTCCGGAGGCAAGGGGACCAGCGAAGAGGATCGCGTAAGCCGCCGGCGTCGGGCCGAAGAGGTGCGGGAAATCGGGCGGCGGCTTTTGCGCAACCTGATGAACCAACCTTTCCGAAGCTTTGCCGGCATGCCCCCCGGCTCGGTCTTGGTCTGCGAAAGTATGCGCCCCTCCGATGCCGCGTTGCTCGACCCCACAAAAATTGTGGGGGTGGCTATCGATGAAGGCGGCCTTGAGGGGCACACCGTGATTATGCTGCGGGCGCATGGGCTGCCCGCGGTTGTGGGGGCTGAAGGCGTTTCGGAGGCGGCCAAACCGGGCGAAATGGCGGTGGTGGACGGCAATAGCGGCGTGGTGGTGCTCAATCCATCGATAGAGACCTTGGCCGACGCGAAACGCGCGGTGACGGTTTTTGCCCGTCAACGCCAGCGCTGGGCAAGGTTGCGCCGGCTGCCGGCCGAGACGATCGATGGCCATCGGATCGAACTGCAAGCCAACCTCGAAATCCCGGCCGAACTGCCGTTGATCACCCAGGCGGGTGCTCAGGGGATCGGGCTCTTGCGGAGCGAATTCCTGTTTATGAACCGCGAAAGTTTGCCCGATGAGGAGCAGCTGACCGAGACCTACCGTACTGTGATCGAAGCGCTGGCCGGCGACCCGGCTACCGTCCGCGTTTTAGACTGGAGCAGCGAGAAAGATATCGAGGCGCTCAGTACGGCCGGCTTGGTGCCGGAATACCCCTACGTCAACCCCGCCTTCGGGATGCGCGGCATCCGCCTCTTGCTTCGCCAGCCCGAGCTCTTCGAAATGCAACTGACCGCAATTTTGCGTGCCGCCCTCGCGGGGCCGGTACGCATCTTGCTGCCGATGATCACCACCGTGAGCGAGGTGCGCGCAGGGCGGGATGTCTATGAACGGGTGATCCGCCGGATGCGCCGTCGTTCCGAACGGCTGCCGGATCCGCTGCCGCCGCTCGGCATTATGGTGGAAACGCCGGGGGCAGCGCTTTCCGCCGATGCGCTGGCGCTGGAAGCCGATTTCTTCTCCATCGGCACCAATGACCTGACCATGTATGCACTCGCCGTGGATCGGAATGAGGCGGAAGTGGCGCATCTTTACGATCCGCTGCATCCCGCCGTGCTGCGGATGATGCAATTCGCCACGGAAGCCGCACTGCGTGTGCGCAAGCCCGTCTCCGTTTGCGGGGAGATGGCGGGCAACCCGGAGTTCACCCCCCTCCTGCTCGGGCTGGGGCTGCGCAGTTTCAGTATGAATGCCGGCGCATTGCCGCGCGTGAAGCAAAAAGTTCGCGAGCTCCGAATGGATAATTGCATTCGCTTTGCGCATACGGTGATGCAGCAATCGGATGCTGCGCAGATTCGCAAGCTGCTGGCGGAGTTTGATCCCGCCAAAGAGTGGTCCGCTTAGCGCTTCCCCTATTCCGTCGGAAGCCGCGCCTGCCATTCCTCCCACCCCTTGGCGCGCAACACGCAGGCGGGACATTGCCCGCAGCCGTATCCCCAAGGATGGCGGATGCCGCGTTCCCCGAGATAACAGCTATGGGTGCTTTCCACGACCAGGGCCACAAGCTCCGGCCCGCCAAGGGCATGCGCCAGCGCAAAACTCTCCGCTTTGGTTTTCCACATCAGCGGCGTTTCCAGGATGAATCGCCGCTGCATGCCGAGATTGAGCGCGAGCTGCATGGCTTTGATGGTATCGTCGCGGCAATCGGGGTAGCCGGAGAAGTCCGTTTCGCACATTCCGCCCACGATCCGGCGCAACCCGCGGCGATAGGCGATTGCGGCAGCAGCGGTAAAGAAAAACAAATTGCGCCCCGGCACAAAGGTGTTCGGCAGCCCTTCCTCGGTCAGGCAAATCTCGGCCTCCTCCGTGAGTGCGGTTGAGCCAACCGCCTTTATGGCGCCGGTAAGGTCCACCATATGGTCGGGGCCGAGTCGGGCCCCCCAGTCTTTCATCTTTGAGAGTTGCGCACGGATCGGGCTGCGGCAGGCGAGTTCCACCATATGCCGTTGCCCGTAGGTGAAACCGACGGTTTCCACCCACGCATACCGAGCCAGCGCCCAAGCCAGGCAAATGGTGGAATCCTGCCCGCCGGAAAATAACACCAGCGCTTTATCCTCTGCTTGGGTCATGACAAGGGAAATGGGGGTCTTCGCCAAAACCGTGCAAGAGCCTATGTTTAGAATTATGGACCTTGATTTTAGCGAAGAAGAAATTTCCCGCTATGCGCGCCACATTCTGCTTGCCGAAGTGGGCGGAACGGGCCAGGCAAAGTTGCGCGCGGCTCGAGTTCTGGTGATCGGCGCAGGGGGCCTAGGCTGCCCCTTGGCGCTCTACCTTGCGGCAGCCGGTGTCGGAACCATCGGCATTGTCGATAATGATGTGGTCGAGCTTTCCAACCTGCAGCGCCAGATTGCGCACACCACGGCACGACTCGGTATGGCCAAAGTGGATTCAGTGGCCGCCGCAGCGCACGAAATCAACCCGCTGGTAAACGTTGTGCCGCATGCGATTCGCCTGGATGCGACAAACGTCTCCGAGCTGGTTTCCGCTTACGACATCGTTTGCGACGGGACCGATAATTTCCCCACCCGCTTCTTGGTTGCCGATGCCTGTGTGTTGTCCTGGCGAACGCTGATCTCCGCCGCGGTGCTTCGGTTTGAAGGTCAGCTGGCCACGTTCAAACCGCATGCCGATCCGGAAGGGCCGTGCTATCGTTGCCTTTATCCCGAACCGCCTCCCGAAGGGCTTGTGCCCAGCTGCGCGGAGGCAGGTGTGCTTGGGGCTGTGACGGGCGTGATGGGGACGCTGCAAGCAACCGAAGTGCTGAAAGAAATTCTTGGTATCGGGCAAAGCCTTTCCGGCCGGCTTTTGATTTGGGATGCGCTCAGCGCACGGTTTCGGCTGATCCGCCTGAGGCGCGACCCGGCCTGTCCGCTCTGCGGGGCGGAGCGGAAATGGCATGATCTTTCACACCATGCCGAAGGGACGACACGTGTCTGCTTCGTATGAGCCGCTGGGAATTTTGTTGATTTCCGGAACGCATGAACGGGCACACTACGCCTTTGTGCTGGCGGCGGGTGCGGCTGCCTTGGGACGTCCCACCACCGTGTTTGCAACCAATGCCGGCTGCCGCGCGTTGCTTGCGGATTGGTCTAAACTGTCCGGAGCAGAGCGGGAGAGCGTGCTGACATCCCGCGGCGTAGCGGGCTTCGAAGCTCTGCGGGAAGCCGCGCGCGAGCTCGGCGTCCGTCTGCTGGTTTGCGAAGCCGGCATGGTTGCCGAAGGCTTGGAGACGGCGGCGCTCTGGCCGGGGGTGGAAGTTGCGGGCGTCGCGAGTTTTTTGGCAGCAAGCGAGGGGGGTCAAATTATTTCACTTTGACGGACGAAAGGCGACAAATTTCGATGAACGCAGTCCCCTGGCCCCGGCGGCGGTCCTGGAGAGGGGATTTTTTTGGTTTTTCGGGGATTCTGCGCGGCTTGCATTATTGCGTTCTGGCTGGCCTGTTGATGGGTTTTGGCCCCTTCCCGGTTTTTGCCCAGAGCCAGGCCGAAACCGCCGCTCCCCTTCCCGCACCGCCGATTCCGCCGTCGGCATCGTCGGCGCCGTCAGCCGATACCCGGCAGCCCGGGGCAGAAACATCCGCGAACACGGCCCAGCACACGCACAAGACAAAGCATAAGGCGGAAAGCCGTCGCCTGAGCCATCCTGCCGCGGCCACAGCCGCGCGATCGGGATCTGAAAATCCATCGAGCGCGCCTGCCGAAAAAACCGCCGCTTCCACCCAGGCGACCACCTCGCCGACCCAAAACGGGGCAGCACCATCACCGACAGAAAATCCGCCGCAAGCAGGACCGAATCAGAAGGCTGCAGCCGCCTCCGAAGGCCCCGCTTCCCCACCGTCTTCCACCGCTCTGACAAAAGGAAGCGCATCCGGATTGCCGCTGCCCCGTTTCGCGGCGCTTCGCGCAGATGAGGTGAACCTTCGCGCCGGCCCAGGCACGCGCTATCCGATTGATTGGGTTTATAAGCGTCGCAATCTGCCCGTGGAAATTGAGCGGGAGTTTGATGTTTGGCGGCTTATTCGAGATCCGGACGGGGTGCGGGGCTGGGTGCATCAAGCAACCCTGACGGGGCGCCGTACCTTCATGGTAACCGGGAGTTTGCGGGTCCTGCGCGAAAAGCCCGATGAAAACGCCGCGCCGGTTGCGAAACTTCAGCCCGGCGTGATCGGTCAGATTTTGCATTGCGATGCCGCAAGCGACTGGTGCCAAGTGCGAGTTCGGGATTATCGTGGCTATCTCAAGCGTGAGGAGTTTTGGGGCACTTTGCCCAACGAAGCGATTAACTGAGGGGGGAAATCTATGCCGTCGGATAGCATACCGCGACCCCGCGCACATCACGACCTCGGAGGGGTTGAGCGTTTTCTTTGCGAACGCATCGATCTCAGCCCGCATACGCTGAGCGATTTCGACCGTGAGGTGGATGCGCTGCGGCAGGTTCTCGGGCAAAAAGGCATCATGAGCGTCGACGAACTCCGGCGCGGTATCGAAGCGATTCCCGAGGAAGATTATCTTCGCCTGGGTTATTATCAGCGCTGGCTCCGTTCTATCGTCTCAATTCTTCTCGGTAAGGGTATCATCAGCGAGGCCGAGCTTCTTGCCGCCTTGGAGGCCGCCTAATGCCTGCCCTCGAACCGGGAGCAAAGGTACGCGTGCGGCTTGATTGGCCGGAAGCCAGGGGGCCGGCACATATTCGCACGCCGCATTATGTGCGCGGGCGCGAAGGCACGGTGGTTCGTGCGCTCGGCGAATTTCGCAACCCCGAAGATTTGGCCTTTGCCCGGCCGGCTCCGGTGCTTCCGCTCTATCACGTGTTGTTCAGTGCCAAAGACCTCTGGCCGGACACGCGGCCGGAACATGACGTTCTTGTGGAGCTCTACGGTTCGTGGTTGGAGGCCCTATGAAGTGGGAACAATACCCGGAAGAACGCGTCTTCGCGGCACTCCGCAGCGTGCTTTCGGCAAAAGGATTGGTCACGGACGCGGAAATTTTCGAGACCATTGCCGTTACAGAGCGCGCAAGCCCCGAGCAAGGCGCGCGCATGGTGGCAAAAGCCTGGGTGGATCCCGATTATCGCGCTTTGCTGCTCCGTGACGGCACTCGGGCGGCGGAACTTCTGAACATTACGATGCGCGGTGCGCCGCCGCTTGGCGTGGCCGAAAATACGCCCGACGTGCACCATCTGGTGGTTTGCACATTGTGCAGTTGTTATCCGCGGGCGGTACTCGGTTACCCTCCGTTTTGGTACAAATCCGTTGCTTACCGCGCCCGTGCGGTGCGTGACCCGCGTGGCGTGTTGGCAGAATGGGGCACTGTGCTTCCCGAGAGCACGCGCATCCGCGTGGTGGACTCGACTGCCGATTACCGCTGGATGGTCTTGCCTCTACGCCCGGCGAACACGGAGGGATGGTCGGAAGAACGGCTTGCGAAACTGGTGCGGGCAACCGACATGATCGGCGTTACGGTGCCGAAGGTTCCGTGAACGCCAAAGGGGCGGAGCCTATCGGGCAAGCGGTTCCTAAGTTAGGAATACTGACTGGGCTTGTTGTAGAAGCGGAACTTGCGCGGCAGCTCGGCTTTGTTGTTTCCGGTGGCGGAACAACCGAAGGCGCAAGGAAAGCGGCTTTGCACCTCGTCAAACACGGGGCGCGCGCGTTGTTGAGTTTCGGATTTGCGGGCGGGCTCGATCCCACCCTGCGGCCAGGCGATGTGCTGGTGCCGCGTCTGGTGCTTGGCGCCGATAGAGAATTTTCGGCCGACCCGAATCTGTTAGAATGGCTTGGCGGCGCTAACGTTGCGCGATTGCTTGGGGATGGAAATGTTGTCGCGGATGCCGCTCAAAAACGGAAGCTTTGGCAGCAAACCGGAGCTGCGGCGATTGATCTGGAAAGCGGTGCGCTGGCGGAGGTCGCAGCGCAACACAGCTTGCCGTTCGCAGTGCTTCGGGCCGTGTGCGACCCGGCCGAGCGAAGCCTTCCGCCGGTCGCGCTGACGGCACTCGGGGAAAAAGGGGAAATCGATATCGTTCGGCTTATTTCCGGGCTTTTCAGAAAGCCCTCGCAGTTGCCGGCGTTGGTTGCCCTTGCACGCGATGCTCAAGCGGCGCGGCGGGCGTTAATCGGCGGCGTCCGAGAGCTCCGGCTCAGGCCGCTGATTTTGTAAGCGTGCCATGGCTTCTGCGACGTGGCGGCTGAACACGTATTGGGCCGGCCGTTGGCGGTCCAGCGGGATATCCGGCGCCATCGGTCCTTCCGTGCGCACGCCGCGAAGGGCAACCTTTGCCAATTCCCACGGTTTCCGCACGGCCTCGGCTACCGCCGTTGCTTCATACCCTGAATGCACCATGCAATCAGCGCATTTTTCGTAATTGCCCGTCCCGTAACTGTCCCAATCCGTGGTTTCCATCAATTCCTTAAAGGTTTTGGCATAGCTTTCGCCGAGCAGGTAGCACGGCCGTTGCCAGCCGAAGATATTGCGTGTCGGGTTGCCCCAAGGCGTGCAGTGATAGGTGCGATTGCCGGCAAGGAAGTCGAGAAACAGTGCCGATTGATTGAATGCCCAACGCCGCTTGCGCCGGTCTTCACGCGCGAAAATCTGCCGGAACAACTCCTTCGTGCGACGGCGGTTAAGGAAATGCTGCTGATCCGGCGCCCGTTCATACGCATAACCCGGCGAGACGCTGATGCCATCCACACCCATCGCCATAACTTCATCGAAAAACGTAGCAACCCGAGCCGGGTCGGCATCGGAGAAAAGCGTGCAGTTGATGAAGGTGCGAAAGCCCGCTTCTTTCGCCTTCCGAATCGCAGCAACGGCGCGGTCGTAAACACCGCTTTGCGAGACGGATTTATCGTGCTCTTCGCGCAAACCATCAAGGTGAACGGACCAGCTAAAGAAGCGGTTTGGTTTGAAAAGCGAAAGTTTCTTTTCCAACAACAGCGCGTTTGTGCATACGATAACAAATTTCTTCCGCGCAATGATGCCTGAAACGATCTGATCGATTTCTTTGTGCAAAAGCGGCTCCCCGCCGGCAACCACAACCACCGGCGCGCCGCATTCATCAACCGCTTCCAAACACTCGGCAACGCTTAGCCGCTGGTTGAGAAGAGGGGCAGGGTAATCGATTTTTCCACAGCCCGCGCATGCCAAATTGCAGCGAAACAGCGGCTCTAACATCAGCACAAGAGGATAACGTTTCCGGCCGAGAAGATGCTGTTTGACAATGTAAGCGCCGACGCGAACGGCCTGATGAAACGGAATCCCCATTTTCCTCTCCTTCAGGCGGCCGGTGCCACATCACGAAGTTCTTGTGGCAACCGAAAACTTACGTTTTCCGCAACACCTTGCATGGTGCTAACCTCCAGCTCATCGAGCTTGGCGAGCCCGTCCAGCACTTCATGCACCAATGCGTCGGGGGCCGATGCCCCTGCCGTTAACCCGACCGAGCGCACGCCGACAAACCACTCCGGCTTGAGATCGGCGGCTTCCTCAATCAAATAACTGGGTTTGCCGAGCTCCGCGCCGATTTCGCGCAGCCGGCTGGAATTGGAGCTGTTGCGGCTTCCCACCACCAAGATCAAATCGACAAGTTTGGCGAGCTCGCGCACCGCCGTCTGTCGATTCTGCGTGGCATAGCAGATATCGCGCACGTCCGGGCCTTTGATATCCGGAAAACGGGCCTTGAGCGCGGCAATGATTTGGCGCGTATCGTCCACGGAAAGCGTGGTTTGCGTCACGTAGGCGAGCTTGGTGGGGTCGGCGACCTCCAGCTTTGCGACGTCTTCGGCAGTTTGCACAAGATAAACTTTGCCGGGGATCCGCCCGATAGTGCCTTCCACCTCGGCATGCCCCGCATGCCCGACCAGGATCACCTCCCGCCCGCTTGCCGCGTAACGCCGCCCCTCAGCATGAACCTTTGCAACCAGCGGACAGGTGGCATCGATCACGGGAAGGCCGCGCTCTGCAGCGAGTTCCTCAACGCGTTGGGCCACGCCGTGGGCGCTGAAAATGGTAATTGCGCCGGGTGGAATTTCGTCCAACTCGTCCACAAATACCGCGCCTCGAGCCCGGAGGCTTTCCACCACATGGCGGTTATGCACAATCTCGTGACGGACGTAGATCGGCGGGCCGTATTTGCGCAAGGCACGTTCGACGATCTCGATCGCGCGCTCAACCCCGGCACAAAAACCACGCGGCTGCGCCAAAACAACCCGCAACATGCATTCGCTCCTGCGTCCTGCTCAGCCTCGTCTCGGCGCCCTGGGACAGAAAGGCCGCCGGTCAGCAAAAGCCATATGACATGCGCCGCCCGGTTTCGCAACCGGCCGTTCCCTCTTGAAAGACTACGGCAACCCTGGAAAACATCCGTTGCTGTGGCATGTATGCAACAATCGAAGCCGGGGTGTAACTGTAAAGTAGCAGTTCCGTTTCTCTTCGCGGTTGCATTGAGGGCCTATGCAGCGCCACATTGTTTATGGAAAACGATGCTGCCCTGCTATGGGGACGGTGGGTCCGAGGCGATATGTTCGTCATATGCCATACCGGCAGCAAAGAGAACGAGGTTGAGAGAATGCAGGCAAACCGGCCGTTGTTGGACCGGGTAAAAACACCCGAGGATATGCGCAACTGGTCAGTGGCGCAGTTGCGGCAACTGGCGGATGAGCTGCGGGAAGAAGTGATCGAGGTCGTCTCGGTCACCGGAGGGCATTTGGGTGCTTCCCTCGGAGTGGTGGAGCTGACGGTGGCTTTGCATGCGGTCTTCGACACGCCGAGGGACAAGTTGATCTGGGATGTCGGCCACCAGGCCTACCCGCATAAAATCCTCACCGGACGGCGGGACCGCATGCGCACGTTGCGGCAGGGTGGTGGGCTCTCCGGCTTCACCCGCCGCTCGGAAAGCATCTATGACCCGTTTGGCGCAGCGCATTCTTCGACCTCGATTTCGGCAGGGCTGGGGATGGCCGTGGCACGGGACCTCAGCGGCGATGACTACCATGTGGTATGCGTCATCGGCGACGGTGCCATGAGCGCCGGCATGGCCTATGAGGCGATGAACAATGCCGGGAGCATGCACTCACGGCTGATTGTGATCCTCAACGACAACGACATGTCCATCGCGCCGCCGGTGGGAGCGATGAGCGCCTATTTGTCGCGGTTGATGTCCTCACGGCGGTTCCTCAGCCTGCGGGAGGTGGGGGCACGCATGGCTCGGGTGTTCCCGAAGGGCCTCGAGCGCACCGCGCGGCGAGCGGAGGAGTTTGCCCGCGGTATACTGACCGGAGGCACGCTGTTCGAGGAGCTCGGCTTTTACTATTTGGGCCCGATCGACGGGCATAACTTAGAGCACTTGCTGCCGGTGCTCCGCAATGTGCGCGAAGCGCCGGTGCAAGGGCCGATTCTCCTGCACGTGATTACGAAAAAGGGCAAAGGCTATCCGCCGGCGGAAGCCTCGGCCGACAAGTATCACGGCGTTACCAAATTCAATGTCATTACCGGCGAGCAGGCAAAAGGACCCCCCGGCCCCCCAAGCTACACGCGGGTCTTTTCCGACACGCTGATCAAGCTTGCCGAGGCGGATCCCCGCGTAGTTGCCATCACTGCCGCCATGCCGTCGGGAACAGGGCTTGATCGGTTTGCCGCACGGTTTCCGGAGCGCTGTTTCGATGTCGGGATTGCCGAGCAGCACGCGGTGACTTTTGCCGCGGGGCTCGCGGCCGAAGGCATGCGGCCGTTCTGCGCCATCTATTCGACTTTTCTGCAGCGCGCCTACGACCAAGTGGTCCATGATGTGGCAATCCAGTCGCTGCCGGTGCGTTTTGCCATCGACCGAGCGGGGTTGGTTGGGGCTGACGGCGCCACGCACGCGGGCAGCTACGACGTCACCTACCTCGGATGCCTCCCGGGTATGGTGTTGATGGCGCCGGCGGATGAAAGCGAGCTCGTGCATATGCTCACCACCGCGGCGGCGATCGACGACCGGCCCTCGGCCGTGCGTTATCCGCGCGGCGAAGGCTTTGGCGCGGCGCTGCCCGAGCGCGGGGAAGTGCTGGAGATCGGCCGCGGGCGGATCCTGCGCGAGGGCGGAACGGTGGCCATCTTGACGCTCGGCACACGCCTTTACGAGGCGCTGAAGGCGGCTGATGAGCTGGCCGCGCGCGGACTCTCCACCACCGTGGCCGATGCCCGTTTTGCCAAACCTCTGGATGAAGCATTGCTGACCCAGCTCGCGCGGCATCACGAAGTGCTGGTAATTGTGGAAGAGGCAGCGATCGGCGGTTTTGCCTCGCAGGTGTTGCATTTTCTGGCCACGCGCGGACTTTTGGAGGGGCGGCTCAAGGTGCGCCCGATGATCCTGCCGGACCGGTTCATCGACCATGATACCCCTGCCCGCCAGCTGGCAGAGGCTCGTCTGACTTGTCCTGATATCGTGCAAACCGTTCTCGGTGCGCTGGGCGAAGCGAGCGTGAGTGTGAGGGCTTGAGAGCTTTGCAATGATCGCGCGGCGCCGCGCCGACGAATTGCTGGTAGAACAGGGACTTGCCGCCACCCGAAGCCGGGCACAGGCGCTGATTTTGGCCGGCCAAGTGCGCGCGGGAGAAAGACGAATCGTCAAGGCCGGTGAAATGCTGCCGGCCGATTCCGCACTCGCCCTTGAAGGCCGCGATCATCCTTGGGTCTCTCGGGGCGGGGTGAAGCTTGCCCACGCCTTGGCGCATTTCGGGCTTTCGCCGCAAGGGCTGATCTGCCTCGATATCGGTGCCTCCACAGGCGGTTTCACCGATGTTCTGCTGGCAGAGGGCGCCGCACGGGTTTACGCGGTGGACGTGGGCCACGGGCAACTCGCGTGGAAACTCCGCAATGATCCGCGCGTGGTGGTGCGCGAACGCCTCAATGCGCGTTACCTGACCGCCGAGCACATACCCGAACCGATAGAGGCGCTTGTTTGCGATGCGAGTTTCATCAGCCTTGGCGTGCTTTTGCCTGCCCCGCTTCGGTTATGTGCGGCGCGGGCATGGGCGGTTGCTTTGATCAAACCGCAGTTCGAAGCCGGCCCTGCGCTTGTAGGACGAAGAGGCGTGGTTCGGGACCCTGCGGTGCATCAAGCCGTCTGCGCAAAGGTTACAGCTTGGTGGGAAGCACAACCGGGTTGGCGCGTGCGAGGGATCACCGAAAGCCCGATTCTCGGGCCGGAGGGCAATCGGGAATTTTTGATTGCCGTCGAACACGTGGAATAAAGTTCAATTCTGCGGCAGCCGCGCGACGCTCGGCGCATTGGGGTTCTGTGCGCGATGGCGCAGCAAGTGGTCGGCAAGCACAAGCGCCATCATTGCCTCGCCGACCGGAACGGCGCGGATCCCCACGCATGGGTCATGCCGGCCGCGGGTGCTGATTTCTACCTCCTCCCCTTTCCGATTCACGGAATGACGCGGGGTCAGAATCGAGCTTGTGGGTTTGACCGCAAAGCGCACAACGATGGGCTGGCCAGTCGAGATCCCGCCTAAGATCCCTCCGGCGTGGTTGGAAGCAAAGCGCACAATGCCGTTTTCCATGAACATTTCATCGGCATTCTCTTCGCCCGTTAGCAAGGCGGCGCCAAAGCCTTCGCCGATTTCAACGCCTTTTACGGCGTTGATACTCATGAACGCTTGCGCCAAATCGGCATCCAACTTGCCGTAAACCGGCGCGCCGAGGCCTACCGGAACACCTTCGGCCACCACCTCGATTACGGCCCCGATCGAAGAGCCCTTTTTGCGAACTTCGAGCAAGTACGCTTCCCACGCACGGGCGGCCTCGGCGTCCGGGCAGAAGAAGGGATTTTTCTCCGTCTCGGCCCAGTCAAAACGGCTGCGGTCGATCCGATGCGGGCCGAGTTGAATGACCGCCCCACGGATAACAACATCGGCCCCCAGTACTTTTCGCGCAACCGCACCGGCCGCCACACGGGTTGCGGTTTCTCGCGCCGATGCCCGCCCGCCGCCGCGCCAGTCGCGAATGCCGTATTTCAGCTCGTAGGTAAGATCCGCGTGGCCGGGGCGAAACTTCTCCGCAATTTCGGAATAATCGCGGGAGCGCTGGTCGGTGTTCTCGATGATCAAGGCAATCGGTGTGCCGGTGGTCATTCCTTCGAAGGTTCCGGAGAGAATCCGGACTTGATCGGCTTCCTGGCGCTGCGTGGTAAAGCGCGACTGACCCGGCCGGCGCCGATCCAGAAACGGCTGAATGTCGGCCTCGCTCAGCGGAATGCGCGGAGGGCATCCGTCAATGACACAGCCGATCGCCGGGCCATGGCTTTCTCCCCATGTCGTCACCCGGAAGAGATGGCCGAAGGTATTATGTGACATCGCCGCGACCGGACCTTCTTGGGGGTTCAGTCGGTAACCACGGAAATATCAGGTGCCGCCGGGTTTTTCATTCCCACGATATGGTAGCCGCAATCCACATGGTGCACCTCTCCCGTCACGCCTGAACCGAGGGGGGAAAGCAAATAGACCGCCGCGCCGCCGACTTCTTCGATCGTCACATTCCTCCCGAGCGGGCTATTGTACTGGTTCCAGCGCAAAATATAGCGAAAATCGCCGATTCCGCTGGCTGCCAGCGTTTTGATCGGCCCCGCACTAATCGCATTCACCCGGATGTTGCGCGCGCCAAGGTCTGCTGCAAGATACCGCACGGAGGCTTCCAGCGCTGCTTTGGCAACACCCATCACGTTGTAATGCGGCATGACCCGCTCCGCCCCGAGATACGTAAGAGTTAGGAGCGAGCCCCCCTGCTCCGGCATCAAGGGCACCGCACGCTGGCAGACGGCGGTAAAACTGTAACATGAGATATCCATGGCCTTGAGAAAAGCCTCTCGCGGGGTGTCCAGGTAGCGGCCGCGGAGATAGTTTTTGTCGGCCCAGCCGATCGCATGCACCAGAAAATCGAGCCTTCCCCACACCCCGCCGATCGCCTCAAAGGCGGCATCGATGCTCGCTTCTTCCGCCACATCGCAAGGCAGAACGATTTGGGAGCCGACACTTTCCGCCAGCGGGCGAACGCGCTTTTCCAGCGCCTCGCCTTGATAGGTGAAAGCCAGCTCGGCCCCTTGCGCTTTGCACGCGGCAGCGATACCCCAGGCCAGCGAGCGCTCGTTTGCAACCCCCATGATAACGCCCCTTTTTCCCTGGAGCAGTGTTCCAACGGCGGGTAAAGCAGTTCCGGCAGTGATCTCGGTCATAAGGGCTCCCCAAGTTGAGAAAAGCTCAGGGTTGTTGCTCGCACACTCTCCGCGGGAGCGGCAAGAGCACAAAGGCATTGCCCTCTTGCTATGGTCGTGGCAAGCGCCGGTTTGAACAGAGGAAAACGGCCCTATGTCGGAGCCCCTTCTTTCGGAGCCTCACGGTCTCGACCCCTTCGCCGTATTTCATGCTTGGCTTGGCGAGGCTGAGGCGGCCGAACCCATCGACCCTAACGCGATGGTGCTCGCAACGGCCGCACCGAATGGCCAGCCTTCCGCGCGAATGGTTCTGTTGAAAGGGGCCGATTCACGAGGCTTCGTGTTTTACACCAACCGAGACAGCCGCAAGGGTCAGGAATTAGCGGCAAACCCGCGCGCAGCCCTGCTTTTTTACTGGAAAAGCCTGGGCCGGCAAGTGCGAATCGAGGGTATCGTCACCGAAGTCGATGCCGCAGAAGCTGATGCCTATTTCGCTTCTCGGCCACGGCTTTCGCGGCTCGGTGCCTGGGCGTCTGCGCAGTCGCGCCCGCTTCCTGCGCGTGCGGAGTTGGAACGCAAATTGGCCGAGTTCGAGATCCGCTATCCGGGCGATGAGATCCCTCGCCCACCCTATTGGATCGGCTACCGACTAACCCCGGAACGCTTCGAGTTCTGGCAAAACATGCCGTATCGGCTGCATGACCGAACGGTCTTTCTCCGGGCGAAAGACGGCTGGACCACCATGAAACTTTACCCGTAGGCAAAAACCGTTGACGATCCCCGAAACGCAAGCGGAAGTTGTTGCTTTTCTGAGAAAAATTCTCGGAAATACCCCACTTCTTAAGGAGACGCACATCTCCATTGTGCTCATAGGCCAAGATACGGTTTTTAAGGTCAAAAAAGCGGTTCGCCTCTCTTTTCTTGATTTTTCCGAGCTTTCCGCGCGCAAACACTTCATCTTTCGCGAGTTCGAACTGAACCGTCAGGCCGCGCCGGGCCTTTATCGCGATGTCGTTGCGGTGGTGCGCAAGCAGGATGGTTCACTGGCGTTAGGCGGAACCGGCGAAGCGGTGGAATGGGTGCTGCGCATGGCCCGCGTGCCGGACGGCGATTTTCTCGACCAAATCGCTGCGCGGGGTGCGCTCTCGGCAGAGTTGCTGGATGCATTGGCGGACGCCGTCGCAGACTATCACGAGCGGCTTCCGCCGGTTTCGGGAATCAACCATTTCGCGGCCATGCGCCGGATTGCCGAGGGCAATGTGGTCTCCGCGCGTGACGCCGGTTTGCCCGAGGCAGGGATTCGCCTCTGGGAAGAGCGGATACGGACGCATCTGCAACGGCGGCAAGACTATCTTCTCGCCCGCGCCGAAGCCGGGCGCATCCGCCGCTGTCATGGGGATTTGCATTTGGGCAATCTCTGCCTTTGGCAAGGCCGCATCGTCCCGTTTGATGCATTGGAATTCGACGAAGCGCTGGCGACGATTGATGTGGGCTATGATTTGGCCTTCCTTTTGATGGATCTGGAGCATCGGCTTGGGCGCGCGGCGGCCAACCGTGTGCTGAACCGTTACCTCGCGCGCACGGGTGATTGGTCTTTGGTCGGCGGTTTGCCGGTGTTTCTCTCCATCCGGGCAATGGTGCGGGCGCACGTGCAAGCCAAACAGGGGCTGGAGGCGGATGCGAGCGCCTATCTCGCTGCCGCCCTGGATTATCTGGCACCGCCGCGGGCTGTGGTTTTGGCGATCGGGGGCTTGCCAGGGGTGGGGAAATCCTCGCTGGCACGCATCATCGCCCCGGAACTTGGCCCGGCACCCGGGGCGGTGATTTTGCGGAGCGATGAGATTCGCAAGCGCCTGCACGGTGCGCTTCCGGAGCAGCCGCTACCGCCTTCCGCTTATCAGCCCGCAGCCGATGCCGCCGTGGCCGAGGAGTTGATCCGAGGGGTTTCGATTGTTGCCGGGGAAGGGCACGCCGCGATCGCGGATGCGACCTTCCTTAATCTTTCGCTGCGCAAGCGCCTGGCCGAGCAGGCCAAAAGCCATGGCTGGCCTTGGCTTGGAGTTTGGCTTACCGCGCCGCTTCCGGTATTGGAGAGCCGCATTCGAGGCCGCCAGCGCGATGCTTCAGACGCCGATATTGCGGTGCTGCACCGCGCCTATGCCTCGGATCCAGGGCCTGGAGATTGGACCGTCATTTCGGCTGAAGAAAAAGAGACGGCGGTTGCAAGCCTGCGTTCCGCCCTGCAAGGGGCCGGGTTATTATGATCATCATCAGAAACGGCAGCGGCTGGAGGGATTAACCCCATGGCAATCCGCAAGATTTTGGTTCCGCTGAGCAGCGTCGTGGCAGGAGAAGCGGCGCTTTCCGCGGCTCTTTTGGTCGCGCGCGTTTGGAACGCGCATGTCAGCGCGGTGCATGTCCGCGTGGATAGCCGAGACGTGGCCCCGCTTGCGGGCGAGGGGCTCTCGGGCGCGATGATTGAAGAAATGATGACCGCGACCGAGAAAGAAAGCGCGGCACGCGCCGGTTTGGTGCATGCGATGTTCCATCGCTATGTGACGGAACAAGACATTGCGATCGGCGAAGCCCGGCCCGGAATGGAAACGCCGACGGCAAGCTTCGCCGCCGTGATCGGCCGCGAAGAGGAACTGATTGCCCAGCAGGCGCGCTTGGCGGATCTCACGGTTGTGGCTCGGCCCTCCGTGGGGGAAGATGTTTCCTCCTCCGATACCCTGCATGCCGTTCTGTTCGATAGCGGGCGACCGGTTCTGCTAGCACCTCCGGCCTGCCCGCAAAGCATGGGCCAACGCATCTGTGTGGCATGGAACGGCACGGCCGAGAGCGCCTCGGCGGTGTCTTCCGCGCTTGCTTGGCTCAAAAAAGCCGCTGCGGTGCGGATCCTTTCTGCCGAGGAATACCAGCGTCGCGGGCCCGCAGCCCAAGATCTCGCGGATTACCTGATGCTGCACGGAGTTTCTGCCGAACTAGCCATGTTCCGTCCTATTGATCGAGAGGTCGGCGCGGGGCTGCTCGCCGCAGCGCACGAATTTGGGGCCGATCTCCTATGCATGGGGGCGTATTCGCACTCGCGCCTCCGCCAGCTCATCTTGGGAGGGGTAACCCGGTACATTTTGGAACATGCCGACTTGCCGGTATTGCTGAAGCATTAAGCGATGGCGGAAGCGATGTATGGCGTAGACGACCCTGCAGTTCATGAGGCTGTGCGCACCTACGTAAAGTTGTTGCGGGCTCAGAAATCGGTCGTTGCGCGGGTTGAACCGTTGGTTGCTTCCTATGGCCTGACGCTGACCCAATTCGGCGTGCTGGAAGCCTTGCTCCATAAGGGGAGTCTCACGCACCGCGAGCTTTGTCAGAAGGTGCTGACGAGCGCCGGAAACATCACGGATGTTGTGGATAAGTTGGAGCATCGCGGCCTGGTGTGCCGTAGCCGGAACGCGGCCGATCGGCGTAATGTCTACGTGAGCCTGACCGAGCAAGGCCGGGAATTGATCAAGAAGGTTTTTCCCCGGCACGCGAAGGACATCGCGCAGGCCTTTGCCGGTCTCAGCACAAGCGAGCAACGGGAGCTCGGCGCGTTGCTGCGCAAGCTTGGTCGCAGTTCGGCAAACGCGGAAGCGCCTCTTGAGAAGGTTCTCTCCGAACCTAAATAACGGCAAATCGTTCAATATTGAACGATTGGGGAGCGACGGAGATGATTGAACGCAGGCCATTTGCCGAGCTTGGCAGCTTTCGCAACGAGTGGTTGAACACCCGCTATCATTTCAGCTTTGCCGACTACTACAACCCCAACAGGATGGGGTTGGGGCGGCTTC